>Ga0102928_1000240_pt1 | contig 34134 bp, 35 predicted proteins | sample SalPonR1_B_D1_MG_FD_78504 | JGI IMG/M metagenome (GOLD analysis project Ga0102928, IMG submission 78504) | Salt pond soil microbial communities from South San Francisco under conditions of wetland restoration - Salt Pond MetaG R1_B_D1_MG | ecosystem: Environmental > Aquatic > Marine > Intertidal...
TAAAACCGTTTTTTTGCCTAAAAAAAATTTTTCGTCTATAAAGTTGATGAAATATCACCACAGAGGCACTGAGAACACTGAGATATAAAATATTAATTATGTGCCTAGGTCAATTTTTTTATTGTCCAGGAGATTACTATAAGATGACTAAATCTAAAATACAAAGTAGCATAGTCGCTTTGGCTATTTTTTTCGTAAAATCATCATAGTGGTCATTGGAGTTTTAATTACTGTGCCTATCAATAACTTTAAAGAAATTTAGACAAAACTAATGACGTTGAAAAACCTTAAGCATCATAGAAAATGAAATCTAGGTGAGCCAAAAAGAAGTCGATACCGTTTTAAAAAAAACATTACAAAATGGCTGAAATTCTCAACGGAGACCTTATGGAGTATGAGGAGCAAAATTTGGGAGAAATGATTGCAATGCTTGTTGGTTTTCAGGTTCCTAGCATTAAGAATGAGCGTCTAAGGTTTTTTATTTCAAATAAAGCAGAATTGTTGTACTTTGAACTTATGTCCCAACTTTTAGAAATAGAAAACTAGTCTGATATCCTAAACCAAAATTGACAGACTAGCTAATTCCTTTTTCTTAAATTACATCATAACTGCTGAGTAGCTATTGTTTTAAATTGTTCCAATTTATCAAATATAATGTCGTTAATGAAATGCTACAAATATAATGCGGCGTAACAGTCCGGACGAACGGGAGACAAGTTGTACAGGTAATCGGGATTGGTATTGCTAACTTTTATACTTAAAAATTGAACTAAACTTTAATCCTAATTAGTAATAAACAATAACAATTCTAATAATTAATGTTAAACAAATATTTTTAAAAAAAATGTTATTCCAATAAAAATTAATCTTAAGACAGCATAATACATAACAAGCCGGTTGTTTTTAATGCCGTCATAAATCAGCTATTTAAACAGTTTTATTTCTATTATAAACTCCACCCAAAAGTGGTTTGAAAAATATAATCGGTTTCTGTACCCCCTTGAACAGGTTGACTATCGTAGTTTAAGCTCAAACCAACATTGATGAAAAAGTCTAAAGGTAAATCATAATTGACATCCAAATTAAAATCGGTTCGCCATCGGTCAGACTCGGTTAAACTTGGATAAACCACCACGCGACTCAGCAGACTAAAATCTCCAATATCATAAAGATTGGCTTCAGTACCCAGAAAGGCCTCAGCACTATTGTTATTAGAAGCTTCACCTTCAACATTAAAACTCTCATTATTAAAAGACACTCCGGCTTGTAAGCCCCAATATAAGCTATTGGTTTGAATAATGTATTTCCCTAAACCTATTTTACTAACTGTTCTCAGATCTATATTCTGAGCTGTGTTTGACAACCAATTGACTTCACCTAGAATAAACCAATTTTTTTTTAAAAACCGATTGTAAATCAAGTTGGCATCCAACCTTTGGGTTTCAGAAACATCAGATTGTGTCGAGATAATTTGATTGTAACGTGTAGAGGCCAGCCAGCGTTTTTCTCTATACCCTAAATAGCTTCTCATGCTGTATTGTGAAAGATCATTGGCTTTGGTAAAATTATAGCCAAAACTTACCGAAGCATCAACTTTACTCCAGAAATCGCTATCAATTTTCCTTAAATATACAATATTTTCAATTGATGTTTCAACAAGAATTGAATCGTTTTCAATAACATGAACAGTATCTTTTGAAGAAGGCTCCAGGTGTCCTGAATATCGTCTGCCTGAACTTGAGGTTAATAAAAATTCGGTTGTTGTTCTTATATTTTGAACTTCATCCCAGTCAATTTTAAAATCACTGTCACTGTAGTCGGTTTCAAAAGTGGCTACACTTTGTTTTAAGGACTTCAATTCACCTACAATAATATCTGAATTTTTAAGAAATAATGTATCATTTTGAGCAAAGGAGGTTTTAATTGAAAACAAAATGAAAAGTACGGCTGTACTAAAAAGAATTTTTCTTTTTTTAGTATTCATAAATTCGTGTTTTAATCTTGAGTAAACTTAAGAATCACCTTCTTTTTAGAATTTAAAAATTCAAGTGAACCATTTTTGAAACTGTAGTGTGTAATATTTTGAAGTGCTAGGGTTAAATTTTGTTCAACTGTCATGTTTTCGCAAGCCATCATGGTGCTTCGCATTTGAGAAATTTTAATGCTGTTGTCATTTTTTAGTTCAAAGCTACCGCTTAGACGATTGCAGCCCCCTGATCCGGCAACAAGACTATCTTGAGTATTAAACACTAAGTGTGCTTCATTTTGTAAAGATTTGATGTCGATAGATTGGCCTTCTATTTCAACGAGTTTCCAATAGGTGTCTAACCATTGGTTTTCCGGAGATTGTTTATTTAAAATGTAGTGGTTTTCCAGGTCACCCTTGATGCGTTCACCATTCTGGTCTAAAACAAAGAGTTTGTTTTCTCCAACTTGATAGTTTTTTGAAGAGTTCTCTTCAAGACTGATTTTACTGCCTGCATCATTCCATTTGAACTGACCTTGAGAAGTAAACACACTATCACTTTTACCTAAATATTTTTCAGTTATGGTATAGCTCAAATCACTACCAAGCCTGATTTGAGTTTCTATACCAACACAATCCCCACAGGGTATGATTCCCTTATATGTGCCATTCCAATCGAGTGCATTTCTGCTATTATCTGCTGTGGGCAACTCTTTATTACTATCGTTTGTTTCTTCAGTATCAGCAGTATTCTGCGTTGAGGATTCCGAATTGTTTTTGCAAGATGTAAGCATTATGGCCATCATACAAAAGATGATAAAATTAGTCTTCATAGTATTGATTTAGATTAACTGTAAGATCATTGGGTTTTTAAAATCTAAAGTTTGTTTTTATAAAGTTTCCCATTTTTCATCACCAAAAGGATATTCTGATCTGCATTTTTCAAAACTTCTAAATTGTCTAATGGATTACCATCAATAATTAAAATATCGGCCAATGCCCCTTCTTCAATGACACCAAGTTTTCCTTGGTAAGGGCTTCGTTTTCCAGACATGGCCAGTAAATCAGCATTATCGGAAGTGGCCATTTTAAGAATTTCAAAGTTATTAAACCAACGTTTCATTTTTAGTAATTCTAAATTCGGTTGAGCCGCTTTCTCTTTATTAAATAAAACATCCGAGCCGTAGGCAATTTTCATTTTGTATTTTTTAGCCAGTGCAAAAGCGTTATCGGTTCCGCTGTACATTTCGAGTTGTTTGGCTCGGCTTTCCGGTGATAAGCCTGCTATATTCCCTTCATCGATAAAGGGTTGCAAACTCCAAAAGGTAGCATTGTCAACCATCATTTTTACAGTTTCCTCATCGATAAGTTGCCCGTGGTCTATGCATTTTACACCTGCTTCTATGGCTTGTTGTATGGCTCTTGGTGTGTAGGCGTGTACAGTAACATAAGTCCCCCAGTTTTCAGCAGCTTCTACGGCAGCTCTAATTTCCGGCACGGTATATTGGGTTACATCCAATGGGTCGTAGACCGATGACACACCACCGCCAGCCATGAGTTTAATTTGGCTTGCCCCTTGCATGAGTTGTTCTCTCGTCTTTAATCTTACAGCATCTGGACTATCAGCAATAGCCGCCGCATTAATTCGTTCAGAATGTGATAAACCGCGATCGGGATCGGCGGGTATTTCGGTTGGTAGTCTAAAATCGCCATGGCCACCGGTTTGAGATATAAATGCACCACTAGGCCAGATTCTTGGCCCTTTACTTATATTTTGGTCTATGGCTTTTTTTAAACCAAATACAGGACCGCCAAGATCTCTAACACTGGTATAGCCATTCATAAGTAAGTTTTCTGCGTTTTTTGCAGCAACAAGATTTATAAAACCAATGTCTGAAGTCAATAATACCATCTGAGGTAGACTAGCAAACATACTGTGGTAGTGTGCATCAATAAGTCCGGGCATCAAAAATTTACCATCCCCATTGATGATTGTTGTTTCACTATTTTTATTTGTTTTTATGGGTGATTTAGATATTTTTTGTATGCTATTATCTACAATTAAAACATTGGCATTGTAGGTGTCCTTGTCTTTACCATTAAAAATATTAACATTATTAATGAGCGTGGTTTGCTGCCCCAACAAAGTTGATACCGCAAAACATAAGACTAAAGTACAAAGAAATTTCATAAAACTAATTTTGTTTGAATTAGAATTTAACAATTATAAGTAAATTTATTTGAAGTTCTATTTGAAAATAACTTTTTTAAATCAAACATTTTTATCCTACCCTAAAAAAACACATATGCGGCTTTCTGGTATTAGTTAATGATGAGGTCTCTCAAAATGCCAAAATGTCTTAGTACTAAACGCATGCGAAATATTGAATGTTTCTCTAAAAGCGTGTTAACCATAAACAGGTAATATTTTAAGAATTAATTTTAATCTTAAGATTTTGGTACATTTATTCTCAAAATCAAAAAAACAATGTGCAAGAAAATGAGTAATTACATCAAATGTACACCATCTTATTACAACTTCTGCCATTTAAATGAATTTTTAAATTAATTCCTTGACATGGAAAAACCCTGCACTATTAAGGATGTTTTGAAAGAATTAGACTCTATAATAGACGACTGTATTTTAAATGACAGCAGATTAGGTTTGTTTGCTTTTCTCTACAGAAGAACCACAGCAGAAATTGCAAAAGAAATTAAACCAGGAAATTTTCAAGATAATAAACGAATGGAATCTTATGATGTTGAATTTGCAAATCTATATCTGGATGCTTACCATAATTATAAAAAAGGGCTTCCTGTTAGTAAATCATCGGCATTTGCCTTTGATTCTGCATTTGAAAAATTGACTATTGTCCAGCACATATTGTTTGGTATGAACACGCCCATTAATTTAGACCTTTCAATAGCTACTACGCAAACAATGGCAGGAAAACAGATTAATGCTCTAGAAAATGATTTTAATAAAGTCAATGATATCCTAAAACAAATTACGAATGAATTACAAGATAACCTGAGTCTAGTTTCTGCGCTTTGGTCTTAATAGACTTTTTTGGTAAAAATTCTGATGAGAAATTAATCAATTTTAGTTTGAGAAAAGTAAGAGCTCAAGCTTGGATTTTTGCAAAGCTGCTTTGGTCGATTGCACATGATAATTTAGATCAATCTATAAAGAGCATAGAGGCTTTTGTTTGCGATTTAAGTCAAATGATTAAAAAACCTAGAATGGTTGTTTTAAGAATGCTTCTCCCACTTGTAAAACTATTTGAATCTAAAAATCCCGGTAAAATTATTCTCAGATTAAAGAACGCTTAATGTTCTAAAACTATAACACTTATATAAAATTAGTTTTCAATTTAAACCGTAATTATGCATTGGAAAAGCAATGCATAATACTGATGCTAAAGATCAGCACAAGTCTGACGAACTGAATATCAATCTATTATAAAAATATTTTAAAATCTACTTGGTGATATTCAATTGTCAGGGTTTTATTAATGCTGACATTTATCGTCTGTATTGCAAACACTGACATTTATCGTCAGTGTTATTAATGCTGACATTTATCGTCAGTATAACCCTGATAAAATACTGGATAACAGTATTTTTATCAGATTTATGAAATAGAATACATGTTCTATTGCTTAAACCGTGTTAAATTTTAATACATTATTGAACAAGCACCGGAAATTCTTATAAAGTACAGTGCAGCACCATGAGAACGTATACATTTATTCCATAGGTGTCATTATGTCTACAATTTTTAATTTCAATCAAAAAATCAAATAATTAGGTTTAGCAAAATTTTTCCTTTTGAAATGAAATGGACATGGCTATGTCATTAAATCCATATGCTTTTGTGCTTATAAATTTGAAGCTACTAACCCTATTACATCCAAACTTACAGACGCTGGATACGTTCTAATTATTACTTGTTTTTTTTTAAATAAGTTTGCCTAAATTTGTAACATGAACATACATCATATATCCAAAGAAAACTCCATACTCAATCAATTCTTAATAGAGTTGAGGGATCAAAACATACAACAGGACCGATGGCGATTTAGACAAAACCTCGAACGTATAGGCGAGGTTCTAAGTTACGAAATGAGCAAAAAATTACAGTTTAAAACTCAAAACATAACAACGGTATTGGGACAGCACTCTAAGCCTGTCATAAAAAATGAGTTGGTCATTTGTTCTATTCTTCGAGCGGGATTGCCCATGCATAATGGAGTCTCAAGATTTTTTGACCACTTAGACAATGCTTTTATCTCTGCATATAGAACTTACGATAAATCGAAAGACGAATTTAATATTCATTTAGAGTATTGTGCTTCACCGGATTTGGCCAAAAAAGATTTAATTCTGGTAGATCCTATGCTGGCCACAGGGCATTCTATTGTAGAGGTATACAAGGCCTTAAGCGATAAATTTCACTTAAAATCTGTTCATGTTCTTTGTGCCATTGCGGCTCAACCCGGTATAGACCATTTAAAAAATCATTTTCCTAAAGACACACAGCTCTGGGTTGCAGATATTGACGAAAAACTCAATGAAAAAGGGTACATTGTCCCTGGATTAGGTGATGCAGGAGATTTAGCTTTTGGCAGTAAACTTTAAGTTGTTTACTGTTCATGAGGCAGTATAATATAGGATGGCACTAAAGATTTTTCAGTCTTATTATTTTCGGCCTTATCTTTTTGAGAATAGTTAGCGTATTTACCGCTCATTTTACGCAAAAATTCTCCAAAGGTTTCAAAATCTACCGTGTATAGTATGCCAATTCCTTGTGCATATCCTAATTCTTCACCAATGAATTGAATATTACTTTCTCTATTGAACATTTGAGCCCGAAGAGCACCGGATTTGTTGAGCAGGAAATTTACTTCCACATCGCCAAAGACAAAAGATTGTGTTGCCCCGCCAACAGGAACACCAAATCGGCCATTAATAAAAATTTTATCACTCAATTGTGTTTGTAGAGTCATACCAACACGATCTGATCCAATGGCATTTTGGTTTGGTGTGCGTTCAGCTTGAACGTAATCAAAACCAACATTGAATTTACCGTCCTCATCTCTTAAAATCTGATCTAAAATACTGGTAGCTCGTTCGGCTAAAAGATTAGATTGTAGATTATTGATTCCTGCATTTTCATCGTTAAAAAACGTTCCTTGTACAACTAAAGAGAGGGCTTGCCGCTCTATATTTTCACGTCCTTGCAATCTGTAATCCAACTCAGACTCTACAATAGAACTTAGATTGGGATAATCTAAATCGAACCTGATATCCGGTTGCATAAGTTGACCTCTTAAGCTAATTAATACATCAATAGGAATTTCTCTATTCACTGAAGGATTATCCAGTAAAACCGCAGGATTAGCGTCTGTTCTATATTTGGCTTCAATATCTATATTGGCATCAACAGGATTGCCGTCCCAGGATATATATCCACCGGGAACAACTTCAAATTGTTTTTCTATAAGTCCCTGATATTTATAGATGTACTTACCAGAGCTTGCATTAAAATCACCATACATATCAAACTTACCATTGGTGTTAATTTCTAAGCGTAAATTTCCAAATCCTCTACCTTTAAGAGCACTTCCGCTCTCCTGGTCGATTACCACCTCAATCAAAGCATCTTCTGTAATATCAAGATCAAAGGTAAGTGTAAGTCCGGAAATTTCTTTAAAAGTATAATTTTTTCCTTCAGCTTTATTTTTCTTATCTTCCGGAGTAAGAAAATAAATAAATGAATTATCTCCAATAGTTTCTGTATCTGAAAGTGGAATATTAAATACGGTATTGGGTTGGCTTCTTGCATTAACATCTATCACCAAGGCATCAGTAGGACCGGTAATGGATGCGTTCCCGGAAATAAAAGCGGTACCGTAGTACAAACTTTCTTCGTCAAAAGAGGTGTCTAAAGTTACTGTATTATCTGCCTCTAAATTAAGGTTAAGGTTCCATTTACTAAATTGTTCATGAGCAATAAAACCACTTAAAACACTTTTGGTTTCATATTTAGTATCGGTGAGTTGTATATCTTCAAAAATAAACTTTTTCTCTTCTAAGGAAATTTTAGAATTTTCTCTAAAATCAAAATCTACATTGAGGTATGGAAACTTCAGACCTGCATCCTGCATTAGTATTTCTCCCGACATGTTGGGGTTATTTAGGTTGCCGTAGAGTTTTGCTTTTCCATTCAACTTCCCCCTTAATCTACTAATTACATCTGCCCCAAGAGGACTTAGCGAACTGATATCCAATTGATTCAATTGCGCATCCAAATCTATTGTCTGCGTGTTATTTTTACTTTTAATAATCCCATTGGCCTTAAGGTAATCATTTTGTTCATCTGATAAAACAGCATTGACATTGAAATCTGAAAGGTCTTTATTGCCATTGGCAGATAGTTTCATTTTACCATAATTGAATTCATTTACTGAAAAGCCCTCTATGAGCACATCCAGGTCAGGAGAATAGTTGCCTTTCTTTTGATAAACATTAATATTGCCATTTACCAAGCCATTTATACTTAAACTATCAATGTAGGGTGTAATATTATTCAATTCTACTTTTTGAAGCTTAAGGTTGATATCTTTAAAAGTAGAATCACGAATTACACCATTGAGTTTTATAACCTGATTGTTATGCGTAAGCATGAGAGAATCAAATCTAAAATTTTGTAAACCAGATTCCAGCAAAATTTGATTCTTACCAATCTTGTCATTGTCGATTATCCATGTTTTTTCCTTAAATTTCAAATCAGATTCCTGAATACCAACAACGGTGTTATCGTTTTTATCATAGGTCTGATAGAAACTTAAATTATAAGCGTCTTTACTTTGCTGTCCTCCATCAAATTCAGTTCTAAAAAACAAAGTATCATTAAGCTTAACATTTATTAAATTTAAGTTCTGAATAGGGTAAACTGTATTTTGAAAATTAGCTATTTTAATGTAAGTATCAAAGAAAGGGTTTTTCTTATCAACTTGAACTTCAACATCTTGAAATATATTTTTTTTAAAGCGCATTTCCGGAGCGACAAATCTAATTTTCATTTCATCTTCATTTGAAGATATATTTCCATTTAAGAATGTATTTGGTGCAATACTTACACTAGGAAAAAAAGCTTCAACAACTTTATTGTTGATTTGAAATTCAAAATTAATGTTCTTGTCTTGAAATTTTTTTTCTACAATGTTTTTAAAATAAAGATTTCGTAAGGATAGGTCTACAAACCTCCTTAATTCTGTTATTTTAAAGTTGCCATTCATTTGACCATTAATAACATCAGGAGAATTAATTGTGATTGCTTTTAAGCCTCCATTAATTTTAGATTCAATCACAAAATCGTCAAAGTTATAGGTGTCAAAAGAGTTTTGATAATTGAAATTTTTAAAATTAATTTGCCCAATAGCGTTATCTATAGTATTTCCTTTGACATTAAAACTTAAATTGCCCTTGAATATTGAAACGCTATCCTTTTTTATCAAGTTTAATGCATATAAATCTGCGTAATTTATATAAGAGTTGAATTGGTAAACATTTTGTGATTTTGAGGCATCGACTAAACCTTCAAAATCGAATAAGAAGTTTGGATCAAGGCTTTTTAGTTTTCCGTCAAACAATGGATATTTCAAATTTCCATCTACACTGATGTTTTGGTAGTTGTAGTTATTAATAGATATTGTATTAATTTTCCCTTCAACTTCGGTATCTAGAGATTCTGCGGTAAATCCTTTTCCACTAACATACACATTAAAGGTAGACAAGCCTAAAACAGGCGATTGACTCAATTTACCAAGATTCAGGTTTTTCAAATTGAGGTATCCTTTGTAAGACACATTATCCTCGAGGTCTAAATCTTTAAAATCTAATTTTATACCACCCGCACCAACAGGTGATGTTAATTTCATATCTGCTTTAATGTCAGTTCCTCTAAGATAAGTCTTACCTTTTAAGTTGAAATTTCCCATGTATTGAACAAAATTTGGTAAATTTTCTCCTAAGACATCAGGGAGGAGTCGTTTAAGGTCAAAATAATTAGTAGTAATATTAAAATTATTAGTTTCAAATGAAAACTTATCACCATTAGTAACTTGTTTAAAGTTAATATCTCCGGCTATTCTACTCCTTTGTATACCTGTAATTTGAGCGTTTTTTATATTAAAATCATTGAGCATTCCCTTTAAACTTCCGGTTATGCTTAAATTTTCTGAAAACCCAAATTCGTCATAAAAATAATTGAGATCTGTAGTCGAAACCAAACTATTATCAAAATCGGCTTCAATCAAAACCTTATTTTCAAAATCTTTCCAATCTTCGGGTTTAAAAGAAAATTTTAAATCCGTTTCTACATTAGAATTTGGTGTAATGAGTTTTAACTTGTTCATTTTCATTACGTCTTCGCTCATAATAAACACTGTTTCAAGATTTTCAATTTCAATTCCATAGCCCGTTATACCTGAAAGCGAGTTTATATCTATACTTATATCTCTTCCAAAAATATTGATGTTTTCCAGGTCTGTATTTAAGTTTGAAATACTGAAAGCCTTAGGTCTATTGAGGTTATAATCTACAATATTCACTTCACTATTAGTTAAAAATAAATCGTCTATATGGAGTTTGAAATTGTCTTTAGAAGACTTCGTGTTTTGGTTTTCAAATTTTTTTAAAAATTGTTTTAGATTATTATCGTCTTCATCTTTGTACCTAATCATGTTAAATTTAAGGCCTTGTATTTCTGTGCTGCTAAGGTCTAGATTCCCTTTTGATATTAGATTAGAAAGGTTAAATATAGATGTTGATAGATGCTCTAGATTAATGAGCGTATCGTTTTTATGGTCGAGTGCAAGAGCATTTTCAAGACTAATTTTAGCGTTAATGCCAACTTTTACCCGTTCTATGTTGACTTGAGTGTTGTATTTTTCATTTATGTCGTCTGTTAATTTTCTTGCTGTATAAGTCTGTACACCCGGAATTAAAAAAATTAAAACGACCAGCAGGAATACTAGAATTACTGCAATAATAATGCGTTTTACAATATGAAGGATTCTTTTAAAAATAGGTCTTAGGTTTAATTAAACAAATATACATTTATTAGCTCACAGATAATGCTTAAAAATCTTTAGCTTTGCTTTATATAACAACAATTATGCCTACAAAATTATAATGAAACCAGAATCGATATACATTTTAGGAATTGAATCTTCATGTGACGATACCTCAGCTGCTGTATTTAAGGATAATAAAAAACTCAGTAATGTTATTGCCAGTCAGTCTATACACGAATCTTATGGCGGTGTTGTACCGGAGTTGGCTTCTAGAGCACATCAACAAAATATTGTCCCCGTTGTGCACCAAGCGCTTAAACAAGCCGGAGTTCACAAAAAAGATCTAGCCGCTATTGCTTTCACACAGGGGCCAGGTTTAATGGGGTCTCTGCTCGTGGGCTCTTCATTTGCCAAATCTTTGGCGATGGGTTTGGATATTCCACTTATAGATGTACACCATATGCAGGCCCACATCCTAGCGCATTTTATAGAGGATAACGACAAAAGTTGCCCTGAGTTTCCATTTTTAGCATTAACCATAAGTGGTGGTCATACCCAGATTGTAAAAGTGAATGCTTATTTTGATATGGAAGTTATAGGAGAAACCCTGGATGATGCCGTAGGTGAAGCTTTTGACAAGTGTGGAAAAATGATGGGTTTGGGTTATCCGGCAGGGCCAATTGTAGATAAACTTGCAAGGTCCGGTAATGCTGACAGGTTTAAATTTTCAAAACCTAAGGTAAAAGGTTTGGATTTTAGCTTTAGTGGTCTAAAAACAGCTGTATTATATTTTTTACAAAAGCATAAAAAAGAGGATCCAAATTTTGTAGAAAACAATGTAGAGGATATTTGTGCATCATTTCAAAACACAGTAGTCCATATTTTAATGGATAAACTAAAATTAGCGGTAAAAGAAACAGGCATTAACCGTGTGGCTATCGGTGGTGGTGTTTCCGCAAATTCAGGTATTAGAGATGCCCTTCAACAAGCTGAAATTAATTTTGGTTGGGAGAGCTACATACCAAAATTTGAATATTGTTTGGATAATGCTGCAATGATAGCTATTGTAGGATATTATAAGTATCTCGACAATCAGTTTTCAGACTTTTCGACAATTTCTAAAGCGAGATTAAAATTATGAAAGCAAACATTTTATTATTTATTATCATTTTCAATTTCTCAAGTCTACTGGCTCAGCGGCATCTGCTCAACCAAAAATATGAATCTCTATCTGAAGATTTTAAGATAGAAAATAAGCAGCTTGAAGATTACCGGAGTCGTGGTAAAATTGAAATTTTTAATGAAGAAAAACACAAAACCAAACTCGCTAAAAAGCTGCTAAGCACTAAATCGGGAAAAACAATGGTCTTTAAAAGTGATTATTACCAAACTAGATATGAGGTGTTAAGGCTCCAGGAGATACCACATTACAGAGTCCGATATATTTTTATTGATAAAGAAAAATTTGATACTCAGGAGGCCTTTAATTCTTATGCCGGTAAAGTGAGAAAATTACTCAAAGATACTGCATTTAAGTCAGTTGCTATGCAATATTCGATGGATTACAGAAAACATGTCGGTGGCGATTCAGGATGGTTTAAAAAAGGGAAAGCGCATCCTGATTTTTTTAATCAAGTGACTAATACAAGTAGATTATCAGAAGAAATATTTGAATTTGAAATACCTGAATTTAACGGGTATTATTTTGCCCAAAAACTCTGGTCACCTAAAGACATCACAGAAGTCCTCGTACTCTACAATATTGAAAAAAAATAACATGCAATTATTCTACGATGCAGAACTTACAAAAGAGCATAAAACCCACAGTATAGGCCTTGAAGAAAGCAAGCATATTTTAAGAGTTCTTCGAAAATCTGTTGGGGACAGAATTTACCTAACCAATGGCAAGGGCGATGGTTTTGTTTCAGAAATTACAGGCGTAACATCTAAACGCTGTGAAATAAATATCCTGGATTCTTTTGCTGAAGACCCTTATCCTTATGCTCTTCATATAGGAATTGCACCTCCAAAATCTTCTGACAGGTTTGAGTTTTTTCTTGAAAAAGTTACCGAAATAGGTGTTACTGAAATCACTCCATTATTATGTGCAAACAGCGAAAGAAGACGCATCAATCTAAAACGCTCTTTAAGAATATTACAGAGCGCTATGAAGCAATCTCAACGTTTGTATTTACCACAACTGAATGACTTAATCAGTATAGATCAATTTATAACTTCAGACTTTGGAAACTCTACAAAACTTATTGCGCATTGCGAAAAGCACAATAAAATGTCCTTAAAGGAGAAAATAAAGACGTCTAAAAAATATTGCGCTTTAATAGGGCCTGAAGGCGATTTTAGCCATCAAGAAATCGAATCTGCTTTAAAACATGGTTTTCATGCCGTAAGTTTAGGGGAAAAAAGGCTTCGCACAGAAACAGCCGGATTATTTTTAAGTCAAGCCTTGGCCTTCAAATTTAGGTTGTAATCCATAGATATGTATTCGAATATAATTGGTTGTTATGATTGGCAATAGAATCAATTCGTACAAATTTATTGACTACTATTTTGATTATATGATTATTATTTGTTTTATTGTAAGTCAATTGTTTAAGTTATTAACTAAAACCTGTCAAGATGAAAAATATTTTAAGATTACTTATCGGAATAATAATTTTCATGTTGCTTGTATTTTACAAAAAAATTGTTACTTATCTTGGTTTTGATGATTTTTGGGTATCTGAGACCTTACTTAAAACAAAGTACATCATCTCTTTAGGTGTTTTCTCCTGGATTATTATAGAAGTAATACGGCTATTAAAAAAACGTTTACTAGATCGTTATGACCTTCAATTTGAGGATAATTTAAAATCCAGGAAGCTACATACGCAATTCAACATATTAGAACGGGTGGTTATCTTTATACTTATTATTGTAACCATTGGTTTGATGCTGATGTCTATTGATAGTATCAGGGAAATTGGTATTGGGGTATTTGCCTCAGCAGGAGTTGCAGGTATCATAGTAGGTCTATCTGCTCAGAAGATGGTAGGTGCGGTATTAGCCGGAATTCAAATCGCTATAAGCCAGCCATTTAGGATAGATGATGCGGTAGTAGTTGAAGGGGAATGGGGTTGGATAGAAGAAATTAACCTCACTTACGTGGTTGTTAGGATTTGGGATAAAAGACGCCTTGTTTTACCCACGACATACTTTTTAGAAAAACCCTTCCAAAATTGGACTAGAACTACAGCAGATATTCTCGGCACCGTTTTTATTTATGCAGACTACAGCATTTCTGTTGATGTTCTTAGAGAAGAGCTTGACAGGTTACTTGATAACACTGAATTATGGGATAAAAAGGCTAAGGTAATTCAAGTTACAGATACCAAACAAAATTACATGGAAATAAGAATTTTGGTTAGTGCCAGTAATTCACCAAAAGCATTTGATCTTAGGGTTTACATCAGAGAAAAAATGATTGAATTTATTCAGAAAAACTATCCTGAAAGCTTGCCGAAGACACGTATCAACATTGAAAGTAATTAATATTTTAGGTTTTGTGACAAGGTTCTATTTTAAGATTTTTAGCAGATTAAAGTATTGCCTTCCTTAAATGTATCTAAAAATAAAATACAATATTAGCCATATGCTTATGTTTTAACTACATTTATGCATGATGAATACAGATAAAGTTATAAAAAAATTCAGCTCATTTTTTTTAGATGAAAAACTAAAAGAAAGAATTGAAAAGATTGTGGTGAGAACCGCAATAATATCTTTTATACTTCATTTGTTATTCATAGCAGTGGTGGATTCTCATTTACTCAATTCACCTGCTTTCAAAGATTTAACTATAAGTCCTATTTCTGCAATCTATACCCCTTTTTCAATTATTTTGATTTATGAGGTGTATTTATTGGTGTATTATCTGCCAAAATCCATAACAAACTACATAGGGAAGCAATATGAAATTATTACCTTAATTTTAATTAGAAAGTTATTTTACGATTTATCTAAACTTGAATTTTCATCCGATTGGTTTTCAATTGAAGGAGATTTGAAATTTACAATAGATATAATTGCTACATTGGTATTGTTTACTTTAATTTTTTTGTTTTATAAAATAAACGCCAAAAACAAGAAAAAAGGGATGAACCTAACAGATAAAACCAAAAGGTATATTCGTCTAAAAAAAATATTTGCAAGTCTACTTGTACCAACTGTGGCAGGATTAGCCCTTTATTCTTTGGGGAATTGGTTATATGAAGCATCGGTTGACCCGTACGCCTTGAGTACTTCTATAAAATCTATCAACAACATATTTTTTGATGATTTCTTTAGTATTTTAATACTCACTGATGTGTTATTATTGTTATTTACATTTCTTCAGACCGATGAATTCAGTAGAGTCATCAGGAATTCAGGTTTTATTATTTCCACAGTTTTAATAAAGCTCTCATTTTCAGCAGATGGAATATTAAATGCAATTTTGATAGTGGTTGCAGTAAGTTTTGGCGTTATTCTTCTTTATATTTACAGTCAATATTCAAAAATTGAAAATTCTGAAAATTTAGATTAAAGTTTTATATGAAAAATATCATGATCCTTAGCCTTGTATTAAGTGTCGTAATTGCAGAGGCACAAGAAATTGCAGTAATGCATTACAAAGGTGGTGGAGACTGGTACAGTAATCCAACAGCCTTACCAAATCTTATACAGTTTTGTAACGCTAACATAGACACTGCTTTAAATCCTAAAGCGGCAACAGTAACCACAGATTCCCCTGAATTATTCAACTATCCATACGTTTACTTAACTGGTCATGGTAATGTATTTTTTTCTGATAAAGATGCCAAAAATTTGAGAAATTACCTGCTTAGTGGTGGGTTTTTGCATGTTGACGACAACTATGGTTTAGATCCTTATTTTAGAAAAGCCATTAAAAAGGTTTTTCCCGATAAAACTTTAAAACCTTTAGCAGCTAATCATCCTATTTTTAGTTCGGCTTACAAGTTTCCTCAAGGTTTACCAAAGATACACGTGCATGACGGAAAGAACCCCCAGTTTTATGCCCTTACTCATGAGGAGCGTATAATATTGGTCTATTCCTTTGAAAGCGATTTAGGCAATGGTTGGGAAGATCCGGAAGTCCACAACGACCCTGAAGATGTAAGGCAGAAAGCTTTAAAAATGGGTGCCAATATCATAAAATACGCCTTCACAAGATAAGTGAAACCATGAAACAGCTATCACATCCGGATTATGAAAAGAAATACCACAATTTAACCATCATCGTTATATGCGACAGAATAAAATCTTCTGTTAATCTAGGCTCTATTTGCAGGATTTCTGAAGCTTTTGGTGTTTCCAAGCTATTTATTCACCGTGATGATGAATATGTTCTAGACCACCCCAAATTCATTAAAACCTCAAGACATGCTTTTAAAAACTTAGAGATTTGTAATTATGAACATGCAAATACTCTTATTACACAACTAAAGTCTAAACATTTTCAAATTGTTTCTCTCGAAAAGTGCGATAAAAGCTTAGCCCTTCAGCGCATTAAATTCCACCAAAAAACGTGTCTTATAATTGGCCACGAAAGCACCGGTGTAAATCAATTATTCCTCGATGATTCAGACGATGTTGCACACATAGATATGTACGGTAACAATAGTAGTATGAATGTTTCACAAGCTACTGCCATTGGCCTTTATGAATGTGTTAGACAGCAAGTATGACAAGATTTAGTAAGCTATTAAAACCTGAAATTCAGGAATTTATAAGAACTCATGAAAAAGATGATGTTGCAAAACTTATCTTGAAAGGAAGCCCATTTAAAGGTATTGATATGCAGTGGATTGCACAACAAATAAGAGGCCGACAAGTAGCTAAGCATAAGCTGCCATATTTATATAATACCAGTAATATTATGTTTCCACCTAAACTTAACCTCGAACAAGCTTCTTCTCAGTTTACAGCAAGTTATAAATCAAATATTATAGATTTCAACAGCAGTGTTATAGATTTAACCGGTGGTTTAGGTATTGATACATATGCCTTTACATCAAAAACTAATGATGTTACTTATTGTGAAATAAGCTCTGAAACGTATTCATATGCCACTCACAATTTCAATACATTAAAGAAAGGTATTAAAACCTTCCATACGGATGGCATTGCGTATCTGAACCAAACCAAAAAATATTTCGATTGGATATACATAGATCCGGGGCGTAGAAATTATTTCAATAACAAAGTTTTTAGACTTGAAGATTGTTTGCCTAATGTTTTGGAGCATATCAATTTATTTAGGACTAAAGGTAAACAAGTGATGATTAAAATTTCGCCTTTGCTTGATATCAATTTAATCTTAAAACAACTCCCGGATATTTTAGAAATCTACATTATTGCTTATAAAAACGAGGTCAAAGAGTTATTATTAATTTTAGATTTTAAAACCGAAACTGCACACCGTAAAATTAAAGCTGTAAATCTGGGAACTGCCCACAAAATATTTACAAATAATTACGACGATTTAACGCTTCCTCAGGATCTATCTCTGCCATCAAAATATCTTTACGAGCCCAATGCTGCAATAATGAAATCCGGATTTTATGGGGCGATATGTAAAACCTTTGGGTTGTCTGCTTTAGCTATAAACTCTCATTTGTTTACATCAGACAGGTTCATAGAATTTCCAGGCCGAAGTTTTAAAGTTAACAAAGTTATCCCTGCAAAAAAGAAAGAGGTTTACAAATACTTACCAACAAAACAGGCAAATGTAAGCACCCGAAATTACCCTCTAAAACCTGAACAGATTAAGAAAAAATACAAACTAAAAGATGGTGGCTCTAATTTTGTGTTTTTCACGCAAAACTTCAATAATGAAAAAATTGTATTAATTTGTGAAAAGATAAAACAACCATGAAATATTGCCTTACCTTTTTTATTTTCAATATTTTTAGTTTAGTCTATTCACAATGCGAATATAGTCTTGTAGAATTGAATAACTCAACAGAAAAAGCAACAATCAAATCCTATCCCTTTACTTTAGATTTAGTTGAAACGCCATTGAATGGCAGAATACTTTTAGCAAGCCTCATCAGAACCGGAAACCAGTATTTTATAGAATTAGAAATCACGGAAGATTCATCTTCCCGGAATTTAAAACCTATATGTCTTGAAAGTGGTTCGAGAATAAGTTTTTTACTTAAAAACAATTCAACTTTTAGCCTTCCACACGTTAATGATAAAATCTGTGGTGTTAGAACTTACGATAGAAAATCGGGATATACAACGGTGTCAAATTACGGTAAGTTTATACTCACTCCATCTAGCTTTGATCAATTATTAAAGTCTGAAATTACGCTCATAAAAATTATCGATAACGATTTTAATAAAAGTTTTGTTATAAAAAATGAGCTTAAAGAGCCTCTGGATAATGGTTATAGAATCATTAATCCCAGTCGTTTTTTTATAGATAACATCAATTGTATGATTAATCCAAAATTTGAATGATTACTTTTTTGGTGGCTTTGATGGTCTTACTTCTATTTTGCTAGGCAATGATCTGGGATTGAGTTTAAATAAATCAACTACTATTTCCCCAATGTCTTCAATTTGAATTTTCCAGGCATCAGAATTGTCCGGTTCATTACCGTTAAAATAGGTTGCAACAGATCCCGGCATAATGGTAGATACATTTACGCCTTTATGTCTTAAATCTAGCATCACTGCTTGAGTAAAACCCGTAACACCAAACTTGCTTGCATTGTAGGCAGCACCACCGGCAAAAAAATTAGTACCTGCTAAACTTGAAATGCTAATAAAATAACCTTTGCTTGCTGTTAGCGCCTCTACTGTAGATTTTATGGTGTAAAATACACCGGTAAGGTTTGTATCTATAACCTCATTCCAATGGTCTATTGTCAAATCTTCTATACTCCCAAAACGGCCAAGGCCAGCGTTTGCAATCACATAATCTATTTGACCAAAACTTTTGAGTGTGTGTTTTACTGCATGCTCTAAAGCTTTAAAGTCTCTCACATCAGCCTTGACCCCAACGCATTTTACCTTATATTTTTCAGACACCAACTTTGCAGCCTCATCAGCATTTTCCTGACTTCGACTGGTTAAAACACTATGCACACCCTCTTGAGCTAAACTTTCAGCAATTCCAAATCCTATTCCTTTAGACCCTCCTGTTATAAATGCTACTTTATCTTTCATATTTTATCTTGTTTTGATTTTTAATTATTAAACAAATAATTAGGTATATCAAATTTATAACTTCAATTAGGCTATGAGGGTTGTTTATAAAAGTTTTAACCTCTTAAGGAGATCATCAAAATTTCAAATATAATTTCAATCTATTCTACACCCTGTGTAATTTCATATCTTGAGCCTAAGAACTATTGAAAACCAGTAATAAAAATCTATCTTTGAAAACAAAACATTGAGAATGAGTCCAGATTTTACCATATACATCTTTTACGATTTATTGAAAGAGCATACTGAACTTTCTGATTTTTACGCCCTAGTCCTTAATGCACTTTTAAATTCAATCATTGCTTTATTTTTATGTTTTCTCTTATTTAAATTGTTAAGATTATTTGCCTTAAAGCTTGTTAATAAAATTGCTGAAAAGTCCAAAACCCATTTTGATGATTTACTGGTCAAAAACAAAACCTTTATCAACCTTTCTAATTTAGTGGTGTTTTATGTACTTTCTGCTTTTACCGACGAACTTTACGTAGACTTTGAAGCTTTTGAAAATATCATAAGCCTTATTATCCACGTCTTTTTAGTAGTATTTAGTATTTGGACAGTTAGAAGTTTATTGAAAACCGTTAATGACTATCTCAAAACCCTAGATACATTTAAAGATAAACCGATAGACAGCTACATTCAGGTTGTTATGATATTTCTTTGGTTAATCGGAATTATCATCATATTTTCTATAATCACGGGTAAGCCCCTGATTAAGTTTTTAGTGGGATTAGGTACATTATCTGCAATACTTCTTTTGATTTTTAAAGATACGATTTTGGGTTTTGTAGCCAGTATACAGGTTGCCGCCAACGATATTGTAAGAATTGGGGATTGGATTACCATGGAAAAATACGGTGCTGATGGCGATGTTATCGAAATTAATCTGGCTTCCGTAAAAGTGAGAAATTTTGATAAAACCATAACTACTATTCCAACTTATTACCTGATTTCAGATTCTTTTAAAAATTGGCGGGGCATGAGTGAGTCCGGTGGCCGACGCATAAAACGAGCTATTATGATTAAAGCAAATAGCATTACTTATGTGAGCCCGGATCACTTAAAAAAACTTAAAAAAATTCACCTCATATCAGATTATTTAGAACAACGTTCTCAAGAAATTGATGCGTTCAATACACAAAATAACATAGATAAAAGTGTTTTAATTAATGGACGAAACCTCACTAATTTTGGTGTTTTTAGAAAATATATCGATGAATATTTAAATTCTCATTCTGCGGTAAACAAAGAAATGTCTATCATGACCAGACAACTCGCACCATCTTCACAGGGAATTCCGCTGGAAATTTATTGTTTTAGTAAAGATAAAGTTTGGAAGAATTATGAATACATCATGGCCGATATTTTTGATCACATCCTAGCTGCTGTCCCTTACTTTAAACTAGAAGTCTATGAACTCCCCACGGGTAAAGATCTAAATAAAAAAATAGATACCTTACCGAGCTAAAGTCATATGGGTGTTGTATTTATTCATCCTTAGTTATCCGTCGGGGTATTTGCCATTGCAGGCTTCGCTTGTTCAATCTGAAGTGAGTTTTTGGACAATTGTTTGTTTTTCCTTTGAGACAATACACTGCGTCTACTTGTACCGCGTTTATCGAAGTATCGAAGTGCTGAGGGCAACACTTAAAATCTGAAATCCGGAATTTTCAACCTGTATCCTAAAATTTAGCATCTAAATATATCAGCTTTGGCTAAGCTGAGTACATACTATTGAAATTTAAAGATATAAAATAGCAAAAAAAAAAAATCACTTTCATCATAAAACTTTGCGTTAATAAATATATTTACAAAAATTTATTTAAATGCTTTTTTCAATTGAATGGAACCCCTCAATAGGTATAGATTTAGGGATTTTTACTATTAGATATTACAGTTTAATGTTTCTTGTAGCTTTTGTGGCGGGCTGGTACCTCACAAAAGCTATTTTTATACGTGAGAACCAACCCCTTGAGAAATTAGACAAACTCTTAATCTATACGGTTGTGGCAACCCTTCTTGGTGCCAGGTTAGGTCATGTGCTGTTTTATCAATCAGAATTGTTTCTAGAAGACCCGTTGTCTGTATTTTTACCCTTTCAGTTTGTGCCAACTTTCAAGTTTACTGGTTTTGCGGGATTAGCTAGTCACGGGGCAACTATCGGAATTGCTATCGCGTTATTCTATTATGCTAAAAAAGTAGACAAAAGACACCCTGCCTGGATTTTTGATAGGGTAGTCATTCCTATATCCTTTGGAGCCATTTTTGTGCGGCTAGGAAATTTTCTGAATTCTGAAATTATAGGTAAACCTACAAATTCCGATTATGGTGTTGTGTTTAAAAAATTGGGTGAAGATTTTGCAAGACATCCTGCCCAATTGTATGAAGCAGGAGCTTATCTTGTTTTATTTCTGTTGCTTTATTATATGTATTGGAAAACACCAATACAAAAAAAACAGGGTATTTTGTTTGGAACATTTTTTGCTTTAATGTGGAGTATCAGGTTTGTAGTAGAGTACTTTAAAGAACCTCAAGTTCCGGAAAGGGCAGATTGGATTATTAACACCGGACAAATTCTAAGCATTCCAATGATAATTGTTGGTCTGATCGTTATTTTTATTGCTAATCGTAACTTTAAAAATAAAACACATGAAACGGTTTAGCCTCTTATTAATATTCGTTTTTTTATGTTCTTGTAAACAGGATAAAAAAAACAGTATTAAGCCTATTGAAATCGCATTTAAAAAAGAAGCAGAACTTGTATTTTTGAATGACAATGACACTATACAAAGTTTGGATGTAGAACTAGCTGAAACCGATTACGAACAACAAACAGGATTAATGCATAGGTCAAAAATGGGGATGCATCAGGGCATGTTGTTTATGTATAAGGATGAAAAACCGCGTCCAACATTTTATATGAAAAACACCAAATTACCTCTAGATTTAATCTATATTAATGCCAATAAACAGGTTGTAGAAATTAATAAAAACGCAAAACCCTTTGATGAAACCCCCATAAGAGCAGAACAACCTGCAAAATATGTTCTGGAAGTTAATGCTGGTTTTGTTGATAAGTACCAAATAAATGAAGGCTCACAAGTTATATTCAAAATCCTATAAAATGAAAAAAAATTTATTACTCCCGTTTTGTGTCATTCTATTTTCATGTGCAGAACTACAAACTATTGCCGAACAAGTTACTGAAGATACCGGTATGGTTTCAGATGCTCAAATTAGTTCTGGTCTTAAACAAGCACTTCAATTCGGCATAGACCATCAAGTAACTAAACTCACAGCAGAAGATGGGTTTTTTACAAATGAACTCGTTAAAATTGCTTTACCTGAGGAACTGAGTAAAGTAGACTCTGCCTTAAGAAAAATTGGTCTCGGTAATTTAGCAGACGAAGGCTTAAAATTAATGAATGCCGCCGCCTCTGACGCTGTAAAAGAAGCAACTCCCATTTTTGTCAAAGCCATTAAAGACATGACCATAACCGATGCTAGAAATATTTTGATGGGTGGTAATAGTGCTGCAACTCAATTTTTACAACAAAAAACTTCAGATGAATTGTATCAAAAATTTTATCCAGTGGTTGATGATTCTTTTGGGAAAGTAGGTGCAGATCAAATTTGGACAACTGCTATAAATAAATATAATACTTTGCCTTTTACAGAAGATGTGAATAATAACCTTACCGAATATGTAACTCAACAAACTTTAGAGGGTGTGTTTACTATGATTGCAGTTGAAGAATCTAAAATCAGAACAAATTTACAATCCAGAACAACAGATTTGCTTCAAAAAGTTTTTACCTTACAGGATTAACTTATCTGAAGTCTGCAATTTATTGAAGTTTATTTGGTTAGAAATTTAGGGGTTTAAGAGTTTTAAGCTTAAGTATAAGGAACCTCTCTAAATATTGAATTTTAAATCTATAAAACAGGCCTCTACAGCATCCTGAAATCAATACATTATTAATAATTTAGAAATTCATAAAAGCATAAAATTAATCCTGTTTTGATGAGTCACAGAAAATAAAAATATCGTTGTCATTAAGTCTTAACCGTCATATACCCACACTTTATAACATAGATGAAAATCGGTATGACATCTTTTCATAGTCAATCTATTTTAAAAACTTTTATAATTTTTTAATTGATGAAATATTAATAATAGAATCATAAATTTTGATAATTACGTCTAAATATGAGTTTAGCTACTTAAGTCTTCGTAGTTTTGTGCGATAATTTTATAAAATGACCGATAAGACCTTAACGCTAGAGGATATTCAAAACTATGACTTTACTACAATAATATGGATTGTAGCTCCGCTGATGTTTTTCTTTGTGGCATTGGAATACTATTTGAGCCAGAAAAGAAATCTTAAACTGTATTCTGTCAAAGATTTACTGGCCTCAACTTCAATAGGATTAGTGAATGTTCTATTAAATAGTGTAATGAAAGTGGGTGTGTTTGTTGTGTTTTTATTTTTTTATAATCTATCACCCTTTAATCTTTCCATTACTTGGTGGTCTTTTATACTATGCTTTTTTGCTTTAGATTTTTGTCGCTATTGGTCGCATAGGATTGCACACGAACAGCGTTTTTGGTGGTCAACTCATGTGGTTCACCATTCTTCAGAACATTACAACTTTTCTGTGTCTTTCAGGTTATCATGGACGCAAAATCTAAAGATCATATTCTTTTTGCCTGTAATAATGATGGGTTTTCATCCATTGGTATTTTTAATTGTTCACCAATTGGAAGTGTTATACCAATTTTGGTTGCACACCGAATTGATCAAAAAACTGCCTAAACCAATTGAATTTATATTTACCACGCCATCACATCATCGGGTACATCACTCAACAAACCCAAAATATATTGATAAAAATTATGGCTCTACCCTTATTATCTGGGACAGAATCTTTGGCACATTTCAAAAAGAAGAGGAAAAACCCGTTTATGGGATAACAAAACCGGTAAACTCCTACAACCCATTTTATCTGGTTTTTCACGAATGGATAGCAGTAGGAAAAGATCTTTGGAAAGCCAAGTCTATAAAAGGTGCATGGCATATTTTATTTGGAAGTCCGGTAGAAAAGCACAGAGAGGATATGCAAGCTCAACGTGTAAAGCAGTTGAAATCTTAGCCTTAGTAAGTAAGGGACATAAAATTTTTATTTCAATTTCAATACTTCGATATTATTGTTATAACTACGTATAAATCTATATTTTTGCTAAAAATAAATGTAATGAAATATTTAAGTATTTTAGGATTGTTTTTAGTAATAACAAGCTGTCAAAAAGATACAAGATTCCTCATTGCCAAAAACAAACTCGGGAATTTAAACCATACCTCAAAAGTTTACCAGATAGATTCGTTGTTAGCCAATGATTCTGTTGTCAAAACAAATGCAAGAAATGCTTTTGGAGGCACATTAACTTCAGTAGTTGAAGACATAAAAGTTTATGATACTTCAGAAAAACAAATTCTAAATATTAAGCCTTTTGGGAGTATGGATACCCTATCTAAAATAAGGAGCATAAGGGTATTAACTGAAAAGTATAAAACAAAGAATGGAATAGGTTTAGGGTCAACCTATAAAGACTTAAAGACATTCTACGATGTAAATAGTATTCAATCTTTAGCCAATTCCTTTATTATCACTTTAAAAGATATCAACGTAGTAGTATCTTTTGATAGAAAGGTACTGCCCGGTGAAGTAAGGTTTGATATGGAAGCTGATATTAAGCCAACAATGATTCCTGATGATGCGAAAATTAATAGGATTTGGGTTAATTTTTCAGACTGATACATGGTGAAACGTCATTTTCTTTATTATATTTTGAGCATATTTATTTTAAGCTGTAGCTCAAGAGAAGTAGATTATAATGCCTTAAGCAGTTTTGATGAGAATAACAAGTTAAGAGCTGTTATAGAAATACCTGCAGGAACTAATCATAAGATTGAATACCAGCCTTTAAAAAATACATTTGAAATTGATACCGTTCAGGGAAAGCAAAGTGTGGTTAAATTTTTGCCTTATCCTTTCAATTACGGTTTTATTCCTTCAACCAAAGTAAATTACAGCAAAACCGGTGATGCACTCGATATAATGGTATTTGGTAAGCCGCTCAAAACAGGGCAAATTATAAGTGTGAACCCCATTGGCTTATTAAAGATGAATAACGAGGGCGAAGCAGATTACAAAATTTTATCAATTCCCGTAGATCCCAAACATCAAATCTTTCTCATTAAAGATTTTAAAGACTTGTCTATACACTATCCAAAAGTTAGAGATTTAATTGCAGAGTGGATTTTAAATTATGATACAAATATTGATACTCAAATTCTTGGTTGGTTTGATGAAATTAAAGCTTTAGAAGAAATAAAAGCAGTTCAAACTGATAAAATAAAAAATGATGGCCAATAGAATTGTAAAATCGTTTTTGCCAAAGTTGATGGGCTTTAGGTTGATGACTCTTTATAGAATTCAGCCTGAAAGAGCTGTACATAAAGCTTTTAAGTTGCTTTGTACGCCCAGAGGTGGTTTTGTAAAACCTCATCAAAAGGACTATTTGAATGCCCATAAGTCTGAACAGGTTCAATTTAAAAAAATTAAAATTCAGACCTATCGCTGGGAAGGCCAAGGCCCTAAAGTCTTGTTGCTGCATGGTTGGGACAGTCATACTTTTCGCTGGAAAGATATGGTAAAACATCTTCAGGCCAAAGATTACGATATCACCGCTTTTGATGCGCCAGCACAAGGCCTGTCCGAAGGAAATTTGTTAAACGTTCCGATCTATAATGAAGTTTTAAACCTCATTTTAGATAAATGTTCACCTGAAATTTTGATTGGCCACAGTATGGGAGGCATGACATCTGTGTTTAATCAACATTTGAAGAAAAAGCCATTTGTTAAAAAAATAGTCCTCCTCGGTTCACCTTCTGATTTAAAACGAATTATGGACGGATTCCAGAAAATACTAGGCTTAAGTGATACCTTTATGACAGCCGTAGAAGATTATTTTAAAAGGCGTTATGGCTATGGGTTTGCTGAATTTTCAACTCAGCATTTTGCTAAACATGTAGATACCCCAAGCCTTATTATCCATGATAAATATGATAAAATTGTACCTTTTACAGAAGCTAAAGACATCCATAACACATTAAAAAATTCAGAATTGATGATTACAGAAGGTGCCGGACACTCCCTGCATAAAACAACAATCTACAAGAAAGTTTTAGAATTTATATCATGAATTTCCCGATTAGAATAAACAAGTACCTGAGTCAGGTGGGCTATTGTTCACGTCGAGAGGCCGATAGGTTGCTCGAAGCACAACGCATTTATATCAATGACAGCCTTCCGGAACTTGGCACCAAAGTTCAAAAAGGTGATGAGGTAAAAGTTGACGGAAAACTTGTGGAGGCCAAAACCGATAAAAAGGTTTATATGATCTTTAATAAGCCTAAAGGCATTGTCTGTACTACCGATTCCAGCGTTGAGAAAGATAATATTGTGGATTACATCAATTACCCCACTCGAATTTATCCCATAGGCCGTTTAGACAAGATGAGTGAAGGCCTTATTTTTCTTACTAATGATGGCGAAATTGTCAATAAGATATTAAGAGCGCGTCATTTTCACGAAAAAGAGTACGTCGTGAAAGTGAACAAACCCATTACAACGTCTTTCCTTAAAGCGATGCGAAGTGGTGTGGAGATATTAGATACCACCACTAGACCATGTGAAGTTGAAAAAGTCAATCAAAATACCTTTAAAATTATCCTGACCCAAGGCCTTAACCGACAGATTCGTCGGATGTGTGAAGCTTTTGACTACAGGGTGATTGCTTTAAAGCGTATACGAATTATGCATGTATCCTTAGATATTCCTGTTGGACAGTATAGGATGTTCACAGAAGAGGAATTGAAGAGGTTGTATGAGCAGGTATGATTTGGGGTTTTGCTCTTCACCGAGGCTTCGCCATCTTCATCGAGGCTTCGCCGCTTCATCGGGGCTTCGCCACCTTCATCGGGCTTCGCCACCTTCATCGGGCTTCGCGCTTCATCGGGCTTCGCGCTTCATCGGGCTTCGCGCTTCATCGGGCTTCGCGCCTCATCGGGCTTCGCCCAATGTTTGTGTCTTGCGCCCTTTCAGGGCTTTCTTCTTCGGGGTTTCGCCTCTTTATCGAGGTGTAATGCTTTGAGTCGTTATCATATTAATTTTTTTATAGAATTGGCTTTAATTTGAAAATCACTTATTTTAGTTTCATAATTATTGATTGTATTATAGAACTTCACTCTATTTATATGGAAAATCAAATATGGAATTCTTCAATAGAGTTATGGTTACTAATCTTAACTAAATTAATTTTAATAATCTAATCTAAATTTACAATTATGGGTCAGTCTTTAGTTCAAAATTATATACACATCGTTTTTAGTACAAAGTACCGTAAGCATAGTATTGACCAGACGATTGAAAAAGATTTACATGCCTACTTAGGGGCTATTTGTAATCACTTAGGATGCCATGTTCTAAAAGTAGGTGGCTACACAAACCACATCCACATCTTGTGTATGTTATCCAAAAAGATAGCCTTGATGACACTTATGCAGGAGTTGAAAGCAAAATCTTCTAAATGGGTAAAATCCAAAGGTGAAGACTATAGCCATTTTTTCTGGCAGGATGGTTATGGGGCGTTTTCTGTTAGACCTAAAGACGTTCAAGTTGTTGTTAATTATATTGCTCACCAAAAGCAACATCACCAAAGGAAAAGTTTCAAACAAGAGTATAGGGTATTTTTAAAAGAATATAATGTGGATTATGATGAGCGTTATGTCTGGGATTGAATGGTGTCTTAATTACTCTGCTAATGTCTTGCGCCCTTTCAGGGCTTTCTTCTTCGGGGCTTCGCTGCTTCATCGGACTTCGCTTCTTCATCGGGCTTCGCCACCTTCATCGGGCTTCGCCCAATGTTAGTGTCTTACGCCCTTTCAGGGCTTTCTTCATCGAGGCTTCGCTTCTTCATCGGGCTTCTCCTAATGTTAGTGTCTTGCGCCCTTTCAGGGCTTTCTTTTTCATTCGAGGTTTCGCCTCTTTTGATTAATGATAATTATTACTTTTCAAATCTTGTGAAACTTGCATTTGCATTGGTTTCCCTATATTTGTGCTTCAAATTTGATGTATGGGCTTATTTAAGCAAAATCCCTTTGGGCATTACCTGATATTAAAAAAATGGTTGATCAGGATTATGGGTTTCTTGACCCATAGGCGATATTCGGGCTTCAATCAACTCCAAATAGAGGGTTCTGAGGTCATCAAAAGTCTGCCAAACACAAAGGTGCTATTTATTTCCAATCACCAAACCTATTTTGCGGATGTGGTTGCCATGTATCATGTTTTTAATGCCAGTCTGAGTGGTCGAATAGATTCCATAAAAAACGTCGGCTATCTCTGGGATCCAAAACTTAACATTTATTACGTCGCCGCCCGGGAAACCATGAAAGGCGGGTTTTTGCCAAAAATACTGGCTTATGCAGGATCTGTGAGCATAGACCGAACCTGGCGAGCAGCTGGGGAGGAGGTGAATAGAAAAGTGAAATTCAGTGATATTTCTAATATTGGTAAAGCCCTTGATGATGGTTGGGTGATTACTTTTCCTCAGGGAACGACAAAACCCTGGAAACCCATTAGGAAAGGCACAGCGCACATCATCAAAAAGTATAAACCTATTGTTGTTCCTATAGTAATTGATGGCTTTAGACGGTCTTTTGATAAAAAAGGCATTAATATCAAAAAACGAGGTATCCTTCAATCTATGCATATCAAAAATCCTTTGGAAATAGATTATGATACTGAAACTGTTGAAGATATTGTAGAAAAAATAGAATATGCCATAGAGCAACACCCCTCGTTTATCAAGGTATTGACAGAAGATGAACTCAAACTAAAAGAAGAGCTAAACGAGCAAAGACGTTATAGGGCTAAAACTAAAAGAAGTTGAAAAGTTTTAAGTTGGAAAGTTGTAAGTCGAAAAGTCTAAGCTTTCAAAATATCCTCTAAACAATCAACATCATAACTTATAACCTCATAATCTATAACCTTATAACCTAATAACCTCAAATCATGTCCAAAAAAATATTATTATTCTTATGTAAAGGTTTTGAAGCCTATGAAGCTAGTGTATTTACTGATGTTTTTGGGTGGAACAATTATTACGGAGACGGTGGCGTAGAAGTGGAGACCGTTGGGTTTCGAAAGGAGGTAGAAGCCTGTTGGAATTTTAGAATAAAACCTGAACTATTATATGAGTCTATCAACATCGAAGACTATGATGCTCTTGCTATTCCCGGTGGTTTTGAAGAAGAAGGCTTTTATGATGATGCCTTCGATGAACGATTTATTCAACTTATTCAAGCCTTTCATTTACAACACAAAATTATTGCTTCAGTTTGTGTGGGTGCTATTCCTGTGGGCAAATCAGGCATTTTAAAAGGTAAGCAAGCCACAACTTACGACCTTTTTGATTACCATCGTCGAGGTCAACTTTCAGGTTTTGGGGCAAATGTCTTAGATAGGGATATCGTGGTTGAAAATAATATTATAACCTCCACCGGTCCTGCTACAGCGATTGATGTGGCATTACTCTTATTAGAGATGTTTACATCTAAAGAAAATAAAGACAACGTAAGACATTACATGAGATTCAAAAATTAAATCATCACTTCGGCTCTACAATTAAAAACACTGCGGTACTGTCTCCGATATTTAAGACCTCGTGCCATTCGATATATGCATTGTAGAAATCATATCCTGTAGGCACATCAACCTCTCGGCTTCCGGTATTGTCTGTTATTCTAAACTTGCCGCCTTTTAAGGTATAGCCAAAGTGTTCAGCGTGAAAGTGGCGTTCATGTCCTATTCCGGGAGGAAAAGTACATTTTAAGATTCTCAAGGATTTATTCTCTTTTAAAATTTTGCAAACTTTATCACCTTTCCATCCTGCTTCAAAAGGATCGGGGAGGGTAGATGCCTTTTGGCTGCAGGAGTAGAAAAACAAAATCAGAGTCGTTAAAAAGCAAAACCTAAATAGCATTCTGTTTCTTTTTCGGATAATCATCATCCCAATTTTTGACTTGAGGATTGCCTAACTGGTCTTGCGTTTTTGCAATAATCATGGAGACAGCCGCATCACCGGTAACGTTGACCGAGGTTCTGAGCATGTCCAGAGGCCTGTCCATTGCGAAAATCAAAGCCAAACCAGCTTCAGGAATACCAGCCTGTCCCAGGACTATGACGAGCATTACCATACCTGCACCAGGTACAGCCGCAGAGCCAATCGAGGCTAAGGTTGCCGTAGCAATTATACCCAGTTGAGTACCAAAAGTGAGATCCAGGCCAAAAGCCTGTGCAATAAATACGGCTGCCACGGCTTGATAGAGACTCGTGCCGTCCATATTGATGGTGGCGCCGATCGGTAGCACAAAACTGGCAACTTTAGGATCAACGCCCATGTGTTCTTCTACCCGCTCCATGGTTAATGGTAATGTCGCTGCACTCGAGCTGGTGGATATGGCCAAGAGTTGTGCGGGCGAAATCCCGTTTAAAAAGAAACTTGGTGTTCGTTTAGTGTAAACCCATACAATTAAAATATAGAAGCTAATCATTAAAATAAGTCCGGCTACCACCGATGCAGAATAGTAGAGTAGGGCATAAAATAAATCGGCAGACGGCGCTTCGACAACCAAAGCCGCCATTAATGCCAAAACGCCATAAGGCGCTGACAGCATTATAATATCTATCATTTTAAGAATGACCTCATTAAAGCCATCAAAGAAATCTTTGACGGGTTGGGATTTGTCGTCGGGAATCAATATCAAGCCAATACCAAAGAAAATAGCAAAAAATATGACTTGTAACATATTCCCATTGTCTGAAGCCGCTCCAAAAATATTATCTGGCACCAAATCTTCAAGGGCCTGAAGCGGACCTCTTTCTTTCTGTTTTTCAGCATCTTGCTTTTTGAGTTCAGCATCACCGCCATAAGCCTCCAATAACTCCTGACGAGTATCCTCATCTATTGAGCTGCCCGGTTTTATAACATTTACTATGGCTAAACCGATACTTACGGCTACCAATGTCGTTAAAACATAGGTCACTATGGTTTTTAACCCCATTTGGGATAAACTGGAGATGTCTTTTAAATCGGAAACGCCTTTGATTAAAGACGCTAAAATCAATGGCACAGCAATTAATTTTAGAGCGTTTATAAAAATTGTACCAAAAGGCTTAATCCAGTCAGTGACAAATTCTGTCCCCCAGTCAAAATTTGTAAATCCCAGTCCAATAAGGATACCGAGAGCCATACCGATAAGAATCTGCCAATGCAATGCTAATTTTTTCATATAATGCGTTTTAAACCTTAGAAATTTTGTCTAATAGATAATAATCGGCCATCACCAAAGCCGCCATGGCTTCTACGATGGGAATCGCTCTAGGCACCACACAAGGGTCGTGTCTTCCTTTTCCCTGAACAGTCACTTTTTGATGGTTTTTGTCAATACTATCCTGATCTTTAATTAAAGTAGCCACAGGCTTAAAAGCGACATTAAAATAAATGTCCATTCCATTAGAAATACCGCCTTGAACACCGCCACTATGATTGGTTTTTGTGGTGCCGTCAGTTGATATTTCATCATTGTGTTTACTCCCCGGCATTGCAGTTCCTGCAAAACCACTACCGTATTCAAAACCTTTAACAGCATTGATAGATAACATGGCTTTGCCGAGTTCGGCGTGAAGCTTATCGAATACGGGTTCGCCCAAACCGACGGGTACATTTTGAATCACACAAGTCACTACGCCACCTATGGTATCGCCTTGCTTTCTCACGCTTTTGATGTATTTTACCATGTCTTTAGCCAAATTTTCATCCGGGCAGCGAACGGGATTGTTTTCAATTGAATTAAAATCTAAATCCTGGTAATTCTTACTCAGTTTTAAACTGCCAACAGCACTGGTAAAAGCGGTTATCTGCATGGGTTGAAGAAGTTGTTTGGCAATACCTCCGGCAACCACCCGACAGGCCGTTTCTCTGGCACTGGATCGGCCACCACCTCTATAATCGCGGTTACCATATTTTTTAGTGTAGGTAAAATCGGCGTGACTGGGTCTAAATTTATCTTTAATATGGTCGTAATCTTTTGATTTTTGGTCGGCATTGGGAATTTGAAATCCGATTGGTGTGCCAGTCGTTTTTCCTTCAAAAATACCTGAATAAAACTCTACCACATCAGATTCCTTTCGTTGCGTTACAATGGCGGACTGTCCGGGCTTACGTCGGTCTAAATCCAATTGAATTTTGTCTATATCCAATTCTAAATTTGCCGGACATCCATCTATAATTCCACCAATAGCTTTCCCGTGAGATTCGCCGTAGGTCGTTAATTTAAATAATTTTCCAAAGCTATTTCCAGCCATAATCTTTTATGTTTATAACCAATTGTGTTGAACTTTTAAAACCTGTTCGATAATGTCTCTTACGCAGGCATCACCGCCATTTCTATGAGAGACGTAATGCGAAATGGCTTTAACTTCAGCTACGGCATTTTGCGGGCAAGTCGCCAAACCTACTGCTTTCATTACCGGTAAATCCGGAATATCGTCGCCCATATAACACATGTTTTCAAAAGGGACATCATATATGTCCGAAAATTCATCCAAAGATTCCATTTTGTCATCAACGCCAAGGTATACATTTGCAATGCCAAGCCCTTGCAATCTGGATTTTACTGCCGGATTGTTTCCCCCGGAAATGATGCAAATTTCATAACTTTTATTTAAGGCTTGTTTTAAGGCATAGCCATCTTTTACATTCATTTGGCGTAAAAGTTCACCTTTTTCAGAAATGTGCAGTTTGCCGTCGGTCAGCACACCGTCTACATCAAAAATAAAGGCCTTTACATTATTGAGTAGTTGCTTATAATTGGTTTCAATCATAGGTTTTTTGTATAGAAGTTGTCAAATATCGGTATAATTCTTTATAAATAGGGTCATCTAATTGATGGATATGTCGGTTGATGGTCGATTGGTCATCTCGTAGTGCGGGTCCTGTCTGAGCTTGTTTTGGTTCTTTAAAGTTAATTTTATCGGCTGTTTCTTTAATTAATGGCCTTAAAATGTCAAAAGGTAAATTTTTCTTTTTGCATAGGTCATGGCCAATATGGTAAAGATGATTGACGAAATTGCAGACAAATACAGCCGCCAGGTGCAGCTCTTGACGCTGTTTGGTATCCACATTGTAGGCTTTGGCTTGAATATGTGTGGCCAAAGTTTGTAATACATTTATATCTGCATGGTGCTCTGCTTCTATGCAAAGCGGTAAGTCTTTGAAGCTAAGATTTTTATCTTTAGAAAAGGTTTGTAAGGGGTAAAACACAGCGTCTCTGTGAGGCGAGTCAAGCAGGGGCAGGCTGCCGGAGGTATGGGCAACAATACCGTCAAGCTTCAATTCATGGACTAAAGTTTCAACAGCATCATCTTTTATACAAATGAGGTAAACATCGGCAGCTTTTAGATCTTTGAGATTTGAAGTGGTTTCAAACTTGTTGAAATTCTTCAGACTGGATTCACGATGATTAAAGATTTGAACGATATCAATTTCAACAGATTCATCAAAGGCTTTGATAAAATGTGAAGCTACATTTCCGGTTCCTAAAACACTTACTTTTAGCATAGCCCAAAAATATCAAATTATCTGTGATGGGAAATTGGAATTGAAGTACTTTTTGATAA
>Ga0102928_1000245_pt1 | contig 33696 bp, 32 predicted proteins | sample SalPonR1_B_D1_MG_FD_78504 | JGI IMG/M metagenome (GOLD analysis project Ga0102928, IMG submission 78504) | Salt pond soil microbial communities from South San Francisco under conditions of wetland restoration - Salt Pond MetaG R1_B_D1_MG | ecosystem: Environmental > Aquatic > Marine > Intertidal...
ACAACTGCCCCCCGAACCCCTCTCTGCCGCCCTTTGTCCGCCCGCCAGTGCCGACCCCTTTCTTTTTCTTCCCGAATCCGTACACTGACCGGCCCGCACGCGTCGGGGTCACGCATTACGAGAATCGAAGGACCACGAATGACCCAACACCAGAGCCGCCGGCGCAACGGGTGCGCCGATCACAAGCATTCCACCCACGTCTATCCATCCGGATCGCTGAACATCCTGTCGCGCGAGGAGGTCACACGCCTGTCCGACGCCACGCAGGACGTCGGCGACCTTCTGCGCCGATGTGCGCTGGCGGTGCTCAACAGCGGCAACCTCGGCGACGATGCCGAGGCCATGCTGGCACGATTCAGCGATTTCTCCATCCGCGTCGCCCAGGTCAATCGCGGCATCCGCCTCGATCTCGAAAACGCGCCAGGCTGCGCGTTCGTCGACGGCGAGATGATCCGCGGAATCCGCGAACAGCTATCGGCGGTGGTCCGCGACATCGTCTATTTCCACACCGAAATCCGCCCGAACCCGTACTTCGACCAGGGTACGTCCGAAGGGCTGACCAACACGGTGTTCGAGATCGCCCGCAACGCCCACCTGCTCGACACCGGGCGCGATCCGAACCTGGTGGTCTGCTGGGGTGGGCATTCGATTCCCGGATTCGAGTACGACTACACCAAGAAAGTCGGCTACCAGCTCGGTCTGCGCGGCATCGACATCTGTACCGGCTGCGGGCCGGGCGCGATGAAGGGGCCGATGAAGGGTGCGACGATCGGGCATGCCAAACAGCGTGTTCTGCCGGGCCGCTACGTCGGCGTGACCGAACCGGGCATCATCGCTGCGGAGTCGCCGAACCCCATCGTCAACGAACTGGTGATCCTTCCGGACATCGAGAAGCGGCTCGAGGCCTTCGTCCGTCTCGGCCACGGGGTGGTGGTCTTCCCGGGCGGGGTCGGCACGGCCGAAGAAATCCTGTTCCTGCTCGGCGTGCTGCTGAACCCGAAGAACGACGCGCAGCCGTTCCCGCTGGTGCTCACCGGACCGGCCGAATCGGCCGACTACTTCGAAGAGATCGATGCCTTCGTCGGGCTGACGCTGGGCGACGAGGCGCGGAAGCGCTACGAGATCGTCATCGACGACCCGGAAACCGTATCATCGATCATGAAGTCCGGGCTCGGTCGAGTGCGGGACTATCGCGTCGAGACCCAGGACGCGTTCTATTACAACTGGTTGCTGCATATCGACGATGAGTTCCAGCGCCCGTTCGATCCGACCCACGAAGCGATGGCCAACCTGCCGGTTGCGCGCGATCTGCCGAATCACGAGCTGGCGGCCAACCTGCGCCGGGTGTTCTCGGGAATCGTCTCTGGCAACGTCAAGGCCGACGGCATCCGCCGGATCCGGGAGCACGGGCCGTTCGAGATTCGCGGTGAGCCGGAGATCATGCAGGCACTGGATCGCCTGCTGAAGCGCTTCGTTCGCCAGGACCGGATGAAGCTTCCCGGCCAGACCGCCTACGAACCCTGCTACCGGATCGTCGATTGACCCGGTCCGGCGGCCGGCCCGGTTGCTCTCCGGATCAGCCGTCGCCGTCGCGGTCGGCCTCGTCCAGTGCCTGGCGCAGCGTCGCGGCCCGTCGGCGTTCACGTGCCTGCAGTGCGCCGTCCTCGTTGACCAGGCCGTCGGAGATCAGTGCGCGGAATTCGCCGAGCTCGATGCCGCGCGTCGGCATCAGGTCGGTTCCGTCGACGCGCAGAAACTGGGCCTCGGCCCGGGCCTCGCGCTGGTGGGCCAGCATCTCGGAGGCATCGATCCGCGAGCGCGGACCCTGGAAATCCATCGGCCCGACCAGTGCCTGCACGGCGTCGTCGCCACGGCCGTTCTCACCGCCGAACCCCGGCTGTGGCCAGCGCAGCGCGTAGCGATTGTCCGAGGCGACCAGCACCTCGAGGGCGCAGCCGTCCGGGTGCCCGCGCCAGCCGTCCTCGGGATCGCGGACCAGGAACAGCAGGTAGCGCGGACCTTCCTGGCCGGCGACCTGCTCGGGGAAATAACACTCGTTGTCCTTCAGGCCCGATTCCTTGACGATGAACCGCTCGATCACGCGTGGGGCCTTGTAGGTCAGCAGCGTCGTGAACCAGGCGCGGCCGTCGACCGGAAAGCCCCGGGTGTACTGGTAGTCGGTGCGCTCGAGCTGGGCGAGCACCACCACGTCGGACGCGGCGGCGCGCTGGGCCAGGGGATGCTCCTGGGCGGCAAGCGGTGCCGCGCCCAGGGCAAATGCGGCGGCGCCGGCGAAGTTCAGGAATCGATGTAGAAGGCTCATACCGTCTCCGACGTTGAGGACGCGCGCGAGTTCCGTCCGCGCTTCGGCGATCCCCGAAGCGACCGGCGCCTTCAGGGCCCGGCCATCCGTCCGGTCAGCGCTTCGCCGAGCCGCATCCGCCGCCCCGGTTCGAGCCCGTCGATCCAGCCCGGGGCGTTGCGCCCGGTCAGCACGATCACGGTCGATCCCCAGTGGAAGCGGCCCAGTTCGGCACCGGCCGACAGCGGGACCGACGGCTCGAACTCGATCCGGGTCACGCCGCGCTCGGGCCGCAGACGCAGACCCGCGTCCCACACGGTCTCGATGCCGGCGACCAGCATCGCCGCGACCATGACCACCGCCATCGGCCCGTGCGGGGTGTCGAACAGCGCGACCATCCGTTCGTTGCGGGCGAACAGTCGGTCGATGTTCCGGCTGGTGGCATCCGATACGCTGAACAGCCGGCCCGGCACCCGCAACTCGGTTCGCAGCGTCGCATCGCAGGGTACATGGACGCGGTGGTAATCGTAGGGCGCGAGGTAGATCGTCGCGAAGCGACCGCCTGAGAAGTCCTTCGCGGCATCCGCGTCGGCCAGCAATTCGGCCACGCTGTAGTCGCGGCCCTTGGCCTGGACGATCCGGCCGCCTCGGTCACCGGCGGTGATCGACCCGGCCTGGCTCAGCGTGCCGTCGCAGGGGCAGAGCAGGCCGCCGCCGATGTCGGCAAGCGGTCGAGCGTCCGGTTTCAGCGCGCGGGTGAAGAAGGCATTGAACGATTCGAAGCCTTCGTCGGGCACGACGGCCTCGTCGAGGTTCACGTCGTAGAGCGACCGGAACCCGGCGATCAGCGGTCGGCGCACCCAGCCGGCGCGCGCGTTCGAGACGCGGTGGGCGAGTGCCGTCAGCGCCCGTTGCGGGAGCAGGTGCTGCAGCGACACGCCAAGCCGCGTCAGCGGCGATGCGGGATCAGGCACCGCGGCGTCGGCTCAGCTCGAACAGGTCGGCAATCATCGCCTCGGTGTCGAGCGGCTGGGGGAAGCGTCCGACCATGCGGCCCTGCGGATCCACGATGACGATCATTCCGGAGTGGTCGACGCTGTAGAACCCGGTGTCGTCCGCGGCCTGGCGTACGTACAGCGCACCGAGCTGGCGCGTCAGTTCCATCAGCGCCTCGTCGTCGCCGGTGATTGCGCGGAAGTCCTCGTCGAACCACTTCACGTAGTCGCGCATCGCCTCGCCGTCGTCGCGCTCGGGATCGACCGACACGAACACCACGCGGGGCGGGTTCTCGACTCGCATCTGGTCGAGCCGCTCCATCGCAGTGGCCAGTCTGCCGAGCGTGTCGGGGCAGATGTCGGGGCAGTTGGTGAACCCGAAGAACACCAGGGACCAGCCGCCGGTGAAATCGGCCTCGGTAAAGGCGTTTCCGTCGGCGTCGTGCAGTTCGAACGGCTCGACCGGGCGCGCCTGCGGGTACATCGACGCGGCACGGTATTCCGGACCGGGCTGGAACAGCGGGCGGGCGACGATGACGCCGGCCAGCACCGCGACGACGGCCACCAGCACCAACCATAGCGTGTGTCCGGAGACCGGGCGGATCGGGGAGAACGGGAGTCGGTTTCGCATGGGGGCAATTATACCCATGCCGTATACTGCGACCATGTCGACGTCTCTTGCTGAAGGCGCGTCCGAGACCCTTGCCGAATGGGTCCGGCGGGCCGCGAACGCCATGGAATCCGCCGGCCTGTACTTCGGTCACGGTACGGCCTGCGCGTTCGACGAAGCATGCTGGATCGCCGCCCACGTGCTGGATCTGCCGCCCGATTTCGACGACGAGCGCCTGCAGCTGAAGCCTTCCGTCGACGAACGCGGCCGTCTCGACGGCGTGCTCGAGCAGCGGATCACCACGCGCAAGCCGTTGGCCTACCTGCTCGGCGAGGCCTGGTTCGCGGGTCTCCGGTTCCGGGTCACCGATGCCACCCTGGTGCCGCGTTCGCCGCTCGGCGAACTGGTGGTCGGTGGGCTGATGCCGTGGCTCGACCTGGAGCGGCCGCTGCGCGTGCTCGAGGTCGGCACCGGCTCGGGCTGCATCGCCGCTGCGCTGGCCTGGCACTGGCCGTCGCTTCGGATCGAGGCCGTCGACATCAGCCAGGCCGCATTGGACGTGGCCGGGGACAACCTCCGCTGCCTGGGTGTGGCCGACCGGGTCGGGTTGCGGGTCTCCGATGTCTACGATGCGCTGGGGGACGCGCGCTACGACCTGGTGATCAGCAATCCGCCGTACGTGCCCGAATCGGCGATGCACGACCTGCCCGAGGAATATCGACACGAGCCCGCCGATGCCCTGGCGGCCGGGCCGGACGGGCTGGCGATCGTGCGCCGGCTGATCGCCGGTGCCGCCGATCATCTTTCACCGAGCGGCGTGCTGCTGGTCGAGGTCGGCGAGGCCGCCGACGCGGCCGCGCAGTTGCTCGCCGACACCGAAGCGATCTGGTTGGAGTTCGAGCATGGCGGCGAGGGCGTGTTTCTGCTCGACCGCGCCGGGGCGCAGGCGGTCGATCCGGGCCGGGCCATCGAACCCATTTCGGGCACCGAGAACATCGAGGACTGACACCGCATGAGCTACAACCGATTCGGACGCATCCTGAACATCACGACTTTCGGCGAAAGCCACGGGCCGGCGATCGGCTGCGTCATCGACGGCTTCCCGCCCGGCGTGGCGATTTCGGCCGAGGAAATCCGTGACGCCATGCTGCGCCGCGCGACCGGACGCTCGCGGCATACCTCGCAGCGTCACGAGGCCGAGGACGTGCAGATCCTGTCCGGCACCTTCGAGGGCCTCACCACTGGTACGCCGATCGCGCTCGTCGTCTACAACACCGACGCACGCAGCAAGGATTACGCGGCGATCGCGCGCCAGTTCCGGCCCGGGCACGCCGACTACACCTATCACCACAAGTACGGCCTGCGCGATTACCGCGGCGGCGGTCGCTCCTCGGCGCGCGAAACGGCGATGCGGGTCGCGGCCGGCGCGCTGGCCTCGAAGTACCTGGACCAGCAGTTCGGCATCCGCATCACCAGCTGGCTGGGCCAGCTCGGCGAGCACGTCTGCGACGAGACCTTCGACGCCGAGTCGATCGACGACAATCCCTTCTTCTGTCCCGATCCGATGAAGGTGCCGGAACTCGAGGACTACATGGACGCGCTGCGCAAGTCCGGCGACTCGGTCGGTGCGCTGGTCCGCGCGAAGGCCGAAGGCGTGCCGCCCGGCTGGGGCGCGCCGGTCTACGCGAAGCTCGACGGCGACCTCGCCGCGGCGATGATGAGCATCAATGCGGTGAAGGGCGTGGAGATCGGTGCCGGATTCCAGTCGGTGGCCCAGACGGGCACCGAGCATCGCGATGAAATGACGCCCGACGGCTTCCTCGGCAACGAGGCCGGCGGCGTGCTCGGCGGGATATCCTCGGGCCAGCCGGTAACCGTCGCGGTGGCGTTCAAGCCGACCTCCAGCCTGCGTATCCCCGGGCGCACGGTCGACGTCGACGGCGAGCCGGTCGAGATCATCACCACCGGCCGCCACGATCCCTGCGTCGGCATCCGCGCCGTGCCGATCGTCGAGGCGATGCTGGCGCTGACGCTGATGGACCACTACCTGCTGCACCGCGCGCAGTGCGGCGACGTGCCGCCGCAGACCCCGCGCGTGGAATGAATCGGAGCCGCATCGAATGACGGAACGGACCTACGACGTCGCCGTGGTCGGCGCCACCGGCGCAGTCGGCGAAGTGCTGCTGGAGCTCCTCGTCGAGCGCGGTTTTCCGGTCGGCCGGCTGGTGCCGCTGGCCAGCGCGCGCTCGGCCGGCGAAGAGGTCGCCTTCGGCAAGAAGACCCTGCGCGTCCAGGTGCTCGACGAATTCGATTTCGCCGGCATCGACTTCGCGTTCTTCTCCGCCGGCGGCTCGGTTTCGGCGGTCCACGCGCCGCGCGCCGCGGCCGCGGGGGCCGTGGTCATCGACAACACCTCGCACTTCCGGATGGACCCGGAGGTTCCTCTGGTCGTGCCCGAAGTGAACGCCGATGCACTGGCGCCGTTCGACGACCCCGCGCACTCGGGCATCATCGCCAACCCGAACTGTTCGACCATCCAGATGGTCGTCGCGCTGGCGCCGATCCATCGCGAGGTCGGTATCGCCCGGATCAACGTGGCCACCTACCAGGCCGTGTCCGGTGCCGGGCGCAAGGCGATGGAGGAACTGGGGCGCCAGACCGCCGACAAGCTCAATTTCCGCGACCCGACCGTCGAGGCCTTCAGCGCGCCGATCGCATTCAACGTCATTCCGCTGATCGACGTTCTCGACGACCAGGGCTTCACCCGCGAAGAGCGCAAGATGCACAACGAGACCCGGCGGATCCTCGACGACCGGAGTCTGGGCGTGAATGCCACCGCGGTTCGCGTGCCGGTGTTCTACGGCCACGCCGAGGCGGTCCACTTCGAGACCCGCGAACCGATCGAACTCGAGCGCGTCCGCGAGCTGCTGGCGTCCGCGCCGGGAGTCGAACTGCTCGGCCCGGACGCGGCGCCGACGCCGCTCGAGCACGCATCCGGCCGGGACGCGGTCGTCGTCGGGCGGCTCCGGCGTGACCCGACGCACGTCTGCGGCATCGATCTGTGGATCGTTGCCGACAACCTGCGCAAGGGCGCGGCCCTGAACGCCATCCAGGTGGCGGAAACCGTCCTCGAACGGCGCGGCTGACGCCCCGCGTTCCCGGCTATCGACCTGCGAAGCTGCTTGCTATACTCGGGTGGTGTCGCTCGAAGACTCGCACTAACCAGAACGATCCGCAGGGGAGCAAAGCATGAGCGCGTTTCGTGGAACAGCTTTGGGGTGGACCGTGGCGCTGGCCGCGGTGCTGTTGATGGGTGTGGCGAACACCGCTCGGGCCATCGGGCTCGGCGAGGCGCGCGTCGACTCCTATCTGAACCAGCCGCTGGATCTCCGGATCCGTTTGCTCGATGCCTCCGAAACCGAGCTCGATTCGCTGACCGTGGGTCCGGCCACACCGGCCGACTACCAGCGGCTAGGCGTGGGCAGCAGCGCGCTTGCACTCGATCTCGCCTTCGAGGTCGATCGCTCTGTCTCGCCGGCCGTCATCCGTATCACGTCGTCGCGCCCGGTCGCCGATCCGATCGTCCAATTGCTGGTCGACGCGCGCTGGTCGAGCGGTCGGATGCTGCGCGAATACACCCTGTTCCTCGATCCGCCGACGCTCGATATCGCACCGCCGCCGGCGCCGGCTCGCAGTGAACCGCGGCAGAGCGCGCCGGCGCGTCCGTCGACCGAGCGTCCGGCTCGCCAAGCGCTGCAGGAACGCGCCGAGTCTGCTGCGCCCCGACCTAGTGCGCGAGCGGCCCAGACCCGCGACGGCGGCCAGCGTATGGTCCGGTCCGGCGATACGCTGTGGTCGATCGCCCGCGCCAACCTGCCGGCCGGCGAGGTCTCGATGAACCAGATGATGGTCGCGATCGTCGAACTGAACCCGCAGGCGTTCCGCAACGGCAACATTCACCAGATGCTTCGCGGCAGCCGTCTCGAGCTACCGGACGCCGCGCAGGCACAGGCCGTCGATCGCGCCCGGGCCGCCGCCACCGTCCAGGCCCAGAATCGCGCTTTCAATCGCCGCCTGGCCGGCGATGTTCCGGTGGTCTCCGATGCCGCACGCGGCGCAGACGAGTCAATCGACAGGCCTTCGACGCCGGATCCGGCGCCTTCGGCCGATCCGGCGACCGCGGCGCGTGAGCCCGAGCCCGAGGCGCGGCTCGAACTCGTGCCTTCCACCGAGGAATCGACCGGTAGCGGGCTGGAGGAAGACGGTGCCGAGGTCGATCGGCTCCGCCAGCAGCTGGCGCGCACCGAGGAAGAACTGTTCGCGGCCCGTCTCGAATCCGAAGAGTTCCGGTCGCGATTGACCGATCTCGAAGCTCTGGTCGAAGAGAACCCGAACGGGGTCGGCATCGGTGATGCGGAACTGGCCGGGCTGGAACAGACGCTGCGCGCCGCGCGGCTGGCGGCATCCGAGGATGCAGATCCGGCGCTGCGCGAAGAGGTCACAGCTCAGCTCGACGGCTACCTGGCCCAGTTCGAATCGGCCGCTGACGTCGCTGCATCGACGATGGACGAGCCGCTGGCCGACGCGCCCGATCCGGTCGATGAACAGCCGGTCACGCAGGAACCGGTCGCCGAGGAGCCGGTCGCCGAAGAGCCGGTCGTGACCCAGGTCGGTGGCTCCGACCGGGCCTGGTGGTCCGGCCCGCTGGTGCTGCCGCTGGCCGGGCTGATCGTCCTTGTGATCCTGATTGCAGCAGTCGGTCTGGCGCTGCGGCGCCGACGGCGCGAAGCCGACGCCGAGTCCGCGGCGGTGGTGGGCGTCGAGCCGGACAAGCGGAAGGAACCGACGGCCGTGGCCGCCGCCGAAGGCGACCCGGTCGATCGCGCGCGCAACAGCTTGGCCGCTGCCCCGGGCGACCTGGCCGCGCACCTGGCGCTGCTGCAGGCGCTGGCCAGCGACGACGATCCCGCGCGGTTCTCCGACGCGCTGGAAGACATGTTCGAACACGTCGAGACCGGCGCCGAGCCGTCCTGGCGCGAAGCGCTGGAGCTGGCCGGGCGCGTGGTTCCGGGCCATGTCCTGGTCAAGGGCAGCGCCGACTGGATGTCCAGCGCCGAGGGCGCTGACGCCGCCCCGCTGGATGAGCTCGACGAGGAGAGCGAGGTCGGTGACCTGATGTCCCGGCTGGAGTCCGAGCCCGATGAGGAAACCGACGATCGCGACTGGATCGACGAGCCGGAGACGACCGCATCCGAACCGGCCGACGATGCGCTGCCGGGCCTGCACGATGACGAGGACGAACGCGATCCGCTGGTGCTCGGCGGGCTCGACGAAGACGAATCGGTCGCCGCAGAGACCGGCACCGAGGAGCTGACCGCGCCCCGACCGGACGTACCGGACGAGGAGGACGCGGCTGGCTGGATGGACGACGACCTGGTCGGTGATGGAGAAGCCGACGACGCGGTCCAGCGGGCCGGCGACGCCACCGATGCAGCCCCCGAACCGCCGTCGGCCGGGGCCGAGGACGAGGACGAGGACGAGGACGAGGATGACCGGCTGGTCATGGACTGGACCGAGTCCTCGGACGACGAACTGACGTCATCCGCGGCCGCCAACGGCGACGCCGGGACCGGCGTCGACATCTTCGCGCCCAGCGACGACGACGTCGACGTCAAACTCGACCTCGCCCGGGCCTACCTGTCGTGGAACAGTACCGATTCGGCAAAGACTCTGCTCGAAGAGGTCGTCCGAGAAGGCAACGACGAGCAGAAGGAGCAGGCCCAGAAGCTGCTGGATGACCTCTGACCCGGAGGCCGGCGGCCGTCATCGAATCGCCTTCGGACTGGAGTACGACGGCAGCCGGTTCCGCGGTTTCCAGCGCCAGCAGCAGCGCCCGACGGTGCAGGAAGTGCTCGAGGACGCGCTGGCCGCCGTCGCCGACGAACCGGTGACCGTACATTGCGCCGGTCGGACCGACACCGGCGTGCATGCCGCTTGTCAGGTAATCCACATCGAAACCGCGGCGAGCCGTCTTGAACGGGCCTGGGTGCTCGGCGCCAACTCGAGCCTGCCCGGTGCAGTCGCCGTACGCTGGGCGCGGTTCGTCGACGCGCGTTTCCATGCCCGCTTCTCGGCCCGGGGACGCTACTACCGCTATCGCATTCTCAATCGCTGGATTCGCCCCGGGCTGTTTGCCGGGCGCGTGGCCTGGGAGCGCCGGCCGCTCGACGCCGAGCGCATGCACAGGGCGGCCCAGGCGCTGGTCGGTGAGCACGATTTTTCCTCGTTTCGGGCGCTGGGTTGCCAGGCGAAGCATGCCCGGCGCTGCCTGCGGTCGATCGCGGTCCACCGTGCCGGCGACGAGGTCGTGCTCGACGTGGCCGCGAATGCCTTCCTCTACCATATGGTTCGCAATATCGCCGGTACCCTGATCAGGGTTGGGTGCGGCGAGCGCGAACCGGCCTGGGTCGGCGAAGTGCTGGCTGCGCGCGATCGGAAGCAGGCCGGCATCACCGCGCCGCCGGAGGGCTTGTACTTCATGGGCGTGGACTATCCTGATCACCCTGAACTCCCGGCGCGAAGCGCGGACCTGCAGCCGTTTCCACGCGGTCGCGACCTGAGCTGAACCAGCGCATTGCGCTTGAACGAAATCGAGGAATTTCCATGCGCACCCGAGTCAAGATCTGCGGCATCACCCGCCCGGAAGACGGCCGCGAAGCTGCGGCGCTGGGTGCCGATGCAATCGGACTGGTGTTCGTCGACCGCAGCCCGCGCCGGGTCGCCGTCGAGCCCGCGCGGGCGATCTGCGCGGCACTGCCTCCGCTGACGACCAGCGTGGGATTGTTCATGAACGCCGAGCCGTCGTTCGTGCATTCGGTGCTCGAGGCCGTTCCGCTGAACTGGCTGCAGTTCCACGGCGATGAGTCGGCCGATTACTGCCGGAGCTTCGGTCGCCCCTACATCAAGGCCTTGCCAATGGGTTCACCCGATTCGGTGGACTATGCCGACTGGCCGGACGCCTCGGCGCTATTGCTCGATGCGCATGCCGCCGGAGGAATGGGCGGATCGGGCCAGCGGCTGGACTGGTCGGCCTTGACGCCGCCGGACCGGCCGTGGATTCTGGCCGGCGGGCTGTCGCCGGACAACGTGGCCGAGGCGGTGCGCGCGCTGCACCCGACGGCCGTGGACGTTTCTTCCGGGGTGGAATCCGCCCCCGGGATCAAGAGTGGTAATCTGATGAATCAATTCCTGCGAGGTGTGAGCAATGGCTGAAGCAGCGACGGTTGAAACGGCAAGCGCAACGACGAGCGAAACGTCGGCCGGGTCGAATGCCGACGGCGCGCCGGCACGCTCCACGCTGCCGGACGCACGCGGCCATTTCGGCCCGTTCGGCGGCCGATTCGTTTCCGAGACGCTGATGGCGGCGCTGGAAGAGCTGGAAGCCGCGTGGCGTCGCTATTCGGACGACGCCGAGTTCCAGGCCGAGCTCGATTCGGACCTCGCCCACTTCGTCGGCCGGCCCTCGCCGCTGTATCTCTGCGAGCGTCTGACCGAGTATGCCGGCGGCGCGAAGATCGTTTTCAAGCGCGAGGACCTGAATCACACCGGCGCGCACAAGGTCAATTCCACCGTTGGCCAGGCCCTGCTGGCCCGCGCCATGGGCAAAAAACGCGTGATCGCCGAGACCGGCGCCGGCCAGCATGGCGTCGCTTCGGCGACGGTCGCTGCGCGCATGGGCATGGAATGCGTGGTCTACATGGGCGCCGAGGACATTCGTCGGCAGGCCATCAACGTGTTTCGAATGAAGCTTCTCGGCGCCGAGGTCGTTGCGGTCGAATCGGGGTCGCGCACGCTGAAAGACGCGCTGAACGAGGCGATGCGCGACTGGGTGACCAACGTCGACGATACGTTCTACATCCTTGGAACCGTGGCCGGTCCGCACCCTTATCCGGCGATGATCCGCGACTTCAATGCGGTGGTCGGCCGCGAGGCGCGCCGCCAGTTCCAGGACGAATACGGGGCGCTTCCCGACGCCCTGGTCGCTTGCGTCGGCGGCGGCTCCAACGCGATCGGGCTGTTCCATCCGTTCATCGACGACGACAACGTCGCAATGTACGGCGTCGAGGCCGCCGGCCGCGGCCTGTCCGGACTGGACCACGCCGCGAGCCTGTGCGCGGGGCACGTCGGCGTATTGCACGGCAGCCGGACCTATCTGCTCGACGACGAAGCCGGCCAGATCCGTCATACCCACTCTGTATCGGCCGGTCTCGACTATCCCGGCGTTGGTCCCGAGCATTCCTGGTTGAAGGACATGCAGCGTGCGCAGTACGTCGGCATCACCGACGACGAAGCGCTGGAGGCCTTCCACCTGTGCACCCGTAAGGAGGGCATCATGCCGGCGCTGGAAAGCGCCCACGCGGTGGCCTACGGGCTGAAGCTGGCAGCCACGATGTCGCCCGACCAGACCGTGCTGGTGAACATGTCCGGCCGCGGTGACAAGGACATCCACACCGTTGCCGATCTGGAAGGTATCGAGGTCTGACGTCATGACGAACCGCATCGATCGCCGCTTCGCCGAACTGGCCGAGACCGGCCGCCCCGGCCTGATCCCGTACATCACGGCCGGACACCCGTCACCCGAGACAACCGTGCCGGTGCTGCACCGACTGGTCGCCGGGGGTGCCGACCTGCTCGAACTCGGCGTGCCGTTCTCCGACGTCATGGCCGACGGTCCGGTGATCCAGAACGCCTGCCAGCGCGCGCTGGACGGCGGCATGACCCTGGACCGGGTGTTCGACATGGTCCGCACGTTCCGCCAGGACGACACCGAAACCCCGATCATCCTGATGGGCTACATGAACCCGATCGAACGGCGGGGCCTGGCCACGTTCGTCGATCAGGCGCAGGCTGCCGGCGTCGACGGACTGTTGATCGTCGATTGTCCGGCCGACGAGGCCGAGGAGACCCGCGGTGCGCTGGCCGGACACGACATGCACCAGGTCTTCCTGGTCGCCCCGACGACCACCGAATCGCGCATGGCGCGCATGGCCCCGCTGGCCGGCGGCTTCGTGTACTACGTATCGCTGAAGGGCGTGACCGGCTCGGCCGCGCTGGACGCCGACGCGCTGGCGCCGGCGATCTCCAGGCTCCGGGCGCACACTCCGCTGCCGGTCGCGGTCGGCTTCGGCATTTCCACGCCGGACCAGGCCGCCGACGTGGCGCGAGTGGCCGACGCGGTCGTGATCGGCTCGGCGCTGGTCAAGGCGCTGGATGCCTGTGAGACCGTCGAGGCCGCAGTCGACGTGGCCGGCACGTTTGCCGAAGGCATCCGCGCGGCGCTGGATTCCGTCGGCGCGCGAACCATCGAGCAAGCCCTGCACGCATGAGCTGGTTCCAGAAACTGATGCCTTCGCGAATCCGCACCGAGGGCGGCAAATCGCGCAAGGTCCCCGATGGGCTGTGGACCAAGTGCAAGGCCTGCGAAGCCGTGCTGTACCGGCCGGAACTCGAACGCGCGCTGATGGTGTGCCCGAAGTGCGATCACCACATGTCGTTGACCGGCCGCGCCCGGCTCGAGGCGTTTCTGGACGACGGCGATCGCGTCGAGCTCGGCCAGGACCTGCGACCGACCGACCCGCTGCGTTTCCGAGACACAAAGCGGTACCGGGATCGGCTTGTCGCCGCGCAGAAGAGCACCGGTGAGACCGACGCCATGGTCGTGATGCGGGGGGCGCTGATGGAACTTCCGCTGACCGCCTGTGCCTTCGATTTCAAGTTCATGGGCGGATCGATGGGTTCGGTCGTCGGCGAGCGTTTCATGGTCGGCGTCAATTCCGCGCTGGAACACCGCCAGCCGCTGGTCTGCTTCGCGGCCTCCGGCGGGGCGCGCATGCAGGAAGGCCTGTTTTCGTTGATGCAGATGGCCAAGACCTCGGCCGGCCTGGCGAAAATGGCCGAAGCCGGTCTGCCGTTCATTTCGGTCCTGACGCACCCGACCACCGGCGGCGTGTCGGCCAGTCTCGGCATGCTCGGCGACGTCAACGTGGCCGAGCCGAACGCCCTGATCGGATTTGCCGGTCCTCGGGTCATCGAGCAGACCGTGCGCGAACAGCTGCCCGAGGGCTTCCAGCGCTCGGAGTTCCTGCTGGAAAAGGGCGCGATCGACATGATCGTCGACCGGCGCGAGATCCGGTCCAGGCTGCACCAGCTGTTGAGCCTGATGATGGGCGGCAACGGCGATGGTCGGCTGCGCGAGGGTCCCGTCGAGCCGGTCGACGAGGCCGACGAAGGCGACGAGGAGACCCGCGCCGCCGCTGCCGACTGATCGAGATCGGCGCGTGCCCGGTTCCCCGATACCGCCCGACCGGGCCGCCCGCTCGGCCGACGAAATCGCGCTTGACGCGACGCTGACCGAGCTCGAACGCCGCACCCCCGAAGCCAGGATCGAACTCGGGCTCGATCGAGTCCACGCAGTGCTCGCCGTCCTGAAGCCGGATCTTGCCGGGCGGCGCATCGTCACGGTGGCCGGGACCAACGGCAAGGGTTCGACGGTCAGCTTCATCGAGGCAGGCCTGCGCGCCGCCGGCCGGCGCACGATCGCCTACACCTCGCCACACCTGAACGATTTCCGCGAGCGCTTCCGCATCGACGGGCAGCTGGCCGGCGCGGCCGAGGTCCGGCACGCGCTCGACGCCGTGGAGCGCGCGCGGGGCGCCACGCCGCTGACCTACTTCGAGCACGTCACCCTGGCCGCGTTCGTCCTGGCCGCCGAGGCGGCAGTCGACGATCTGGTGCTGGAAGTCGGGCTCGGCGGCAGGCTGGACGCCGTCAACGCGGTCGATGCCGACCTGGCCGTCATCACCTCGATCGGTCTGGATCACCAGGAATGGCTGGGCCGGACCCGGGCGCGGATCGCGCGGGAGAAATCGGGCGTGGCGCGCCGCGGCCGGCCGGTCATCGTCGCCGAGCCGGATCCGCCCGACGGCATGCTCGAGCACTTGCGCGCGCTCGGCGCCGAGGTGCTGGCCTGGGGCGAGGCCTTCGATGCGCGCTGGGCGCCCAGCGGTCTTTCGGTGCGCCTCGGGGTCGGTCCGGCCGCCCGTCGTCTGCGCGGCATCCAGCCCGGCCTGGAGGGCCATCACCAGCGCTACAACGCTGCGGCGGCCGCGCTGGCGCTGCAGCGCCTGGGCGTGGAGGAGACCGCGATCCGGGCCGGACTGGCCGAGGCCCGGGTGCCCGGTCGATTCGAGCGCATCGGTGACGATCCGGCAACCTGGGTCGACGTCGCGCACAATCCGTCGGCGGCGCGCGCGCTGCGCGACACGCTGGCGGCCCGACCCGGCCGCAAGATCGCAGTGTTCGCCGCCCTGGCCGACAAGGATGTCGCCGGCATCGGCCGGACGCTGGCACCGGTCATCGACTGCTGGTTCGTCGCTGAACTCGAGGGCGCGCGGGCGGTGGCCGCCGAAATCCTGGTGCAACGTCTTCGTCATGCAGGTGTGTCGGGTCGGCTGGACGCGGTAGAATCCGTACCGGCCGCGCTCGATCGGGCGCGTGCCGAATGTTGCGGCGACGACGAGGTCATCGTGTTCGGATCGTTCCTGACCGCTGCCGCTGCACGCCGAGCCCTGCGAACCGGATGACGCCCGCCCTATGGACAAGGTCCTCAAACGACGATTGATCGGCGCATCGATCCTGATCGCGCTGGCCGTGATCTTCCTGCCGATGCTCCTGGTCGGTCCCGAGCCGGATCTGGATGATCGCGGCCTTCGTCAGCCGCTGCCGGAACGGCCGACCGACGCCCGCGAGATCCGGCGCATTCCGCTGAACCCCGACCTGGCCCGTGTTCCGCAGGAGCGGACCGCAGCGCCGGCCGAACCCGTTCAGCCGCCGCCCGAGCCCGTCGCCGAACCGCCGCGCCGCGAGCAGCCCGAGGAAATCGTCCTCAACCCGGCCCGGACCGATCCGCCGCCCGACGAGCCGGAGACCGAAGCATCGGCTGCCCGGCCGCCGGAACCGCGGGCCGAGGCCGGCGACGCGGAGACGGTCGCTGCGCAGGACCAGGCCGAGACGGTCGAGCCGGAACCCGAGGCGGTCGGCACGCCCGATCCGCCGCCGGCCGCGCCGACTGCGGCCGACGGCCGCTGGGTGGTGCAGGTGGCCAGTTTCGGCTCGCTTGAATCGTCACGGGCCACCCGCGAGCGCCTCGAGGCGCTGGGTCACGAGGTCATCACCGACGAGGTCGTGCGCGGTGACACGCTGCTCTACCGGCTGCGGACGGGGCCGTATCCCGACCGCGGCCGCGCCGACACCGCCCGCGGCCAGATCGGCGCGACCGTGGCCGGCGTCGAGCCGATCGTTCGCGAGATCGAGCCGGGTGCGCTGCAGGCCGAACCGGGCTTCGCGATCCAGGTCGGCAGTTTCGCCAGCCTCGAAAACGCCGAGCGTGAAACCGCGCGCCTTCGCGGCCTCGGCTTCGAGGCCTTCCGGATGAGCGAGGACGCCTCCGGGCGAGCGATCTGGAAGGTGCTGGTCGGCACCGTGTCGAGTCGCGACGCGGCCGAATCGCTGCGTTCACGGCTGGCCGCCGAGGCCGGCGTCGAAGGCCTGGTCGTCAGTCACCCATGAAGCGGCGGTCATGAACGGCGCCGACATCGCGATCCTGGCCGTGCTGGGGCTGTCGTTGCTGGTCAGCCTGTTTCGCGGATTCATCAAGGAAGTGTTCTCGATCCTGGTCTGGGTCGCCGCATCGTTCGCGGCGTTCCAGGCCTCCCCGGCGCTGGCGGCCGGTCTCGAATCGTTGATCGAGGTGCCGTCGGCCCGCACCATCATTGCCTTCGTCGCGGTGTTCGTGCTGGTGCTGGTCATCGGTGGCCTGATCAGCTACCTGATCGGCCAGGTGATCGAGAAGACCGGCCTGTCGCCGACCGACCGGATGTTCGGCGGCCTGTTCGGGCTGGCGCGCGGGGTGGTGATCGTGCTGCTGGCGGTGATGCTGGCACGGATCACGCCGTTTCCGAACGATCCATGGTGGCAGGACTCGCGGCTGATCCCGCGATTCGAGCAGATGGCCGACTGGACGGCCGGATTTCTTCCCGAGTCGGTGCAGGGCCTGCTCGACGCGGGACAACAACAGATGCAGTCCACCGACGAGATCGCGGTGGATGTCGAATCCTCAGCGGAGCCGATCTGAATGTGTGGAGTCGTAGGAATCTTCGGCCGGAGCCCGGTCGCCGCTCGCCTGTATGACGCGCTGACCATTCTGCAGCACCGCGGCCAGGACGCCGCCGGGATGACTACGCTGGACGGCCGGCGCATGCGGTCGGCCCGGGGCATCGGCCTGGTCCGGGACGTGTTCGACGCCAAGCTGATGGACGGTTTGACCGGCGATGTCGGAATCGGTCACGTCCGCTACCCCACGGCCGGTCTGGACCGGCCGGACGAGGCCCAGCCGATGTACGTCAACGCGCCCTGGGGCATCGCGCTCGGTCACAACGGCAATCTGGTCAACGACGGATCGCTGTCGGACGACTTGTTCAACACCGACCGCCGGCACGTCAACACCGAATCGGACTCCGAAGTGCTGCTCAACGTGCTGGCCCACGAGCTGAGCGTCCACGCCGACGCGGGGATCAAGCCCTCGACCGTGTTCGCCGCCGTCGACGGGGTCCACCGCCGCTGTCAGGGCGCCTATGCCGCAGTTGCGCTGATCGCGGGGGTCGGTCTGCTCGGCTTCCGCGACCCGCACGGCATCCGCCCGGCGGTGCTGGGCAAACGCCAGTCGGCGACCGGCGACGAGTACATCATCGCCTCGGAGTCCGTGGTGCTGGACATTCTCGGCTTCGAGTTCATCGACGATCTCGCGCCCGGCGAGTCGGCGCTGATCACCCTGGACGGCAAACTGCATCGCCACCAGAGCGACCAGGCGTGTGCACATACGCCGTGCATCTTCGAATACGTGTACTTCGCCCGGCCCGATTCGATGATCGACGACCTCTCGGTCTACAAGACCCGTCTTCGCATGGGCGAGAAGCTGGCCGAGAAGATCCTGCGCGAATGGCCCGACCACGACATCGACGTGGTGATCCCGATTCCCGACACCAGCCGAACGGCCTGCCTTCCGCTGGCCCAGATGCTGAACGTCAAGTACCGCGAGGGGCTGATCAAGAACCGCTACATCGGCCGCACCTTCATCATGCCGGGGCAGGCCGAACGCGCCCAGTCGGTGCGCCGCAAGCTCAACACCATCGAGCTCGAGTTCCGACGGAAGAATGTACTGCTGGTCGACGATTCCATCGTCCGAGGCACGACCTCGCGCCAGATCATCCAGATGGCGCGCGACGCCGGGGCGAAGAACGTCTACATGGCTTCGGCCTCGCCGCCGGTCCGCCATCCCAACGTGTACGGCATCGACATGCCCTCGGCCAGCGAACTGGTCGCGGCCGGTCGCAGCATCGAAGAGGTGCGCCAGCTGATCGGGGCCGATCGCCTGATCTACCAGGACCTCGATGATCTGGAGGCGGCCGTTCGCGGAAAGAACACCGCGATCGACGGTTTCGATTCCTCGTGTTTCAACGGTCGATACGTGACCGGGCTGGCCGATGGCTACCTCGACGCGTTGGAGAAGAAGCGCAGCGACGCGATCAAGGAACAGCGGCGGCAGGTGGGATAGTCCGGTGTCGCCGACGGTGACCGGTGCGGCGGAATGGAACGCGCTGTTCGGCCACCTGGCCCGCTGGCTCGGCAATCTGCGCCGAGCCGGACGGGCACGCAAGCTGGAATCGAAGCGTGCGCTGCGCGACGTGGTCGGCGCGGTACGGCGGACGACGGTCCTGCTGCACGCCGCCGAGCAGGGCAGGGTGACAGCGGCAGATCGGGCCGAACTGGCCGAACGCTGGACCGAACTGGGCTTCCGGCTCGAGGACCTGGGCTTATCGAAGCTGGCGAAGCGCTGCGAGATCCGCGGCCGGCACGGCGCTGAACCGGATCGCTTCGACGCCGATTTTCTCGAACGCGCCGACATCCAGCTCGAGCGCATCGAAACGCTGGCCCGGCTGACGCTTCGTGAACTCGACCGGACGTAGACTTCGAACGAATCGACAGGCCGCCCTACGCGGCAAGGACGACGCATGAACGGCGGACACGTACTCCAGATCCTGGGCCTGATCCTGCTGCTGGTCGGCGGCGCGGGCGTGGCCTTTCAGCTGACCGGGAACGGACAGCCGGTGATGTGGCTGGGCGCGATCGGTCCGATCGTCATGGGCTCGGCCATCCTCTTCATCGGGCGCATGGTCAGCCGTGAACGCTGAACGACATCCCCTGCGACTGGGCGCGGTACTGATCCCGTGTCTGCTCGTGCTGGGCTGCGCCGGTACGGGCGGCAGCGGCTCGACCGGTGTGCAGACGGTCGCCGTTTCACCGCAGGGTCAATACGCGACGATCGAGGTCGACGACGCGAATCGAATGGTCGAGCGCCTGAGTGCCGCGGATCCCGCGGCGGTCGAGCGGGTCCTCGCCGCGCCGGAGCGCTACAACCCGGCCGTGCTCTACGCGCTGTCGGCCGCGCTGTTCGAGCAGGACCGCAAGCGCGAGGCTGCCTTCTGGTTCTATTCCGGCCAGCTCAAGGCGCGCAGCGACGCCAACAAGGCGCTGGACGACAGCGCCCACCAGGCCGTTTCGGTTCTCAACGAACGCTATGGACGGCCGATCAATACCTGGGCGTTCCAGGACCGAAGCCTTCTGAGGACGATCGTCGAGCGGGTGGTCGAGGCCGACCGCTTGACCGCCCGCGACTACGACCCGCGCTGGATCGCCGCGCACGGGCTCGATGCGTTCACCGAAGACGCGATCCGTTTCGTCGACGAGGCGGCCTGGTCCGATATCGACGAGACCACCCGCAGCGACTACCTGGCCAATTTCAACCGCGCGATGGACGCCATGGATGCCCGCGATGAAGCGGCCGGTTCGCAGGAACAATAAGTCGACCTTCGGCCGAAGATCACCTGCTGTTGATTGCCCGGACCGACAATCCTTCTCATGACCGACCTTGCCATCGTCTGGTTCCGACGCGATTTCCGCCTGGCCGACAACCCGGCCCTGGACCACGCGCGCAACCACCACGACCGGGTGCTGCCGGTCTACATCCACGATCCCGACGTGCTCGGCGACTGGGCCCCGGGGGCGGCCAGCCGCTGGTGGCTGCACCACGCGCTGGCCGACCTGCAGGACCGCCTGAACGACCGCGGCGCGCCGCTGATCCTGCGCGCGGGCGCGGCCGGCGAACAACTGGCGAAGCTGGTCGACGAGACCGGCGCCGCGGCCGCGTACTGGAACCGGCTGTACGAGCCGGCGATCGTCGAGCGCGACAAGAAGATCAAGGCCGCACTGAAGGGTCGCGGTCTCGAGGTCGAAAGCTTCCGAGCCGCCCTGTTGTTCGAGCCCTGGGAACTACTGCACGGCGACGACGAGTACTACAAGGTCTTCACGCCGTACTGGAAACGGATGCAGTCGGAATGGCGCGCGGTGTCGAGCCGGCCCGAACCCCGGGAACTCGACGGACCGGCCTCGACGCTCGACACGGTGTCGCTCGATTCGCTCGGGCTGCTGCCCGACGTCGACTGGGCCGACGGGCTGCGCGATCGCTGGGAAGTCGGCGAGCTCGCCGGCCGCCGCCGGCTGGACCATTTCATCGAAGACGGTGTCGAACGCTACGAGCGCGAACGCGATCGGCCGGACCGGCGCGGCACCTCGTCGATGTCACCGTACCTGCATTTCGGCCACGTCTCGCCGGTCCAGGTCGTCGCGGCATTGGAACCGTCCGGCGAACTGCCGGGCGGCAAGGGGCCGCTGGGCTACGTGCGCGAGCTGGCCTGGCGCGAGTTCTCGACGCTGCTGCTGTTCCATGAGCCGCATATTCCCGACCGCGCACTGAAAAGCAAGTTCGAAGGTTTTCCCTGGCGCTCGCCCGACGACTACGCCGACGATCTCGAGGCCTGGAAGCGCGGGCAGACCGGCGTCCCGATCGTCGATGCCGGAATGCGCGAGCTGTGGCACGAGGGCTGGATGCACAACCGGGTGCGGATGATCGTGGCCTCGTACCTGACCAAGAACCTGCTGATCCCTTGGCAGGAGGGCGCGAAATGGTTCTGGGACACCCTGGTCGACGCCGACCTCGGCAACAATACCCAGGGCTGGCAGTGGACCGCCGGCTGTGGCGCCGACGCCGCACCGTACTTCCGGGTCTTCAATCCCGAGCTGCAGGCCGACAAGTTCGATCCCGACGCGGCCTACATCCACCGCTGGTGTCCGGAACTCGAGGGGCTGGATCTCAAGCAGCTGAAGAAGCTCGATACTGACGATCGACAGCGACGAGGCTACCCGCCGATGCAGGTCGACCTGAAGGCCAGCCGCCAGCGCGCGCTCGACGCCTACACGGCGATCAAGGGGTAGCGCGCCCTGTTTCGCCGGGGCGTGCCGGCGCGCGGTTCATCATCATCAGGTTGTTCTCGGGTCGACGTGACGGTGGTAGCACCAGTGCCACGGCTCCCAGTCGATGTTGTGCCGATTGTTGTTGGGATAGGACTCGTGGAAGCCGTACATGCCGGCCCGGGCCTTCAGCCATTCATACGCGCGCGACATCGAGAACTCGGCAGTCAGCGGTGACGCGCCCGGCGTCGTCAGGTCCAGCGCGCGGCCGCTGTGGTGTTCGCTGTAGCCCGGCGCGGCGCTGGTTCTCAGGATCTTGCCCATCGGGGTATTGGCATTGACCTTCTTTCGGATCAGGCCGGCCTGGTAGGCAACGGTCCGGAACCCGGAGACCGGCTGCAGTTCGATGTTGCTGCGCTGCGCGTCGGTCTTCATTGCCTTCCAGGCCTCGGCCGCGGCCCTGTCGAGCTGGATGTCGCGGTCGAAGATGTCGACGCCGATCGAGATGCGGTCGGCATTCTCCGGCACCATCCGCAACCGATACCGCACCCCGTAGTTGGATGGGATACCGAGTTCCTTGTGCAGTTCGACCACCTGGCATTCCCAGTCTTCGGCATCTTCGGTCAGTGTGCGGGCCAGCGTGACCGGTTCGCCTTCGCCTGCCGTGACGGTGGCTTGGTAACCGAGCTTTTCCATGAACGACCATGCCTGCGGTTTGACCGTGCACTCGAGTTTCGGGATGCCGAACGAACGAGCATGGCGCTCCACGGCGCGAACGAGTTTCCGCGTTGCCTCGGCCTGGGCGCTCTTGGGATCCAGGTAGACCGCCATCAGCCGGGCCCGGTCGAGGTCCAGTGCGGCCATGCCGACCAGTTCACGGTTCTGGATCGCGATCAGCAGGGATTCGTCCGGCAGCAGCTTCAGCAGGTTTTTTTCGATGTTGTCCCGCTGCGTGGCGGGCTGGGCCTTCATCAGGTCCGGCAGTCGATTCCGGATCAATCCGGCCAGGCGAGAGAGTTCGGCACGGCGGGCGGGGCGGATTCGCAGGGAGGGGTTCATCAAAGGGGCCTTGGGGTCTCGTGCGATCGGGTTGCTATAGTTCGTATCCCCCTTGGAAACGGTTCGCAGCCTTGAAAACGCTCGTAGTATCGCTGATTTTCCTGCCGCTTGCTGTGATCGTTCTCTCGATTCCATTGCATCGGCTCGTGGTGCCGCTGTGGCCCGGCACCGTGATCGAGCGCCTGAACGCGGAGAGCCGGCCGGTACTCGAGCCGTGGGGCGCGGTCGACGATCCGACCGCCGTCCGCTCGCGCCCGCGCAGCGCGGCGGTGGTCGATCGGGTCGGCGGGCCACCGGTGCTCGGCTACGTCGTCGGGCTGCGCAATTCAGAAGGCGAATTCGAGCCGCCGCCCGGCGATGGATTCTGGTGGCCGGCGGCCGTGGTGCCCGGCTGTTCGTTGGGCGTCAGCGTGCAGCGGGTCGTCGACTGGCTGCCGTGCCAGGACATCGAGCGGGTCCATCACCCGAATCGTCTGACCTCGATCGCGCGGTTCCGGGTCGCGCTCGATCGTCTGCTCGGCACGCCGCCGGTTCTCCCGGCCGATACGCTGCGTCACGAAATCGAAACGAACTCGGAGTAGAGTTACGAGCGTCGGGATCCGGCAAGTGAATCCCGACCCGGCCCGCCGCGAGGCGGCGCCGTTGCTCCAATCGCTTTCGGGCGCCCGCGTAGGCCGCGGGCGCTTTTTTTTGCCGGGAACTGGGGCGAGGCGCTGGTCAACCCCGGCGTCCGGGGCTCGGTCGGTCGACTCGGCACCCCGAGCACCTCGTCACCGGCGCCTCATCCTGCGGCATCCTCGATGTCGTCCAGCCCGTGAACGGCCATCAACAATCGCTCGAAGCCCAGCGCGACGCCGGCGCAGTCCGGCAGGCCGGCGTCGAGGGCCTCGAGCAGGGCCGTGTCGAGCGGCATCGGCGAGCGGCCGAGGCGCCGGCGCTGTTCGTTGTCGGCCTCGAAGCGCCGCCGCTGTTCGATCGGGTCGGTGAGTTCGTGGTAGCCGTTGGCCAGTTCCAGTGGGCCGGCGAAGACTTCGAACCGCTCCGCGCTGCGCGGATCGTCGGGGCTGATTCGGGCGAGCGCGGCCTGCGAGGCCGGAAAGCGATGGATCACGGTCAGCTGTCCGGCGGGCAGGCGCGGCTGGATGTGCATCGCCAGCAGCCAATCGAACATGCCGTTCCGATCCAGCCCCGGCGGTGCATCGGGCAGTGCACCGGACAGCCGCTCCCGGTCGGCGTCGTGCGGGTCGAAGCCGAGCACGGCGCGAGCCTCATCGGTCCAGGTGGTGTGCTTCGTGGTCCAGCTGCGATCGGGTCCGGCGTGGCGGACCAGTTCCACGACTTCCTCGGCGAGACGTTCTGCAGACCAACCGACTCGGTACCACTCCAGCATCCAGAACTGCCGACGGTGATGGCGGCCGTGTTCGCCGGCGCGCAGCACCGGGCCGAGTTCGTAGAGGTCGCCGGCGCCGGCGGCCAGCAGGCGTTTGTGGGCGAATTCCGGCGAGGTCCGGAGGTAGCCGCCGTCGGCCAGCGCGACGCTGTCGAGGTGGACGTCGGTCACGCCGGTGACGGTGAGGTCGGTCCCGACCTCGACCACGTCGCGATCGGCGAAGAATCCGCGGAGGCGCTCGGCCAGCCCGGCTCGCCGCATCAGCCGCAGGCGCAGCCCCTCGCTCATGCGGGCGGGGCGATTCCGGGCAGGGGGTTGGTCAGGCGGCCGATCTTGAGCCGCAGCCCGATCTGATCGAGCTGGGTGCGCTGCAGGGCCAGGCTGCGCGACGACAAGGGATGGCGGCCGGCCCAGCCTTCCGGCACCTTCAGGACCAGCTGCTGCCGGTTGGATTGCAGCGCGAAATCGGGCAAGTCGCTGTCCGAGCGCGTTCGGCACAGGGCGACCGACAGCCGGATCAACGCCAGCAGCACGCGGGCGGCTTCGTGCAGCCGTTCGGGCAGGTCATCCAGCGCGTCGGCCGGAATCCGCCGGCGCTGATGGCGCAGCAGGAAAGCCATCAGCTCCTGTTCCTGGCGCGAGAATCCGGCCATGTCGGAGTGCTCGACGACGTAGGCGCTGTGATGCTGGTAATGACTGTGTGCGATACCCAGCCCGATCTCGTGGAGCCGGCATGCCCAGTCGAGCAGGTCGCGGTGGGCGCGGCCAAGCGCGTGCGCTTCGGCAACCTGTTCGAACCCGGCCAGCGCGAAGTCCCGGACGCGCTCGGCCTGGGCGCGGTCGACGCCGAAGCGCTCGGCCAACGCCATGACCGTCGTCTCGCGCGGATCGCTGTGTTCCAGCCGGCCGACCAGGTCGACCAGCACGCCTTCGCGCAGCGCGTACGGACTGACATCGAGCCGCTCGATTCCGAAGCCGTCCATGCAGGCTTCGAGAATCAGCAACCCGCCGGCGATGACCGGCTGCCGACGAGCCGACAGGCCGGGCAGGTCGACTGCATCGACCCGGCCGGCCTCGATCACGCGACGGCGCAGGTCGGCCAGGTCGCCGGGGTGGATCGGTCGCGGCGTTTCGCCGTCGCGGACGGCGCAGATCGACTGCAGGGCGCGAATGGTGCCGGAGGTGCCGATCGCGCGCTGCCAGCCGACCGCACGCAGGCCGGCCTGCACCGGCAGCAGTTCTTCAGCGATTTCCTCGCGCATCCGGGTCCAGGCCCGCTCGGTGATCCGCCCGTCCGGAAACGCCTGCCGGGTGACCGAAACGCAGCCGTACTGAAGGCTCTCGGTGAGTACGGGATCGCGCTCCCGACCGGCGACGATCTCGGTCGATCCGCCGCCGATGTCGATGACGACGCGGGCGGGTTCCTGGGTGGCGGTGCCGAGCTGGGCGCCGAGCCATACCAGCCGGGCTTCCTCGCGGCCGCTGATGATGTCGATCGGGCAGCCCAGCGCGGTTTCGGCGACGACCAGGAACGGACGGGGCGAGCGCAATCGTCGGAACGTCTGGGTGCCCACCGCGCGGATTTGACGGTTCGGGATTTCGGCCAGTCGTTGGCCGAAGCGGGCCAGGCAGCCGACCGCGCGTTCGTGGGTGTCGCGATCGAGCCGGCCTTCGGCGTCCAGGCCACCGGCGATGCGGACCATTTCGCGGATCCGGTCGATGACCCGCAGTTCGCCGTGCTCGCGGCGTGCGACCACCATGTGGAAGCTGTTGCTGCCGAGATCGACGGCGGCGTAGAGATCGCGTTCGGTCATGCGGCGGGCGGGCGGCCGGGTTCAGGCACGGATGATACTCGCCGCCCGGCTCAGTCGGAACCGCGGGCGCGTTCGATCAGCGTCTGCTGCAGCCGCAGCGGGGCCTCGCCGTCCTCCGGCCAGGCGTGTCGGTAACTTCCGTCGGCCTCGAGGATCCAGGCCTCGCGGTTGTCGGCGAAGGCCAGCTCGATGGCTTCCTCGCACACCCGCTCGGCCAGTTTCGGCTCGACCAGCGGAAACGCGGCTTCGACGCGCTGGAACAGGTTGCGTTCCATCCAGTCGGCGCTGGAGGCGTAGGTCTCGCTCTCTCCGCCGTTGACGAAGCGATACACGCGGGCATGCTCGAGGAAGCGGCCGAGGATGGACCGGACCTGGATGGTCTCCGAAAGCCCCGCCACGCCGGGCCGCAGGCAACAGGTGCCGCGGACCACCAGCCGGATCGGCACGCCGGCGCGCGAGGCGCGGTACAGAGCACGGATCACCTTCGGCTCGGTCAGCGAATTCATCTTCGCGTCGATGCCGCAGGGCTGCCCGGCGGCGGCGTGTTCGGCCTCGCGCTCGATGCGCTCGAGCAGCCAGTCGTGCAGATCGAATGGCGACTGGATCAGGTGCTCGAGCTTCGGTGCGCGGCCGAGGCCGGACAACTGCTGGAACAACAAGTGGACATCCTGACCGAAATGGGCGTCGGCGGTCAGCAGCGCGAAGTCGGTGTAGCCCTTGGCGGTGCCCTGGTGATAGTTACCGGTTCCGAGGTGCACATAGCGTTTCAGGCGCCGCCGTTCGCGACGCACGATCAGCATCATCTTCGCGTGCGTCTTGTGTCCGACCACGCCGTAGACGACCTGTACGCCGGCCTCCTGCAGCCGCGTGGCCAGCGTGATGTTGGCTTCCTCGTCGAACCGGGCGCGCAGTTCGACGACCACGGTCACGTCCTTTCCGGCGCGCGCGGCTTCGATCAGCAGGCTGACCATCGCCGAATCGGCACCGGTGCGGTAGAGCGTCTGCTTGATCGCCAGGACCTCCGGATCGGCCACGGCCTGGCGAAGCAACTCGACGGTGGGTGCGAAGCCGTCGTACGGGTGATGCAGCAGCCAGTCACGCCGGCGCATCGCAGCAAACAGGTCGTTGCCGGCGGCCAGCGGCGCCGGCAACGCAGGCTGGAAGGGGGGGTAGAGGAGATCTGGACGATCGGCGTCGTCGCACAGCGCGACCATGCGGTTGAGGTTGACCGGTCCGTCACAGCGATAGACGTCGGCCTCGTCGAGGCCGAACTTGGTGGTCAGCAGCTTGGCCACGTGCTCGGGGCAGTTCTCGGCCAGCTCCAGCCGTACCGCCTGGGCGAAGCCGCGCTCGAGCAGTTCGCCTTCCAGCGCCCGGGCCAGGTCCTCGATTTCCTCCTCGTCGACGAAGAGTTCGGAGTTGCGGGTCACGCGGAACTGGTAGCAGCCGCGCACGGCCATGCCCGGGAACAGTTCGTTGATGAACTCGTGCAGGATCGAGGACAGGAACACGAAATCGTTCTCGCCCTTGCTGTAGCTCTTCGGGATGCGGATCAGGCGCGGCAGCGAGCGCGGCGCGCGAACCAGCGCCAGGCCCGGGTCGCGGCCGAACGCATCGCGGCCCTCCAGTTCGACGGCGAAGTTCAGCGACTTGTTCAGGATGCGCGGGAACGGGTGGACCGGATCCAGCCCGAGCGGGCTGAGCACCGGCATCAGTTCGCGCCGGAAGTGGCCGTGCAGCCACTTGTGCTGTTTCTTCGACCACTTCGTTCGCTTAAGGATGCGGATGCCTTCGGTCTTGAGCGCCGGCATGAGTTCGGCATTGAGCACGCGGTACTGGGCCTGGACCAGCTCCGAGACCGCCTCGCGAATGGCGTCGAGGGTGGCGGCGGGCGTCAGGTTGTCCGGGCCCGGCTGCTGGGCGCCGTGCTGCAGCCGCTGCCGGATCGACGCGACCCGGACCTCGAAGAATTCATCGAGGTTGGTGCAAGAGATGCACAGGAAGCGCACGCGCTCGAGCAGCGGAATGTCGGGATCGCGGGCCAGCTCGAGAACCCGCCGGGTAAAGCACAGCAGGCTGAGCTCCCGGTTCAGGTATAGCGGCGGGGCGTCGAGCGCCTCCTCGTCCCAGCGCTTCAGCGGAACGCTCTGCTGCCGGACGCGGGCGGCGGGGCCGGAGGATTCGGCGGCGGGTTTGCGTTCGGGATCGGCCATTCAGACCACGTCGGAAAACCGATAGCCGTGGCCGCGCACGGTCTGGACGTAGCCGGCGTGACCGGTTGGCTCCAGCGCCTTGCGCAGGCGCCGGATGTGCACATCCACGGTCCGTTCCTCCACGGCCCGATCGTTGCCCCAGAGCTCGTTGAGCAGCTGGCCGCGGCTCCAGGCCCTGCCGGGATGCTGCATGAACAGGCGCAGCAGGCGGTATTCGGTCGGACCCATCGACAGTGGGCGGCCGTCGGCAAGCGCGCGGCGCTCATCCGGGTCGAGCACCAGCGCGCCGACCTGCAGCCGATTCGATGCCGGGGTCGAATCGCCGGGCGCCCGCGACGATTCCGAGCGCGCGCGGCGCAGCACGGCCCTGACCCGCGAGATCAGCTCGCGGGTCGAAAACGGCTTGACGACATAATCGTCAGCGCCCGAGTCGAGTCCGCGCGATCGATCGCGCTCGTTGCCCCGGGCAGTGAGCAGGATGATCGGAATGTCCTTGAAATCGTCCCGGTCGCGAAGTGTCCGGGTCAGTTGGAGTCCGTCCAGCCCGGGCATCATCCAGTCGAGCACGATCAGGTCCGGGTGGGGCGAATCGGCCAGCCGTGCGAGCGCCTGGTCGCCGTCGGCGGCGACGTCAACGTGCATTTCGGCGCGGTTCAGGCTGAAGGCCAGCATGTTTCGGATCGGTGCCTCGTCGTCGACGATCAGGATTCGCGGTTTCATTATGGACCGAATGAGAGAGACTCCGCTCCATTATTCGACCCGAAATGACTGATTCGTTACAGCAAGTTGTCGGTTCGGTGAACCCTGCGGCGCCCGTCCCGGGTCCCGTCAGCGCAGCCGCCGGGCCTGTTCGCCCCGCAGCTGGTCGAGCCGCGCGGTGATCCGGGCGCGCTGATAGTAGTCCAGGGTTTCACGCTCGAGGATTCGCTCGAGCTGCTCGATGGCCTGTGGCAATCCACCGCGCTGGTAGTAGTTTTCGGCCACCACCTCGGCGGCGCGGACCGGATCGCCCGAACGGTCGGCGGCGTAGGCCAGCAACTCGCTGACGTTCAGGTCTTCCGGCCGGCGCCGCAGCTCGGTGACCAGGATTTCCGCGGCACGCTCGGCAGCCTCGCTCGAGCCGGCGCGGAGCAGCGCCCGCGCGTAGGGCACCGCGACGATCTCACTGTGCCCGTAGGCTGCGTACAGCCGGCCGTAGGCGTCGAGGCTCGGTTCGACGCGCTGGCGCGCCATCAGCAGGTCGGCCTCCAACAGGCGATAGATCTGATGATCCGGCGTCTGGCCGAGCAGCCAGGCCAGTTGCTCTTCGGCATCGCTGTGCCGGGACGCGTCCATCAGCGCCAGAGCAAGGCCATATCGGTTGCCGGCTTCATTGCCCTCGGCGTCCTTCAACCGACCGCGAAAATACTCGATCGCCTCATCGGGCTGGCGCGCCATCAGCACGCGCAGCCGCGCCTGGACGAGGTGGAAGCGGTCGTCCTCGATCGGCCGGCGAACGATCAGCCGTTCGGCGCGGTCTCTGGCCTCGGCAACCCGGCTCACCGTCATCGGGTGCGTCCGGAGATACTCCGGTGGACCGGCGCCCATGGATCGGGAGGCCCGGTTCAGGGTGTTGAAGAACGCGGCCATTCCACGCGGGTTGTAGCCGGCGCGGGCCATCAGCTGGATGCCGATGCGATCGGCCTCTGATTCGTTCTGGCGCGTGAAATTGATCTGCGACTGCTGGGCCATGCCGACCCCGGTTGCCAGCACGCCCTGGGCGGTCTCGGCGTCCATGCCGCCGGCCAGGCTGCCGGCCAGGACCAGGCCCATCGTGGCCAGCATCATCGGAAACGACATCGACTGCTGGGCTTCCATTCCGCGCTGCAGGTGATTCTGGGTGACGTGGGCGATTTCGTGGGCGACCACGCCGGCCACCTCGTCGGGCGTATCGGCCGCGAGGATCAGTCCGGCGTTCAGCGCGACCACACCGGCCGGTGCGGCAAACGCATTGATGCCGGGGATGCGCAGCACGTGAAAGTGGAAGTTGCGGTCGCGGTCGTCGGAGTGCATGACCAGCCGATAGCCCATGTCCTCGAAGTAGGCGCTGATGATCGGGTCCTCGACCAGTAGCCCTTCCTGGCGCATGAACAGCCGGAAATCGCGCGGGAAGGCGCGTTCCTGCTCGGGCGGCAGGACCTTGCCGGTCCCCCCCATGTCCGGCAGCCGGACGTTGTCCTGGGCCGGGAGAGGCAGGCTGCCCAAGAGCAGCAGCAGCGCCAGCAGGACGCAGACCGGCCGATACCAGCACGCGTACCCGTGTGCCGCGGGACGAGCGGGCGGATGCGGTGCCTGACGTTGACGGCGGCGGGTCGGGCTCATTCAGGTCCGAAGGGTTCGGGAGTCGATATGCAAGAATACGGCATGCGGTGCAGTGATCGTTCAGACCGGTGATCGGGGGGCAGGGTTCCACGCTCGCTCTGTGGTGGCGTCGGTCGCCCGGCGAGGATGACCTGGCGGCGGTCGAGGCCGCGGCGTCGTCGGGTCCGCGTCCGGCGGTGTTCCTGCAGGGCGAAGCCGTCGATTGGGTTGCCGATCCGGTCGGTCTCACGGCAGCCGGCCGCGCATCGGCCGACTGGCAGGTCTGCATCGGATCCTGGCGCCGGCGCCATCCGGATTGCCCCGACGAGCCAGTGCCGCCGCCCTTCCGCGCCTCGACGCTGACCCGGTGGCTCGACCACATCTGTCCGGCCGGCCCCGTGGACGTTTCAACGGAACTGCTGTTCGACGTCGGCCGGGCGCCACGCGATGGCCGGGACCGGATCGAGACGCTGGAGCCGATCCTGGCCGCGGCGTCGCTGGATCGCGACGTGACGGTCCTGGTCCACGGCGACGGTCGAGCCCATCTGGACGGGCCGGGCGCCGAGGCGTGGGACCAGTTGACCGATTTCGATCTCGCCGAACTGTGCGTGGTCCATGCGCCCTCCGCCGGGTGGTCCGGACGCGGCACGGGGGTCGAGCCCGAAACCGCGGCCCGTTTGCGCCGTGAAGCCTTTAGACTAGTGACCCTGTAATCGATGAACGACGCGGCCGAAATGACAGTGGACGGGCGCCGGATCGCGCTCGATTCCGACGGCTACCTGGTCGATGCATCGGACTGGAACGAAGCGGTGGGCCGCGCGCTGGCCGAATCGTCCGGCACGACGCTCGATGAGAATCACTGGTGGCTGATCCGGTTCATCCGGGATCATCATCAGCGCTACGGCATGCCGCCGCTGATGCGGGTGGTGATCCGGGCGATGCGCGAGCAGACCGGCGAACACGACGCATCCAGCCGCACGCTGTACCGGTTGTTTCCGGACGGCCCGATCCGCGAAGCCTGCCGACTCGGTGGACTGCCGCGGCCCGAGTCCTGCATCTGAGCGCGCGTTCTCGATCGAACCAACCCTTCGAACCATGCGCGGGGGGCCGGCCGTCGCTGTCGGACACCCGACCTTGAGGAGTCATCCATGAACCACGCCATCGTCATGTACTGCCGCGCTGCCTGCCCGTTCTGCGTCGCCGCGCGCAATCTGTTCAAGAGCAAGAACGTCCGCTGGACCGAAGTCTCGCTGGACGCCGAACCGGACAAGCGCGCCGAGATGATCGAACGGACCGGCCGCAAGACCGTGCCGCAGATCTTCATCGGCGACCACCACGTCGGCGGCTTCGACGACCTGAACGCGCTCGAGCAGGAAGGCCAGCTCGATCGCCTGCTCGCCGGCTGATCCGGCCCCAAGGAATTCCATTCGCTCGCAAGGAACCCCGATCTTGACCACCACCATCACCGTCATCCGCGGCGACGGCATCGGCCCGGAAATCATGGACGCCACGCTGCGCGTCCTCGATGCGCTCGACTGCGGCTTCGAGTACGACGACCAGCGAGCCGGCCTGGCTGCGCAGGAAGCCGATGGCAGCCTGCTTCCGCAGGCCACCCTGGATTCGATCGAGCGCAACCACATCGTGCTCAAGGGTCCGCTGACCACGCCGGTCGGCGGCGGGTTCCGCTCGCTGAACGTCGAATTGCGCAAGCGGTTCGACCTGTACGCCAACGTGCGGCCGGCGATCAGCTTTCCCGGCACCCGTTCGCGCTACGACAACATCGACCTGATCACCGTGCGCGAGAACACCGAGGGCGCCTACCTCGCCGAGGATGCGCTGACCACGGCAGACGGGAACCGGGCCGAGTCGAAGATGATCGCGACGCGCTCGGGCTGCGAACGCGTCGTCCGATACGCCTTCGAACTGGCGCGCAAGGCCGGACGCCGCAAGGTCACCGCGGTCCACAAGGCCAACATTCTGAAGGACGTGTCCGGACTGTTTCTCGAAGTCGCGAGCGGGATCGCCGCCGACTACGACGACATCGAGTTCAACGACATGATCGTCGACAACTGCGCGATGCAGCTGGTCATGAATCCGGAGCGGTTCGACGTCATGGTCACCACCAACCTGTTCGGCGACATCATCTCCGACCTTTGCGCCGGGCTGGTCGGCGGGCTCGGCCTGGCGCCGGGCGCCAACATCGGCGACCGCGCGGCGATGTTCGAAGCCGTCCACGGCTCGGCACCCGACATCGCCGGCCAGGGGATCGCCAACCCGTGCGCGCTGCTGCTGGGCGCGGCGCAGATGCTCGACCACCTGGACATGAACGCACGAGCCGTGCAGTTGCGATCCGCGATCCGCGAAACGATCTCGGCGGCCGATCGGGTTACGCCGGATCTCGGCGGAACGGGGACGACCCGGAGTTTCGCCGACGCCTTGATCGAGCGTCTCGACGACTGAGCGCGCCTCGATACCTGCCGCGGCAGCGTTGTTGTTGCGGATCTGCAACAGCCGCCGATTCCGTGCAACGCCCGTGATACCGGCATTCCGCGCCGATCTCGCGCGCAGGTGCAACAAACAGCGCAAAAGGCGTTGTATTTTTGCCAACGAAGCGGGTAGACTGCCCTAGCCTGTTGACCGTTCGAACCCACGGGGACACCGAACACCGATGATCCGGCGATTCCTGATCGCAACCGCTGCTGCGCTGCTGGTCCTTCCGACCGCTTCGCTGCGTGCCGCGCCCACCAGCCTGATGCCCGGGTCCGCCTTCGGCGTGACCTGGTCGCTGCTGGGTATGGAGCTGGGTCCGTGGGAAGCCTATCTCGCTCACGAGTTGACGCCGGATCTGCCTCGCATCCAGCGAGGTCCTCGGCCCGAGATCACGTGGCTGCGGATCGATAGGGACGTGGTTCTGCCCGAATTCGCGCATCCGCTGGTCGGCGATGGTCGCAACGGTCTGGCGCTGTTTTCCACGGCGCTGACCGAAGCCGCGCCAATCAGCTTCGCCGCACCGTCTCGCGCCGCCCGCGGCGGAGTCTCGTTCCAGCGCTCGATGATGCTTTCCGGCATTTCGAGCCAGCTGTCGGGCCGCAACCGGATCAGCGTCTCGGCCGTGCTGGCCTCGCAGCAGTTCAGCCACTCGATGCTCGATACCCAGGTCTTCGAGCAGGTGGCCGGCGTGTCGCAGGGCGGGCTGCGCGAGCGCGATATCTCGATCGCCGATGGCCTGTACGCCCGGGAGCGTGAACTGTCCCAGGGCGCCGGTCTCCGGTTGGGCTTCGAAACCGAGGTCGCGCCGCGCCTGATGCTCAGCGCGGCCTATCAGTCGCGCATCAACATGGACGAACTCGCTTCCTTGCGCGGCGTGCACGGCTATTCGGCCGATCTCGATATCCCGTCGCGCATGCAGATGGGGCTCGACCTGCGCGCGTCGACCCGCACGGTATTCACCATGGCGGTGTCACAGGTGTTCTACAGCGAGGTCGGCGCGTTTCCCAGCCGGTCGCTGCCGGCGCGCTTCAACGCGCTGCTCGGCGACAGCACCAGCCC
>Ga0102928_1000246_pt1 | contig 33636 bp, 29 predicted proteins | sample SalPonR1_B_D1_MG_FD_78504 | JGI IMG/M metagenome (GOLD analysis project Ga0102928, IMG submission 78504) | Salt pond soil microbial communities from South San Francisco under conditions of wetland restoration - Salt Pond MetaG R1_B_D1_MG | ecosystem: Environmental > Aquatic > Marine > Intertidal...
CGCGGCAGTTCGGGATTGATCAGGCCCGAGTCGAGGTCGGCCAGGAAGCTGAGGGCTCGCGCCTTGGTGCCTTCCATCACGACGGGGATGAATGCGGCGTCATAGCCCGGACCCATCAACTCGCGGCGGAACAGGATCTCGGTCTCATGCTCCACCGCTGCGGCTGCGATCCGGTAGCACAGCCCGTGACAGCCCGCGCCCGCATCGAGCGCGGCCATCAGCCCCGGTGCCTCGACCGTGCCGCGCCCGCCATAGGTGTCCTCGAGGATGAACCTGCGCGCGTGATGCGGCGCGTAGGCCCGCCGCACCTCGGTGAAGATCAGCGCCGGGTCCCAGATGAGAGACCCATAGGCGAAGACCCAGAGATCGCCCTCGTGTTCCCGGAGAGCCGTGCGGCGCAGGTCCTCCCGCGTCGCCTCGTCATGCACGGGAAACGGGGGCGCGCCGTTTTCCTTCAGCATCGCGACAAGTGCCTCGATGCTGAAATCGCGGAAGAACGACTCTGCCGCCGGTTTGATCTTGCCACGCAGCCCCGGGTGGTGGCGGAACGGATCAGGTGTCATCGGATGCCTCGGCGTTCCGTCCGCGCTGGCCCGTGGAAAACAGGCCGGTGAGCGCGCGCCGCACGATGCCGGTGACCGAAGGCCGCCGGCCCGCGCCGAAGGGCAGGGGGCGGCAGACCTCCATCGCGGCGACGCCCACGCGGGCGGTGAGCGCGCCGTTCACCACGCCTTCGCCGAAGCGGCGGGAGACCCGGCTCAGGACCGATCCGCCCGCGACCGACCCGATCAGGTCGTCGCCCACCGCCACTGCGCCCGTGGCTACCAGATGCGTCAGCACCGCGCGGGTCAGCCGCCACGCCCCCAGCGTGCCGGCCCGTCCGCCATAGATCTCGGCGATGCGCCGGATCATCCGCAGGTTGGCCGTGAGCGCCGCCACGACATCGGCGAAGGCCAGCGGCACCAACGCGGTGACGGTCGCCACCTGCCGGGCCGCCACCTCGATCTCGCGCGTGGCCTCGGCGTCGAGCGGCGCCATCAGCCGCGCCTCGGTCAGCGCGAAGAGGCTTTCGGCGTCGAAGACCTCGTCGCGGCGCCGCGTGATCTCTTCGCGGGCAAGGCGCAGGTTGGCGCAGCCCCGGTAGAGCGTGTCGAGCCGCCCGACCACGTCGCGGGCGGCCTTCACGTCGTCGGCCGCGAGCGCGGCCTCGGCGTCGCGATGAAGCGCGTCGAGCCGCCCCAGCCGCGAAAACGCCGCCAGCTCGCGGAGCGCGATCAGGAGAAGCGTCACCAGAACAATCGCGATCAGACCCGTCGCGATCCAGCCAAGAGCCGGGTTGGCGGCCAGAAGCCCCGTCGCGAAGTCCCATGCGGCAATCGAAAGCACGAAGCCCAGAAGCGCCAAGACCCCGCCCCAGAACCAGCGCGTGAGCCGGCTGCCGCGGCGCTTTTGGCCGAGGGTGGACAGGACCTGCATCGCGCGCCCTTCGGGCAGCGGTTCGGCTTCGTCGATCGGCGGGGCGGCGGCCGGCGACGGTGCGTCCTCGTCGATCTCGATCAGGACGGGCCCCCTGTGATCGCTCATGTCCGGTCCTTTCGCGGCATTGTTGATCCGACACGGCCTCTCACAACCGGTCTCCGATCAGGAACTCCGCTGCCCGGTCGAGCCGGATATGGGGCGGCCCCTCGCCGGGACGCAGCGACAGAGCCGAGGGCGCGAAACGCATCACCCCGTAGTCGCCCGACAGCCAGCGTTCGGCACCGTCGCGGGCGGGTGCGAGCAGGGCGGCGGGGTCTGCGGGCAGGTCACCCGGATGCAGCGCGGCCTGACGCCCGTCGTCGAGCAAACGGCCCCGCACGAGGCCGAGCTCGGCACCGTTGACGCGCCGGACCTCCTCGGTGGTGGCCCTAAGGCTTGCGATGGCCATGGCACGGGTCTCGGCGCCCGAGAATTCCGCGCGGCGGCGGGCCTCGGACACCAGCGCCTCGATCACCGCCTGCAGGCGCGGGTGCTGTTCGTGGTGCAGGTGATCGGCCTTGGTCGCGGCGAAGAGGATGCGGTCGACGCGGCGGCCGAGGATACTGCTGAGAAAGGCGTTCCGCCCGGGCCGGAAGGCGCCCAGGATCGCGGCCATCGCCTGGCGCAGATCCTCCAGCGCCTGCGGGCCCGCATGGATCGCGCCGAGTGCGTCCACCAGCACGATCTGCCGGTCGATGCGCGCGAAATGGGCGCGGAAGAACGGTTTCACCACTTCGCGTTTGTAGGCCTCGTAGCGGCGCGCGAATTCATGGGCGAGCGAGCCGCGCGGCGCCTCGCCGGGCGGCAGGGGGGCGAAGGTGATCGCGGGGCTGCCTTCCAGATCGCCGGGCAGGAGGAACCGGCCGGGCGTGCAGTCGCTGAACCCCTGTTCCCGCGCCGCCGCGAGGTATTCGGTCCAGCCGCGCGCCAGAGCGCCCGCGACCGGCTCGGCCAGTTTCGCGGAAGGATCGGTGGCGGCCATCGCCGAGAAGAACGGGGCCGCGATCCCCTCGCGCCGTGTCTCGGCACGGGCCAGCGCGTCGCGCGACCAGGCCGGGTAGTCGAGATCGAGGAGGGCCAGATCCAGAAGCCACTCGCCAGGGTAGTCTACGATATCGAGATGTATCGTGCGCGGCCCCGAGACCGCGCCCAGAAGCCCCGAGGGCCGGACGCGCAGCGACAGCCGCAACTCGGAGACGGCGCGCGTGCTGTCTGGCCAGTGCGGCGCGGCCCCGGTCATGGCGGCGAGGTGATCCTCGAAGGCGAAGCGGGGCACCGTGTCGTCGGGCTGCGGCTGCAGGAAGGCCGCCTCGATCCGGCCCGAGCGCGCGGCCTCCAGCCCCGGCATCCGGCCGCGATCGAGCAGGTTGGCCACGAGCGATGTGATGAACACCGTCTTGCCCGACCGGGCGAGACCCGTGACGCCGAGCCGGATCACCGGTTCGAAGAAGGTCTCGCTGATCCCCGAGGCGATCCCCTCCACGCCGCGTCCCAGCGCGTCCGCTATCGTTCCGATCACCAAGGTGGGCTGTCCTCATGGCTGTGCCGAAACACGAGGATAGGCATTGCGGGGCGGGGTTAACAGCCCCCGAAGGATTGCGCCGGCCCTGCCGTCGCCCGGGGAAGCGCCGCCTGCGGGACCTGAAGGCCCCTTGTCGGCGCTGATGCGCTCCGCGCGGGAGTTTTTTGCCAAGATGAAGGAGGGAGGCGCAGCGCCCGGATTGCTCCTGCCTTGGGGATCGGATAGCCGGGCGCCATGCCGCGCTATGCCCTGATGCTGGAATATGACGGGTCGCCCTTCGCCGGGTGGCAGCGTCAGGCCGACCAGCCCTCGGTTCAGGGCGCGCTGGAGGCGGCGCTGGCGATGCTGGAGCGTGATGTGCCCTCGGTCGCGGCGGCGGGGCGGACCGATGCGGGTGTGCATGCCACGGGACAGGTTGCGCAGGCCGATCTTGCCCGGGGCTGGGATCCGTTCCGGCTGGCGGAGGCGCTGAACTGGCATCTGAAGCCGGCCCCCGTGGCGGTCGTGGCCTGCGCCGAGGTGGCGGAGGACTGGCACGCGCGGTTTTCCGCGATCGAACGGCGTTACAGCTATCGCGTGATCTGCCGCCGCGCGCCGCTGGTCGAGGCGGCGGGCCGGGCCTGGCATCTGCGCCATCCCGTCGAGGTGGCACCGATGCTGGAGGGGGCCGGGCATCTCGTCGGCAAGCACGATTTCACGAGCTTCCGCGCCTCCATCTGCCAGGCGAAAAGCCCGGTGAAGACCCTCGACAGGATCGAGATCGAAGAGGTCGCCTTCGCCCATGGGCGGGAGGTGCGGTTCCACCTCGCGGCGCGGTCGTTTCTGCACAACCAGGTCCGCTCCATCGTGGGCACGCTGGAGCGGGTCGGCACCGGTGCATGGGAACCGGGCCACGTGGCCGAGGCGCTGGCGGCCCGCGACCGCGCGGCCTGCGGGCCGGTGGCGCCGCCCGACGGGCTCTGCCTGACCGGTGTGGGTTATCCGGAGGATCCGTTTGCGGACGGGTGGCGCGAGGAATGATGGACAGCGTGCCCATCGTGAAGGAGTTGTTGCTCGTGGGCGGCGGGCACGCCCATGCTCTGGTCCTCCGGCGCTGGGGCATGCGGCCCGTGGCGGGCGTGCGCGTGACGCTGGTCAGCCCCGATGCCGTGGCGCCCTATTCCGGCATGCTGCCCGGTCACCTCGCCGGGCACTACACGCGCGATGCGCTGGACATCGACCTCGTGCGGCTGGCGCGGTTCGCGGGCGCGCGGTTCATCCCGGGGCGGGTGGTGGCGCTGGACCCCGACGCAAGGGTCGTGCGGCTGGGGTCGGGGCGGCAGTTGCGTTACGATATAGCCTCGCTGGACGTGGGCATCACCGCCGACATGACGACGCTCAGGGGTTTTGCCGAGCACGGCATCCCGGCCAAGCCGCTTGACCGTTTCGCCGCGCGCTGGGCGGAGGTGGCAGCGGGATCGGACCCGGTGCGGATCGCCGTCATCGGTGGCGGCGTGGCGGGGGCCGAGATCGCGATGGCCTGTGCCCATCGTTTGAGTGTTGCGGGCCGGGATTGCGCGATCACGCTGATCGATCGCGGCCGGGTGCTGGTCTCCGTCGCGCGGGCGGCACGGGCGCATCTGATGCGTGCGCTCTCGGGCTGGGGTGTCGAGATCGTCGAGAATGACGCGCCGGCGGAGGTGCGCGCCGATGCCGTGGTGCTGGAGAGCGGGCGGCATGTGGCGGCGGGTATCACCATCGGGGCGGCGGGGGCGACCCCGCAGGACTGGCTGGGCGAGACCGGGCTCGACACCCATGACGGCTATGTCGTGGTGGACCAGCACCTTCGCGCGACCTCTCATCCGACGGTCTACGCCGCGGGCGACTGCGCGCATTTCGCACCCGATCCGCGCCCCAAGGCCGGGGTCTATGCCGTTCGCGCTGCGCCGGTCCTTGCGCATAACCTCGCAGCCGATCTGACCGGCAGGCAGCGCCGGGCGTTCCGGCCGCAGCGCGATTTCCTCAAGCTCATCTCGATGGGCGGCAAGACGGCGATCGCGGAGAAGGCCGGGTTTGCGGTGGCCGGTCCGGTGCTCTGGCGGTGGAAGGACCGGATCGACGCGCGGTTCATGGAGAAGCTGCGCGATCTGCCCGCGATGCCCGTGCCGCCGGTGCCGTCCAATGCCGCGACCGGGGTCGCCCGGGCCATGGCCGGGCCGGCGCCCTGCGGCGGCTGCGGGGCCAAGCTGGGCGCGGGCGCGCTCTCGGGGGTGATCGAGGGGCTGGGGGGCGCGGCGCGCGCGGATACCGAGCGCTTGCCGGGCGATGACGCCGCGATCATCCGGGCGGGCGAGGTGCGGCAGGTGATCTCGACCGATCATCTCAGGGCCTTCGCGCTCGACCCCGCGCTGGTGGCGCGGGTGGCGGCCATCCATGCGCTGGGCGATGTCTGGGCCATGGGAGCCGCGCCGCAATCGGCGGTGGCCACGGTGATCCTGCCCCGGATGGAAGCGCGGCTTCAGGGTGTGTGGCTCGACGAGGTGATGGGCGCGGCGCACGAAGTCTTCGCGGCGGCGGGCGCATCTGTCTTGGGCGGGCATTCGTCGATGGGGGCGGAGCTGACGGTGGGGTTCACGGTCACTGGGCTCCTGGAGCGCGAACCGGTCACGCTGTCGGGCGGCAGGGCAGGCGACGCCCTGATCCTGACCAAGCCCATCGGCACGGGCGCGATCCTTGCAGGAGAGATGCAAGGGCGGGCCGAGGGCACGGATGTGCTGGATTGCTGGGAGGCCATGTCAACGCCGCAGGGTGGCGCCTCGGCGATCCTGTCACCGCGCGCCCATGCGATGACGGATGTGACGGGCTTCGGCCTCGCCGGGCATCTGTGGAACATCTGCGCCGCGTCGGGAACCGGGGCGGAGATCACGCTCGATGCCGTGCCGCTTTTGCGGGGGGCGGAGGCGCTGGCGGCGCGCGGCGTCCGTTCGACGCTGGAGCCGCAGAACCGCGCCGCCCTGGAGCCCGTCATGGCGCCGCCAGATGGGGCGCGCGCGGCGCTCCTCTTCGACCCTCAGACGGCGGGGGGGCTTCTGGCGGCGGTCGATGCGGGCGAGGCCGACGCGCTGCTGACGCGGCTGGCGGAGGCGGGTATCCCGGCCGTGCGGATCGGGCAGCTGACCGATCGAGCCGGTGGCATTCAACTTGTCTGACTGCAATACCGGTCCCCGCACTGGACAACCCAAGCGCCGCGCCTAAGGTCGGCGGTGAGTCATTCGCGCAGCCACGGAGGTAAGACCCATGTCGAAATTCGGTTCCAGCCAGTCGGTCCGCCGGCTCGAGGACGCACGTTTCGTCACCGGGCACGGCCGCTATATCGACGACACCGCGCCCGAGGGCGCGTTGCGCGCCTACCTGCTGCGCAGCCCGATGGCCCATGGGCGGATCACGACGCTGGATGTCACCGGGGCGCGGGAGGCGCCGGGTGTGGAACTGGTGCTGACCGGAACCGATATCGTGGCGCACGGGTTGAAGAACGCGATGAAGGGCTCGACCGTCGATAACCGGGATGGCAGCAAGGGCGCGGCGCCGGTGCGCCCGATCCTCGCCGACACCCATGTGCGCCACGTGGGCGAGCCGGTGGCCTTCATCGTCGCCGGGACGCTGGCCCAGGCGCGGGACGCGGCCGAGCTGATCGAATTCGATGTCGATGACATGCCGGTCAAGCTCGACATCGCGCCCGGGGGGCAGGCGCTCCATGACGCGGCGCCCGACAACGTGGCCTATGACTGGGCGCTGGGCGACGAGGTCGCGACGGAGGCCGCGCTGGCCGGGGCCGCCCGTGTCGTGACGCTGACGACCCATGACAACCGCGTCATCGTCAACAGCCTCGAGCCGCGCGGCTGCTCCGCCGAGATCGAGGACGGTCGCCTGCACGTGGCGATCAACGGGCAGGGTGTCTGGGGCCACAAGACCGACCTCGCCAGGTGGTTCGGCGTCGAAGAGGCCGAGGTGCGCGTCACCAACCCCGATGTCGGCGGTGGCTTTGGCATGAAGGCGATGCGCTACTCCGAGCATTTCCTCGTGGCACTGGCCGCGCGCCAGACCGGGCGGCCCGTCCACTGGATGAGCGACCGGACCGAGGCGATGCTGTCGGACAATGCCGGCCGCGACCTCGACGTGACCTGCACGCTGGGCTTCGACGCGGATCACAAGCTGGTGGCCTACAAGGTCGACAGTCTCTCGAACCTCGGCGCCTACAATTCGCAGTTCGGGCAGAACATCCAGTCGGCGCTGTTTTCCAAGGTTCTGACCGGCACCTATGACGTGCAGACCGTGTTTTTCCGCAACCGGGGCATCTACACCAACACGATCCCCGTCGATGCCTATCGCGGCGCTGGCCGGCCCGAGGCGATCTACGCACTGGAACGCGCCATCGATTTCGCGGCGCGCGAGATGGGCGTCGACCCGCTGGAGCTGCGGCGCAAGAACTTCATCCAGCCGGGCCAGTTTCCCTACAAGACGGCCAGTGGAGAGCTTTACGACGTCGGCAATTTCCCCCGTCTGCTCGACCGCGCCGCGGTGGAGGGCGACATCGCCGGATTTGCGGCGCGGCGCGCGGCGTCCGAGGCCAAGGGCAAGCTGCGCGGCCTCGGCATCTGCTACTACATCGAGTCGATCCTCGGCGCGGCCGATGAGACCGCGACCATCGAGATCACGCAGACCGGGGCCAAGGTCTATGTCGGCACGCAGTCCAACGGGCAGGGGCACGAGACCGTCTATGCCCAGCTTCTCAACGACCAGACCGGCCTGCCGCTCGACGCGATCGAGATCGTGCAGGGCGACAGCGACCTGATCGCCACGGGCGGCGGCACGGGCGGTTCACGCTCGGTCACGGTGCAGGGAATGGCGATGCGCTCGGCCGGGGAAAGCCTTATCAACGGGCTGACCGCGTTCCTGGAGACGGAGATGGACCTGACGGACATGAGCTTCGATGTCGAGGAAGGCGTGTTCCGCGCCCCCGGCTCGAACGTGGTCGTCACGCTCATGGAGGCCGCCGAGAAGGCGCGCGCGGCCGGACAGGCGGAGCTGACGAAGGTGTCGAAGCACGAGACACTGCCGGGCCGGTCCTATCCCAACGGCTGTCACGTCGCGGAGATCGAGATCGACCGCGAGACGGGCCAGACCCGCGTCGTGCGCTACACGGTGGTGGACGATTTCGGCAACCTGATGAACCCGATGCTGGCCGAGGGGCAGGTCCATGGCGGCGTGGCGCAGGGCATCGGGCAGGCGATCACGGAGCACACCGTCCATGACGCGGACGGCCAGCTTCTGACCGCGACCTTCATGGACTACGCGATGCCGCGCGCCGACGACACACCCTTCGTGGCGTTCCATACAGAGGCCGTGCCGTCGATCATGAACCCGCTGGGCATGAAGGGCTGCGGCGAGGCGGGCACGGTGGGCGCGCTCGCCGCGGTGTCGAACGCGGTGCAGGACGCGCTCTGGCCGCTCGGGCTGCGGCAGGTCGACATGCCGTTCACGCCATCGCGCGTCTGGGCGATGTTGAATGAAGGAGACGGGAGGGTTGCGGCGGAATAGAGCCCTCTGGACCCGGATCGCCGGGTATCGGTCGCGGGCGCCCCGGCTGCCGGAGGTGCGTCCGCCGCACACCCATGTCGTCGTGCTCGACGGCACCATGTCGTCGCTGAAGCCGGGTTGTGAGACGAATATCGGCCTTACCTACCGCCTGCTGTCGGACCTGCCGCACGACGCGCATCTGACGCTTTACTATGAGCCCGGCATCCAGTGGCGCGGGGTTCGGCGCGCCCATGAGGTGATCGCGGGTGTGGGCATCAACCGGCAGATCCGCCGCGCCTACCTGTTTCTGGCGCGCAATTTCCAGCCCGGGGACCGGGTGGTCCTGATGGGCTATTCGCGCGGGGCCTATGCGGTGCGGTCGCTGGCCGGCCTGATCGACCGGATGGGCCTCTTGCGCGCGGCACAGATCGACGAGCAGACGCTCGACCGGGTCTACGACCTTTACCGCGAAGCGCCCGAAAGCCCGCAGGCTCGGGCGCTGAGGGACGCGCGCTGCCATGCCCATGTCGAGATCGCGTTCCTCGGGGTCTACGACACGGTCCGCGCGCTGGGCATCCGATGGCCCGTCCTCTGGCGTTACGCACCCATGCCGCACCCTTACCATTCCCACGCGCTGGGCCCGTCGACCCGCGTAGCGCGACATGCGCTGGCGCTCGACGAAACGCGGGAAGCTTATTCGCCCCTGCTCTGGGACGTGGCGCCCGAGCGTGCGGCCAGCGGCGCGGTGCAGCAGATGTGGTTTCGGGGCGCCCATGGCGATGTCGGCGGGCAGCTTGACGGTTACACGCCCGCGCGTCCGCTGGCGAACATCGCGCTTGTCTGGATGCTGTCGGAGGCCGAGGCGGCCGGCCTGCCGCTCCCGCCGCTGTGGCGGACGCGCTACATCACCGACGCCGAGGCCCCGGCCAGCGGAACCCGGCGCGGCGCCGGGCGGCTGTTCATCGCGCGGCGTGCGCGCAAGGTGGGCTTCGATCCTTCGGAATGCCTGCACCCGAGCGCACGCGCTGCCGCCACCGCACGCGGTGTACGGATGCCCGATGCCGCGCCCGCCTGAGCGCTGCGGTCAACCGCCGCGCGGTTTGGCGCGCAGGGTCGGATCGGCGGTCGTGGGGTCCTCGGGCCAGGGATGCCGGGGGTATTGCGCGCGCATGTCCTTGCGCACATCGGCATAGGACCCGACCCAGAAACCCGGCAGGTCCGTCGTTACCTGGATCGGGCGGCTTGCCGGGGACAGGAGCACCATGCGGATCGGCAGCCGGTCCGACCCGACGGTCGGGTGTCGGGTGGTGCCCAGAACCTCCTGCAGCCGCACCGCGATTTCTGGAGTATCGCCCCCATAATCGATGGCAAGCTTGCGGCCCAGCGGCGTCGTCCAGTGCTGCGGCGCGAGCCGGTCCACATCGGCCATGCCCTGCCAGCCGACCCATGCGCACAGGGCCGCGGCGGGATCGAACCGCGCCAGCCCGGCGGCGTCCCGGATACCCGCGAGATGGGGCGCCGCCCAGTCCTCCAGCCGGTCGAGCAGCGCTTCGTCCGACACATCCGCGACGCCGGCATAGCGGATGCGCGCCCGCAGAAGCCGCGCCGCCCGGCCCCAGCCCAGCGCGTCCAGCCCGAGGCTCCGGATCCCTTCGCAGAGCGCGCGGCCCACGGCCTCGGGCGGCGGGTCGTCCCACCGGCGGTCATCGAGGATCAGCGCGTCCAGCATCTCTTGGCGGCGTGCTTCGACGCGGCTCAAGCGCGTGGACCAGTGGCAGGTCTTGCGCCACGCGATGCGGTCGCCGTGAACGGCCCGCAACTCCGCCTCGGTCAGGGCCAGCGCGCCGCGGATGCGCGCCTCGCGCCGGTCGCCGTCGAGGTCGGTGACGACGATCAGGCGGAGCGCGCCCATCGGGTCGCCCTCGGGCATCGCCGCGCCGCTGCCGCCCGACATGAGGTAGCGCGGCGCGTCGCCCGTGCGGCGCAGGCCGATCCGGTCGGGATAGGTGAGGGACGCTTGCGCGCCGGGGCTGAGGTTGGGGCCCGCCTCATGCCGTTCGAGCCGCTTTGCCTCCTCCCGGACGCGGGCGATCAGCCCGGCATCGGCCCTTGGGTCGCGCTGATCGAGCGCGCGCAGCCGTGGCATGAGGTCGACGCCCACACCCGACCCACGCATGGGATCGCGCTCGGCGAGAGCCGCGGCGAGCCGTGCCGAGCCCTCGCCGCCCCGCCGGACAAGATGGCCGAGCCGCGGGTGAAGCGGCAGCCGCACGAGGTCGCGCCCATGCTTCGTGATCCGGCCCTCGCCGTCCACGGCGCCCAGCGCGGCCAGCAGGTCGCGCGCCTCTTCCAGCGCCTTGGCGGGTGGCGGGGTGAGAAACCGCAGCCCCTCGGTCCCGCCCCATTGCGCCAGCTCCAGCGCGAGGCCCGCGAGGTCCGCGACCTCGATCTCGGCCGGCGCGAAGGCCGGGCGCGCGCCGTCCTGCCCCCGGGTCCAGAGCCGGTAGCAGACCCCCGGTGCGGTCCTTCCCGCGCGGACTCGGCGCTGCGCTGCCTCGGCGCGGCTGACATCCTCGGTCACCAGGCGGCTCATGCCGCGTGCGGGGTCGAAGCGCGCGCGCCGCGCCTTGCCGCCGTCGACGACGATGCGCACGTCCTCGATGGTCAGAGAGGTCTCGGCGATGGATGTGGCGAGCACCAGCTTGCGCCCCGCAGGCTCCGGCCGGATCGCGGCGCGTTGCTCGGCAAACGGCAGCGCGCCGTAGAGCGGCCGGACATGCGCGTCACCGGGCAGGCGGGGCGCGACCAGCCGTCCCACGCGGCGGATCTCGGCCTCCCCCGGCAGAAAGGCGAGGCAACTGCCTTCGCTTTCACCCATCGCGCGGAGGATCAGGTCGGCCATGGCCACGTCCCAGCGCGTGTCCGGCCCCGGCGCGCGGTCGAGCCATCGCGTTTCCACGGGGAAGGCGCGCCCCTCCGACGAGATCATGGGTGCGCCGTCGAGCATCTTCGCCACCGGGCCCGCGTCGAGCGTGGCCGACATCACGAGGATGCGCAGGTCCGGGCGCAGGGCCTCCCGCGCCTCCCAAGCCAGCGCGAGGCCCAGATCGGCGTTCAGCGAGCGTTCGTGAAACTCGTCGAAGATGACCGTCCCGATGCCGGGCAGGTCGGGCGCCTCCTGCACCATCCGGGTCAGGATGCCCTCGGTCACGACCTCGATACGGGTGATGGCGGAGACCTTGGCCTTCCCCCGAATGCGATAGCCCACGGTTGCACCGCAGCGCTCGCCCAGCATCTCGGCCATGCGCTCGGCCGCTGCCCGCGCCGCAAGGCGGCGCGGCTCCAGCATCACGATGCGCCCGTTTGCGCCTGCCGCGAGCAAGGCGGGCGGCACGCCCGTGGTCTTGCCTGCGCCCGGGGGTGCCTGCAGCACGGCCCGCCCGGCCGTGTCCAGCGCCCTGATCAGACGCGGGAGGACATCGTCGATGGGAAGGGCCAAGGTTCAGTCTCGCGTGAATAACCGCACAGGGCCATAGATCGACGCCGCGCTCGCCCCGGTCAACTCCCAAAGCCCGGTTCGCCCGCGCGGGTGGACCGCAGACCCAGGCGGGGCACATACGTTGCGGCGGGTGGGCTGGACAGGCGCGGGTGGTTGCGGTCAAACGGGGCGGACGGCGCAGACCCCCGGCGCGACCCCAAGCGGCGAAGACGAAGGTTCCATGACCGAAACCGAAATGCTCTCCGACCGGATACTCGCCGGTGACCGCCGCGCCCTGGCCCGTGCCGTGACGCTTGTCGAAAGCACGCGGGCCGATCACCGGGCAAAGGCCACGGCGCTTCTGGAGGCATTGCGCCCGGCGGGGCGGCAGGCGCTCAGGATCGGGATGTCGGGGACGCCGGGCGTGGGAAAATCCACCTTCATCGAGGCCTTCGGCATGATGCTGATCGAACAGGGGCTCAGGGTGGCCGTGCTGGCGGTCGATCCGTCCTCGGCCCGGTCGGGCGGCTCGATCCTTGGCGACAAGACGCGGATGGAACGGCTTTCGCGCGAGAAGGGGGCATTCATCCGGCCCTCGCCCGCGTCCTCGCAACTGGGGGGCGTTGCGCGGCGCACGCGGGAGGCGGTGGCGCTTTGCGAGGCGGCAGGCTTCGACGTGGTGCTGATCGAGACGGTGGGCGTGGGCCAGTCCGAGACCATGGTGGCACAGATGTGCGACCTCTTCGTGCTGCTGCTGGCCCCGGCGGGGGGCGACGAACTGCAGGGCGTAAAGCGCGGCATCATGGAGATGGCGGACCTGATCCTCGTCAACAAGGCCGACGGCGATCTGAAGGCCACGGCCACGCGGACCGTGGCGGATTACGCGGGCGCGCTGCGGCTGTTGCGCAAACGCCCGCAGGACCCCGAGGGGTTTCCCAAGGCGCTGCCGGTTTCGGCGGTGACGGGTGCGGGGCTCGACGCGGCCTGGGCCGAGATGCAGGCGCTGGCGGGCTGGCGCAAGGACAGTGGCTGGTGGGACCGCACGCGGGCGGATCAGGCGACCCGCTGGTTCGAGGAGGAAGTGCGCGACGGCCTGTTGCGGCGTCTGTCCGGGCCGGAGACGCGCGCATTGATGGCCGACCGGGCCGAGGCCGTCGCGCGCGGCGAGATCAGCGCGGAGGCCGCCGCAGAGGAGGTGCTTGCCCGGGTGACGGGCTAGGCGGGGGAACCGCGGGCGGCGCGAAGGCGTTCCTCCGTCGAAGGAGGACACCATGACCCAGCGAAACGACGATCCCCTGACCGGCCCCGGCACCACATCCGATCCAAACCAGGCCGACCGAACGGGCCTTCCGGGCCGCAAGAAATTCACCAAGGTGCCCGAAGAGCCCAAGGGCCCGCCCCAGCGCAACGAGCACCCGGCCAGCGGCCCGGGCACGACGGACGATCCCAACATGTCTACCAATGTGGACCTGGACTGACACGATACGCGGCGGGCAGATGGAAGGGGCTTATCCGAACAGCCGCTCGCCCTGCTCGTCGATGATCTGCCTGGCCTTGAGCAGCGTGAACCGCTCGGCCTCGTCCTTTGATTGGATCAGGTCGGCGCGCAGGAAGCGGTGGACCTTCACCTCGCCGCCGATCTCCTTCTCGATGCGGCCAGCGATGCGGAAGCCGCCCGCGTCCGATTGTGGGTCGGGGAATATGCGGAACTCCTTGTAGACCTCCGGTTCCGGCTCGGGCGTTCCGCCACTGCCGCCGAAGAGCCTTGAGAAAAGGGACATGGGCGCGCTCCGTTCTCGTGCGTTGCGCGCGAGCCTAGCGGCGCGGCGCCCTCGGGTGAAGGGGGCTGTGGTCAGCCCACCGGCCTGCGCCCGACCGTGAGCTTCAATGCCAGAAGCAGCCACGGCGCGCCGTGCATGGCGAGATCGAGGATGTCGATGGTCTCGCTCAGCTCTCCCGCCGCCAGCATCTTGAGCTTTTCCCAGATATGCGGCTCGGGGACGAAGGGTGCCAGGCCGAGCGTGAGGCTGGCGATGAGCAGCACGCTGAGCGGCAGGGCGTCGAGAAGGCGGCGGAGCGCGGTCATGTCGGTCATGCTTGGGAGAGAAGGGTGGGCAATCCTGCCCACCTTGGTGTCGGTCGTCCCGGGGCTGTGGTGGGCAGATTGCCCACCTTACTGATCCAGGAAACTCCGCAGCTTCCTTGACCGGCTCGGGTGCTTGAGCTTCCTCAGCGCCTTGGCCTCGATCTGGCGGATGCGCTCTCGGGTCACGCTGAACTGCTGGCCGACTTCCTCGAGCGTGTGGTCGGTGTTCATCCCGATCCCGAAGCGCATGCGCAGCACGCGTTCCTCGCGCGGTGTGAGCGAGGCCAGGACCCGCGTCGTCGTCTCCTTCAGGTTCTCCTGGATCGCTGAGTCAAGCGGCAGGACGGCGTTCTTGTCCTCGATGAAGTCGCCGAGCTGGCTGTCCTCCTCGTCGCCGATGGGCGTCTCGAGGCTGATCGGCTCCTTGGCGATCTTCATCACCTTGCGGACCTTTTCGAGCGGCATCTGCAGCTTTTCGGCCAGTTCCTCCGGCGTCGGTTCCCGGCCGATTTCGTGCAGCATCTGACGGCCCGTGCGGACGAGCTTGTTGATCGTTTCGATCATGTGCACCGGGATGCGGATCGTGCGCGCCTGATCTGCAATCGAGCGGGTGATCGCCTGCCGGATCCACCACGTCGCATAGGTGGAGAACTTGTAGCCGCGGCGATACTCGAACTTGTCGACGGCCTTCATCAGGCCGATGTTGCCTTCCTGGATCAGGTCCAGGAACTGCAGGCCGCGATTGGTATATTTCTTGGCGATGGAGATCACGAGGCGGAGGTTGGCCTCGACCATTTCCTTCTTGGCCTGGCGGGCTTCCTTCTCGCCCTTCTGGACCTGGTTCACGATCCGGCGGAATTCCGAGATGTCGAGGCCCACATACTGGCCGACCTGCGCCATGTCTCCGCGCAGTTCTTCGACCTTGTCGCGGGAGCGCTCCAGCAGCGCCTGCCAGCCGCGGCCGGATTTTCCGGTCATTCGGTCGACCCAGGTTGGGTCGAGCTCGTAGCCGCGATATTCCTCGATGAATTCGCGGCGGTTGATCCGTGCCTGATCGGCCAGTTTCACCATGCCGCTGTCGATCGACATGATCCGGCGGTTGATGCCGTAAAGCTGATCGATCAACGCTTCGATCCGATTGTTGTGCAGGTGCAGCTCATTGACCAGTTCGACGATCTCGGACCGGAGTTTCTGATACTCCGCTTCCTCGCCCTTCGAGAAACTGCCGTCCTCGTTGAGCGTGGCCGAGATGCGCTTGTCCTGCATCTCGGAGAGCTGGATGTAATCCTCGGCGATGCGGTCGAGCGTCTCGAGGACGCGCGGCTTCAGCGCCGCCTCCATGGCCGCGAGGCTCATGTTGGCCTGATCGTCCTCGTCCTCATCGTCGTCCTTGACGATGGGATTGCCGTCGGCGTCGAGCTCGGGCTCCGCCTCGGTCTTCTTGGCGGGCTCGGCATTGGCATTGGCGACGGGAGCCACGACCGGTTCGTCGTCATCCTCGCCGAGGGAGCGGCCAAAGGTGGCGTCGAGGTCGATGACATCGCGCAGTAGGATGTCCTCGTCGAGAAGTTCGTCGCGCCAGATGGTGATGGCCTGGAAGGTCAGCGGGCTTTCGCAGAGCCCCGCGATCATCGTGTTGCGGCCGGCCTCGATGCGTTTGGCGATGGCGATCTCGCCCTCGCGGCTCAGCAGTTCGACCGAGCCCATCTCGCGCAGGTACATGCGCACCGGGTCGTCGGTGCGATCGAGTTTCTCGGTTTCGCTGGCGGAGACGGCGACCTCGCGGCTCGACGAGGTCTCGACCACTTCGGTCGAGCCCTTCGCGTCCGGGTCTTCCTCGGCCTCTTCATCCTCGATGACGTTGATGCCCATTTCGGACAGCATCGACATAACGTCCTCGATCTGCTCCGAGCTGACCTGTTCAGGCGGCAGGACCGTGTTGAGCTGATCGTAGGTGATGTAGCCGCGTGTCCGGGCCTCGGCGATCATCTTCTTGACGGCGGTCTGGCTCATGTCGAGCCCGATATCTGCCTCTTCACCTTCCGTCTTGCGATCGTCGGTGTCCTTGGCCATCGGCAATATCCTTTCGTGCTGGGCGTCTGGCAGGTGGGAAACCGCCTTACCCTTGCATCTGCAATCACATGTAATGCGAATCAGTGATTCGCAAAGGCCGTCGTCAGCTTTTCTTCGCTTGCCCTGCCTTGTTTAGCAACTCGTGGAACGCAGCACGGGCTTCGGGTGTGTCCCCGAACTGCTCACTTGGCCGATTCGCATGCGGCGACATGGCCGCGTGCCTGTTGTTGACCGCCTGTCTCAGTCGAAAGGCCAGGGTGCTGTCCTCTTCGATGGCGCCGTCGGCAAGGTCGTGGGTGGCTTCGCTCAGTTCACTCCGCCACGCCTGCGCCGCTGCCTGCTTTGTCAGTTCGTCCTCCAGACAGGTCCGCGCCGCATCGATATCGTCGGCGTGGCTCGACAGGAACGGTGTGATCCGCAGATGGCCCATCGCCTCGAGGCTTTCAAGGGTTGCGCTGTGTCCATTGCGGGCGAGTTCCGCGCGCAACCCCTCGCGGCTGCGTTCGGCGGTGGCCAGCAGGAACAGCGCCAGCGATGCGATGGCACCGTCGGTCGGCTCCAGCCGCTCGATCCGGCCCTCGAACTCGTCGATCAGCGCGGGATAGCGGCAAAGCGTGCTCAGGATGAGCGCCATGCGGAGTGCCTCGCCGCTCAGCTGGCCGGCCAGGGCGCGGGTGGAGGCGAGCGGGGCGACAGGGGCCTCGGCGAAGCCGCGCCTGCCCTTCGACCAGCGCCTGCCACGGTCGTCGCCGCGGGCGCGGAACAATTCCCGTCGGAAAGCGGCGAGCGCCTCGCCATAGTGCCGCTGGAGCGAGTGATTCTTGATCAGACCGATGGCGGTGCGAAGGCGGACATCCAGCCCGGCACGCCGTTCGGGCGTGTCGAAGCTCTGCCCCTCGGTCTCGCGGCGCCAGAGAAGCCTGACCAGTGGCTCGGCGCCGTCGATGGCTTGCTGCATGGCCGATGGTCCGCGTGCGCGGATAAGGTCGTCGGGATCCTGTCCCTCGGGCAGGATGGCAAAGCGAAGCGACTGGTCGGGGCCCAGATGCGGCAGGGCGAGGTCGACAAGCCGCATTGCGGCGCGCAAGCCCGCCTTGTCGCCGTCCAGCGCGATGACGGGTTCCGGCGAGATGCGCCAGAGCATCTGCAGCTGTTCCTCGGTGATTGCTGTGCCCAAGGGCGCGACGGCCGCTTCGAAGCCTGCGGCCACCAGCGCGATCACGTCCATGTAGCCCTCGGCCACGACGAGCGGCTGCCCCTGTCCGGCGGCGGTGCGGGCTGGACCGTGATTGTAAAGCGCGCGGCCCTTGTCGAAGAGCGGGGTTTCGCGGCTGTTGAGGTACTTTGCGCGCGCATTGGGGTCCATGGCACGGCCGCCGAAGCCGATGCAGCGCCCGCGCGGGTCTCGGATCGGGAACACGATCCGGTCGCGGAACGCGTCATAGGGCGCGCCGCCATCGTCGGGCCGTGTCGCCAGACCGGCCTCGATGACATGCTCGGTCGGGATGCCCTTGGCCACGAGCGCCTGATGGGTCGCGTTGCGCGCGCCGGGCGCGAAGCCGATCTCGAAGCGGTCGAGAATCGGTTGGGTCAGGCCCCGGCGTTCGAGATAGGCCCGCGCCTCTGCCGCCGCTTGTGTCTTGAGCTGCAAGCGGAAATAGCCGACAGCGGCCTCGGTGGCCTTCGCAAGCTGGGTGGCGCGGTCCGCCTTTTCTGCGGCTTTTGGGTCGCGCGCGGGCATCGGCATGCCGGCATCCCGCGCCAGCAGTTCGACCGCTTCCATGAAGCCCACGTTCTCGGTTTCCTGCACGAAATTGACGAGGTCGCCCTTCGCATGGCAGCCGAAGCAATAGTAGAAGCCCTTGCGGTCATCCACATGAAAACTGGCGGTTTTTTCCTGGTGAAAGGGGCAGGGTGCCCACATGTCGCCCTTGGCCTGATTGGATTTTCGGCGGTCCCACATGACCTTGCGGCCCACCACCTGCGAGAGCGAGACGCGGGTCTTCAATTCGTCGAGGAAACCGGGGGGCAAGCTCATGGCGGCCAATATCGGTCGCCAATGAGGCCCTGTCCAGCACCTCCCCGCGCTGTCGCCGGAAAATGACCCTGAAGATGTCGCTGGTCCCTCATTCAAGGGACGCAGGCGCGCAGCAGAACCATGGACTGTCGCTTGACGAGGCACACCGTCAGCCGGTCGCGTTGCCCGCCGTGGCGCGATCCCGCGCGCCGGCGATTACCCGTTGACGGCGCCTTCTAGGGCTCCGCGCGCCGCGACCATGCCCATGGCGCGCTCGATGTCGTGGGCGGCACTTGCTGCCATGGAGCGGAAGACGAGCGCCAGGTAGCGATCCTCGGCGGTGCGCATCAAAAGGCAGGACATGTGGGCCAGCATGGTGCGGGCGGCATGTCCGACCTCGAAGACGGAGGGGCGCAGGTCGATCGGCGCAAGCCTTGCAAGGACGGCACGCGCATCGGCCCCCGCGATCTCGACGGCGGCCCATGCGTCGCCCTGATCCGTAAGCGCCGCGCCGGGGATCGAAACCGGGTCCTCGCCCATGACGAACCACTGGTCCAGCCCGCTCCAGACCACCCGCGCGCCATTCGCCTCGACGAAGGTGCCGACGGGCGGCAGGCGGCAGCCCACGGCCTCTTCCAGCGCCTTGGACACCGCGTCGGCCTGTCCCGAGAAGGGCGCGACGGAGGTCACGGACCCGAGCACGACCTCGGTCGCCTCGACCGTGCCGTGCGACAGCGGCAGAAGCCCGTCGAAGGGCGTGCGTGCAATAAGGCTAGCCACGGGCGCGTCCTCCCTCGGGATCGAAGAATACCGGGTCGCAGACCTCGCAGAGCGTGGTCTTGTCGCGCAGGTGGTCGACCATGCGGACCGTCTCGCCCATCCGCGCGCGACCGTTCAGCAGGAACCCGAGGCCGATATGCGTCCGGAGCGTGGGCGACCACGCGACCGAGGTGATGTAGCCTTGATCGTTCACGCGCGTGGCCGCGTCGCCTTCGCGGAAGAGGTGCGCGCCGGCCAGCAGCGCGGTCTCTGGCTCTTTCGGCTTCAGGCCCACGAGCTGCTCGCGATGTTCCCCCGACAGGCCTGGGCGTTGCGACGCGGTCTTGCCGATGCAGTCCTTCTTGGCCGAGACCATGCGCCCCATCCCGACATCGTCCGCCGTCACGCGGCCGTGGATTTCCGCGTGGGTGATGAAGCCCTTTTCCAGCCGCAGGACATTGAGCGCCTCCATCCCGTAAGCGCCACCCCCGAACGTCTCGGCCCGCGCCACGAGATCGCGGAACAGCGCCTCGCCATAGCGCGACGGGATCGCGATCTCGTAGGCGTGCTCACCCGAGAAGGAGATGCGGAACAGGCGGCCCTTGACCCCGTGGATCAACACCGCGCCGCAGGCCATGAAGGGGAAGCTTTCGTTGTCGATCGGCTGATCGAGGACGGAGTTGACCAGATCGCGCGCCTTGGGTCCCGCGACGGAGAACTGCGCCCATTGTTCGGTCGTGGAGATGAAGGCCAGGTCCAGATCGGGCCTGAGGCACTGATGCACGAAGTCCAGATGCGTCATGACCTGTCCGGCGGCGGCGGTCGTGGTGGTCATCACGTAGTGATTTTCGCCCAGCCGCGCGGTCGTGCCGTCATCCATCACATGCCCGTCCTCGCGCAGCATGAGGCCATAGCGTGCGCGTCCCGGCTTCAGCGTGGAGAACATGTTGGCATAGACGAAATCGAGGAATTCGGCCGCGTCCGGTCCTTGAATGTCGATCTTGCCCAGTGTCGAGACATCGACGACGCCGACCGCCTCGCGCACCATGCGCACCTCGCGGTCGCAGGATTGCCGCCAATGGGTCTCGTCCCGTTTCGGCAGGTAGGACGGGCGATACCAGAGCCCAGCGGTGATCATCGGCGCGCCCCACGACCGCATGGCGTGGTCGGAGGTCGTGAAGCGTTCCGGCGCGAAGCCCTTCCCTTCAGCACCTGCCGCCATTGCGCTGATGGCGGTGGGGATGAAGGGCGGGCGGTAGGTCGTGGTCCCGGTCTCGGGGATGCCGCGGCCCGTCGCGTCCGCCAGGAGCGCGAGTGCCGCGATGTTCGAGGATTTGCCCTGGTCGGGCGCCATGCCTTGGGTCGTGTAGCGCTTCATGTGCTCGACGGAGCTGAACCCCTCCTGCGCGGCGAGCCTGATGTCCTTGGTGGTCACGTCATTGGCGAAATCGAGCCACGCGCGGCCCTTGCCCTCTACGTACCAGAGCGTGCTGCCGGCGCCCGCCTCGTCCGAGGCTTTCGGCACCGTGATGCGCGGGGTCTTTAGGCCGAGCGCCTTCAGCGCCTCGGTGGCGGCCTCCTTGCCCTGTTTGAGGCAGGCGGCGGTCGACATCGCCCGGTTGCAGGCGCCCGCCGGGATCATGCCCGGCACCGCGTTCGGCGCGGGAAGGAAGGCCTTGGCGTCAGCGTCCCAGGCTGGTCGCGCGCCCAGATGGCAGGTGAGGTGGACGTACGGGTTCCAGCCGCCCGACATGGCGAGACAATCGGTGATGATATCCTCGGTCCGCCCGCCATGGCGCACGGTGATCTCGCGCAGGCCATGGCGGCCCTTGGTCCCGATGACCTGTCCGCCCTCGATCAGCCGGTAGTCGCCCTGTTTGACGACGCCCGTCCGGCTGTCGATCACGGCGGCCACGCGCAGGCCGGCCGCCTGCATCTCGACGGCCGTGCGGTGCGCGTCGTCATTGGTGGCGAATAGCGTCAGGTTCCGGCCGGGGGCGACACCGTAACGGTTGAGGTAGCTGCGCACGGCGCTGGCCAGCATGATGCCGGGGCGGTCGTTCATCGGGAAGGCGATGGGTCGCTCCAGCGCGCCGGCGGCCAGAACAGCCGCCTTGGCCCGGATGCGCCAGAAGCATTCGCGCGGCAGGTCCGCAGCGTGGGCGAGGTGCTGGCCCACCCTCTCCAGCGCGCCGAACGTCAGTGCGTCATAAACGCCCGTGACCGTGGTCCGCGTCATGATCCGGACATTGTCCATCGCGGCGAGTGTGTCGCGCATCTCCCCGGCCCAGACATCGCCGGGTTTGCCGCCGATCTCCTCATTGTCGGACAGAAGCCGCCCGCCGATCTCGGTGTTCTCGTCGATCACGATGACGTCGGCCCCGGCCTCTGCCGCCGTGCGTGCCGCCATGAGGCCCGCGGGCCCCGCGCCGATCACCAGAAGGTCGCAATGGGCGAAGGCGCGTTCGCTTTGCTCGGGACTGGCGCCCTTGGTCATCCGCCCGAGACCGGCAGCGCGGCGGATGATCGGCTCGTAGAGGCCCTCCCAGAAGGCGCGGGGCCACATGAAGGTCTTGTAGTAGAATCCCGCGCTCAGGAACGGCCACATCAGGTCGTTCACCGCCATCAGGTCGCGGTCGATTGGGCCGACGCGGTTCTGGCTCGTGACCATCAGCCCTTCGTGGACCTCCTGCACAGTGGCCCGCACGTTGGGGACCATGGCGTGGCCCTTGCCCACCTGGATCAGCGCGTTGGGCTCTTCGCTGCCGGCGGTCAGGACGCCGCGCGGGCGGTGATACTTGAAGGACCGGCCCATGAGCCGGATGTCACGCCCCAGAAGCGCGGAGGCAACGGTGTCGCCCTTGAACCCCCTGACGGTCTTGCCGTCGAAGGTGAAGCTGACCGGCTGCGAGCGGTCGATGCGTCCGCGTCCCTCAACCCGCATGGCGCGCCTCCCGGGCGAGATCTGCCCCCAGAACCTCGTGCGTGATCGTGTTGCGCGTCACCACAAGCCACGCGCCGCAGCCCGAGCCGTGATGCCACAGCTCTCGCGTCTCGCCCGCCGGGTTCTCGCGGTTGTGGAGGTAGTCGTTCCATGCCTCCGGCGCAGCCTCCGGGTCGGGGCGGTGGAGGTAGGTCTCGTGACCCTTGATGCTGAATTCGCGGATGTCGCGGGCCCCGCAGAGGGGACAGGTGATCTGCATGTCCGTTCCCCCTAATGCAGGTTGTGCTGGCTGCCGGTGGCTTCCTCGTCCATCAGCCCGCGCCCGGTGGCGAAGCGGTCGAGCCGGTAGCGCGCGGCCGCTTCGTGCGGGCGGTCGGTGGCGATCAGGTGGGCGAAGGTGTGCCCCGATCCCGGCACTGCCTTGAACCCGCCATAGCACCAGCCGCAATTGAGGTAGAGCCCGTCGATATGGGTCTTGTCGATGATCGGCGAGCCGTCGGGCGACATGTCCATGATGCCCCCCCATGAGCGCAGCATCTTCGCCTTGCCGATCATCGGCATCAGCGTGAGCCCCGCCTCCATCACGTGCTCGGCCATGGGCAGGTTCCCGCGCGCCGCATAGGACGCGTAGAAATCCAGATCGCCGCCGAAGACGAGGCCGCCCTTGTCGGACTGGCTGATGTAGAAATGCCCCATGCCGTAGGTGATCACATTGTCGATGACGGGCTTCAGCCCCTCGGTCACGAAGGCTTGCAGGACGTGGGACTCGATGGGCAGTCGCATGCCCGCCATGGCCGCCACCTGGGAGGAGCGGCCAGCGACGACAATCCCCACCTTCTTCGCCCGGATCGCCCCGCGCGAGGTCTGCACGCCGGTGACGCGCCCGCCCTCGATATCGATGCCGGTGACCTCGCAGTTCTGGATCAGGTCCACGCCGCGCCGGTCCGCACCGCGCGCGAAACCCCACGCCACCGCATCGTGCCGCGCCGTGCCGCCGCGTTTGTGGTAGAGCCCGCCGAAGATCGGGAAACGCGTCTGCTCGAAATCCAGATAGGGCACGATCTTGCGCACGCCCTCGGTGTCCAGAAGGATCGCGTCGTCGCCCTGGTTGATCATCGCGTTGCCGCGTCTTGCATAGGCATCGCGCTGCCCGTCGGAATGGAACAGGTTGATGATGCCGCGCTGTGAATGCATCACGTTGTAGTTCAGTTCACCCTCCAGCCCTTCCCAGAGCTTGAGCGAATGGCTGTAGAACTCCGAGTTGCCCGGCAGGCCGTAATTGGCGCGCACGATGGTGGTGTTGCGACCGATATTGCCGCCGCCGAGGTAACCCTTCTCCAGCACGGCGATATTGGTCAGCCCGTGTTCCTTGGCGAGGTAGAAGGCCGTGGCCAGACCGTGCCCGCCGCCGCCGATGATCACGATGTCATAGGCATCTTTGGGCGCCGGGTCGCGCCATGCCGGCCGCCAGCCCTTGTTGCCGGTGAGGCCCTGGGCAAGCACCGCCAAGCCGGAATACCGCATCTGGACTCCTTCTATCACCTCAGGCGCCGCGTCGGGCACGCCTTCGGGGGACCCTGCGACCCGGTTGAGCGCAGGCACCATCCCCGCCGGTCTTTATCGACCGTGAAATGAAGGTTTGAAAGTCCGTGGACGACAATAAATCGCCGCATGGCGACGAGAGGTAGCGGACAGCCTTCCGTCCTATCCGCGTCAGGAGGTCGGCGGCGATCCGTCGGGATCGAACGGCACCTGTCCGGCATAGCGCGGACGCGAAATCGTGAAGTTGTCGAACCGGACCACGGTCAGGCCGACATTGAACGGCGCATCGTAGGCCACGAAGGTTTCCACGAGGATGATTCGCTCTCCGTTGGGCATGATGGGCAGGCGGTCGCTGATCGACGCGAGGTTGGAGTTGAACAGACGCGCCGCGCCGTTCACCCCGTGGGACCAGTCGACATTGTAGTTGCCGCCGACCATGCCGATCTGTGTGACACGCATCTCCACTTCGTTGGAGCCGCGGATGATGCTGTTGGCCACATTGGCCATGCCCTGTATGTCATGGGGGTAGATCCAGTTGTCTTGCCGCGACATCCAGTCGGCCACCATGTAGGTGGTTTTCACGGACGTGTTGTAGACGCGGTAGGCGTCGAAGAAAACGAAACTGCCGACGAACGCCCAGACGAGGATCGGCGTCATGAGGACCGTTTCGAAGGCCACGGCTGCGCGCTCGTTCTTCGCAAATCGGCGGATGTATCCCATCATGGCAACTGCCCCTCAGTCCGGTTCGTTGACGAAAACCGACGCGGCCATCATGTGCATGCCGCCGGAATCGTCGCGTGTGAGATTGAGCCCGAAGCCCGAGAACGGCAGCAGCCTGTCGACGATCATGCAGGCGCGCACCATCATCAGTTGGTTGTCCACCCCAGGGTTGAACGTCGTGTTGATTGTGGCCGACGCATCGGCCCTTTCGACGCACATCTCCTGATTGCCCGGCACCGTGTAGGTGGCCCGGTCGATCTCGCGCAGGTCTATCGTCAGCAGGGTGTCGCAATCGGGCAGGAGCGAGGTGTTGTCGCAGATCGCGGTGCGGATGTCGGCCGGGGTGACGGTCAGGCCATTGGCCAGGCGCAGGATGCGCACGGCCTGGTCGAGCGTGCGTTCCATCATGACTTGACGTGTCATGATCATCGAGGTTTCGAACACCGCGATGAAGAGGATCATGATGATCGGAAAGGTAATCACGAATTCCATTGTCGCGGTGGCGTTTTCGCGGCGAATGAACTGCCGGATATGAAGGACGAGACTGTGCATCGGTTTACTGGATCAGCCTCAACTGGTTGATGGTGCGCGCGATAGAGGCGAAGGCGTCGGAGATTTCGATCCCCTGCACGTCATAATAATGGGCCGGGGAACTCGCACAGTATTCCATCACCGCCTGCCCGCCCGCGGGCGCCTCGAAACCGATCGAGAAGACGAGGATGTTCTGGGCGTTCGCCGCGTCGCAGATGTCGCGCAGGTTGTTGTCGGCCTGGGTCCGTCCCGCGTAAAGTTCGTCGCCATTGTTGGCGATCGCGTTGTGGAGGCCCCAGTTGCCCGCCTGGTAGGCCGGAATGTAGAGGTACTGGTTGGCGATGTAGCGGCCGGTGTAGTTGGCCCAGAGATATGGCCAGCTCAGCGCGAGGGACTCGTCACCCTTGTAGGGCTCGTCGCTCCAGTAGCCGGACCACTCATCGGGTTCCCCGTTGGAAATCCAGTAATCCTCGTCATCGTCGCGCCCGGCCACGAAGACCGAGTAGCGATCGTCGTCCGCATGATAGTGGACCGGCGAAAAGCCGCGTTTGTAGGGCTGGCGGACATCGTACTGGTTGGTGTTCTCACCGTCCGTCATGAGGACGATTACCTTGATCGTCTCGGGATCACCGTAGATGGCCGGACGATCCGTGAAATCGGCGTGGACCTCGCTGGACCCGACCAGCGTGTTGACCGCCGGCCGCGCCGCGGGGTCCAGCATCGCAACCCCCATCTTCATGCCCAGATCGATTGCCGTCCAGCCGTTCGCCTGGAGATTGTCGATGAAGTCGTGCAGCACGTCTTCGTCATGCTCCCAAGGCAGGATGGCGCCGTAATTGTCGGTCGGGCAATAGGGCCTCTGGAAAGCGGAGTCCCAGAAATAGTGGTCGTAGTCCCAGTGCGCGATCCGCTCGATCTCTTCCGTCTGGTCGATATTGGTGCGGGTGAACTGCTCGTCGGTGAAGCGCACGCAACTCGACTGGTTGTGCTCGCCCGACAGATTGAAAACGCTTTCCAGCGGTTCGCCGAGGTTGACCATGCCGTTGTACGGAATGATCGAGATCGACACGAGGTTGCCGCCGTCGGTTTCGTTCGCCTGCAGGACGGTCGTCACGAACTCGCGCGCGGCGTTCTGCATGTTGGGCAGCTTGCTGCCCCAGCCCATCGAGCCCGAGATGTCGACCACCATGGACACTTCAACGTTCCGGATCCGCTCTTCCGCAGCGCCTTCGGCCGGCGAGGTCAGCACGCGGACGCCGAACATGTGCATGAAGAGCGTGTTGATCTCGAGTTCAGCGTAGGCCTCGACCCGGCGGAAGTTGATCCCCTCCTCGACATCGACGCTGAGGCGATAGTTCTCCAGCCCTGAAATATCGAAATAGTTTTCGACCACATCGACGGGGTTGAGCGGCTGCGTTACCGAGGCGGCAGCGAGCACGGAGCGGTCGAGCGTGTACTGCAACTGCACGCGCTGGGTTTCGTAGCGCATGATGTCGATGGCGATGCCCGCAACGGCGACCATCAGAATGAACACCATGAGTGCGAAGGTGGTAATGGTTCCGTCCTCGCGGCGCATGAAACGACCGAGAAGGCGCTGGCCCAGACGGCTGCGCATGGCGAGATCGCTCGTCGTGTTTCTGAACGCGCGCATTTGGCCGCTCCTTGTTACCCGGTGTCGCGACAAGACACTCCACTGAGCCTTTCGTGCCCCCAAACCGAGGCAGAAATTGGGCGGATCAGGGCTGGAAACGGGGAGTTTCTGTTTCCTGACTGTGTGCAATCACCATGAAACGCAGCCTTTCTTGCGAGCGGCGGAGCGCAGTTAACACTTGTGTCACGGCACGGCCCTATGCGTTTCATGGGGCGGGCCCGGGCATGACACCCATGAACAAACCGACAGCCATCGGGCCCCGGGAGGAGGACCAATGACCACGGCCACGACCACGGCGCGAAGCGAGCCGAGCTTTCGGCAATCCGTCGATCTGATGTTCAACCGCGCAGCGGCGCTTCTGGACCTGCCCCCGGGGCTGGAAGAGAAGATCCGCGTCTGCAACGCGACCTACACGGTGCGCTTCGGCGTGCGGCTGAGGGGTGAGATCCGGACCTTCACCGGATACCGCTCGGTCCATTCCGAACACATGGAGCCGGTGAAAGGCGGTATCCGCTACGCGCCCACGGTCAACCAGGACGAGGTAGAGGCGCTGGCCGCGCTGATGACCTACAAATGCGCCCTCGTGGAGGCGCCCTTCGGCGGGTCCAAGGGCGGCTTGTGCATCGATCCGCGCCATTACGAACAGGATGAGATCGAGAAGATAACCCGGCGCTTCGCTTACGAGTTGATCAAGCGCGACATGATCAACCCCGCCCAGAACGTGCCCGCCCCCGACATGGGAACGTCGGAGCGCGAGATGGCCGTGATCGCGGACCAGTACAACCGCATGAACACCACCGACATCAACGCACGCGCCTGCGTGACCGGCAAGCCGATCCATGCGGGCGGCATCCAGGGCCGGGTAGAGGCCACGGGCCGTGGCGTTCAATACGCCCTGCAGGAGTTCTTCCGCCATCCCGAGGACGTGAAGCGCGCCAGCCTGTCGGGGTCGCTCGACGGCAAGCGGGTCATCGTGCAGGGTCTCGGCAACGTGGGCTATCACGCGGCACTCTTCCTCAGCGAGGAGGACGGTTGCCTTGTGACCCACGTGATCGAGCGCGACGGGGCGCTGGAGAACCCCGAAGGCTTCGACGTGACCAGCCTTCGCGACTGGATCATGCGCCATGGGGGTGTGAAGGACTGTCCCTTCGGCACCTATCATCCCGATGGCGCGAAGGTGCTTGAGGCGGACTGCGACATTCTCATTCCGGCGGCGCTGGAGGCGGTGATCAACCTCGGCAACGCCGAGAACATCAAGGCGCCGCTGATCATCGAGGCTGCGAACGGGCCGATCACGGCAGGCGCCGACGAGATCCTGCGCCACAAGGGGACGGTCATCATCCCGGACCTCTACGCCAACGCCGGGGGCGTGACCGTGTCCTATTTCGAATGGGTCAAGAACCTCTCCCACATCCGCTTCGGCCGGATGCAGCGCCGGCAGGAGGAATCGCGCCATCAGCTTCTCGTGGACGAACTGGAGCGGCTCTCGGCCGATACCGGTATCGGCTGGCAGCTCACGCCCGACTTCAAGGAGAAGTATCTCAAGGGCGCGGGCGAGTTGGAACTGGTACGCTCGGGCCTCGACGACACGATGCGCGGCGCCTACCAGTCCATGCGCGAGATCTGGTGGGAGCGTGACGACGTCACCGACCTGCGCACGGCTGGCTTCCTGGTGGGGATCGAACGGGTCGCGAAGAGCTACCAGGAAAAGGGGATCTGAGCGACGACCGCCCCTGACGGAAGGCCGGCAGTATCACCCGACAAAGGACGTCGAGGGTGTTCCGCTAGGGCGGAACGCCCGTCCCACGTCGGGGCGGCCTCGGGTGATGCCCAACGTGCCCGATCCCTCAGTCGAACCCGCCCTCGCGGTCGGCGAGCATCACGTTCAGAAGTTCCACCACCGCCTTGCCTTCCGCCCTTGCCGTGACGCCGCCGATGGCCACCCTGCGGCCTGCACGCCACCACAGGCCTGGGGCATAGACACGGCTCATCGGCGTCTTCAGGTGCACGAGGAAGCCCGCTGCTGGCTTGAACGCGAAGGCGCTGGAATCCACCCGGTCCACGTCCTCGACGCGGAACAGTTGCCGCCCGCCTTGCTCGCGCATCTCCGTGCGGGTCAGTTCCAGCACCACCGCGCTGGCCTGCCAGAGCCGCCACGCCCAGAAGAGGCTGAGCGCACCGACCACGATCAGGAAAACCAGCCAGATCAGGTCCGCCGGCGGAAACGCCGCCGCGATGTAGATGAGGATCAGGCCCAGCAACCCCGTCACCCCGGTCGCGAAGATGCGTCGGGCCGGTCTGGGGGTGATCCGGGCCAGCACCTCGTTCGGATCTGGTCTGCGGTTGCGCTTTGCCATGCGGGCCCATTAGCCGGTAAGCGCGAAGATGGCGAGGGGTCAGGCGGCCTCCCTTCGCTTTCGCACAGCGACCGTGTGCCGGTGTCGGATTGCCGCCCGTTGCCGGATGGCTATGTACGGTTCAACTTGCACCGGAGGTCTGCCCCATGTCGATCCGTCCCATCCTCGAGTCCCGTCCCGCTCAGCCCACCATGGAGGGGGCTGGCGTCCATCTGCACCGCGCCTTCGGATTTCAGGACCCGACGGAACTCGACCCGTTCCTGCTTTTCGACGATTTCCGGAACGACGACCCTGCGCACTACCGCCAAGGGTTTCCGTGGCACCCGCATCGGGGGATCGAGACGATCACTTACGTGCTGGAGGGCACGGTCGAGCATGCCGACAGCCTTGGCAACACGGGTCGCCTCGGCGCGGGTTCGGTCCAGTGGATGACGGCGGGATCCGGCATCCTGCACCAGGAAATGCCGCTGGGAAATGCGCGTGGCCAGATGCACGGTTTCCAGCTTTGGGGGAACCTGCCGGGGTCGATGAAGATGACAGCGCCGCGGTATCAGGACATTCAGGGGGCGGAAATCCCCGAGGTAACCGATGACGACGGCACCCATGTGCGGGTCATCACCGGCGCGTTCTGGGGCAAGCGCGGGCCCGTGGACGGGATCGCGGCAGACCCGCAATACCTTGACGTGACGGTGCCCGCGGGCCTCAAGAAGACCTTCAGGATCGACACCTACCGGCGCGCCTTTGCCTATGTGTTTCAGGGGGCGGGAGCGTTCTCGGACGCCTCGGCGCCCACCGGCGTGCTGCTGGAAAAGGAGGTCATGGGGCAGGAGGTCAACATCCGCGACATGTCCGGGGACCGCACGCTGATCCGCTTTGGCACCGGGGACGAGGTGACGGTGCAGGCCGGCCCGGAAGGTGTGCGTTTCCTCCTGATCTCGGGCGCGCCCATCGAAGAGCCCGTGGCATGGCACGGTCCCATCGTGATGAACACGCAAGCCGAACTGCGGCAGGCGATGGCGGATCTGAGGAACGGCACCTTCATACAACCCGCGCATTGAGGCCGCCGCCCGCGCCCGGTAGAAGGCACGCCATGCTCAACACGGTGATCCACGGCGACGACAGTGCCCAGCCGCCCCTCCTGATCGCGCATGGCCTCTTCGGGTCGGCGCGCAATTGGGGCGTGCTGGCCAAGCGGCTTTCCGACAGCCGCCGCGTTTTGACCGTCGACATGCGCAATCACGGTGACAGCTTCCGGGACGACAGCCACAGCTATCCCGATCTGGCCGCGGACCTCGCCGCGGTGATCGCCGCTCATGGGGGTGTCGCCGATGTCGTGGGGCATTCCATGGGGGGCAAGGCCGCGATGGCGCTGGCGTTGGGCCATCCCGAAGCGGTCCGCCGGCTCGTGGTGGCCGATATCGCGCCGGTCTCCTACGGTCATACGCAGCAGCCCCTGATCGACGCGATGCGCGCGGTGGACCTGTCCGTGGTGGAGCGGCGCGGCGACGCCGACGCGCAATTGGCGCCGCTGGTCCCGGAGGCGGGCGTGCGGGCGTTCCTGCTGCAGTCGCTTGACGTGGGCGCGCGGCGCTGGCGGCTCAACCTCGACGCGCTGTCCGCCAACATGGCCGCGATCCTGGGCTGGCCCGATCTGGACGGGCGGTACGACGGGCCTGCGCTGTTCTTGTCGGGGGCCGCGTCGGACTACGTCCTGCCCGAGCATCGCCCGGCAATCAAGGCGATGTTCCCGAACGCGAAATTCGCCAAGATCCCCGGCGCGGGCCATTGGCTCCACGCCGAAAAGCCCAAGGAATTCGAGGCCGCCTTGCGCGCCTTTCTCAACCCGGCCGCATCATCCTCGTGATCAGGCCCGTCTTCCAGACCAGCTGATGCACGGCGACCGCGCCAATATGAGCGATGATCAGCAGGAGCAGCGCCGCGCGGAAAAATTCGTGCGCGTCGGCCGCAGCCTCCAGACCTCCGCCCCAGGCCAGCACCCCGCTGATCGGCAAAAGGATGAGCAGCGCATAGAACCCCAGATGCGCCCAGTGCGACAGCCTCCGGAAAATCGCCGGTTCGCCTTCGGGCGGTGGCGGCACGCCATGTTCGCGCCGCAGCATCAGCCGCCAGATCACGAGGCCGAGGATGATCAGACCGCCTGCCGCGTGACCGATGACCGGCGCCGATACCGCGTAGGTCCCGGTTTCGAGCGCCTCGTCATAGGCCGAGGCGATCCCGTCATGCAGCAGGTATTGCAGCGCCACCAGAAACACGGTGATCCAGTGCAGGCGTATCTGCAGCCTGCTGTAGCCGCCGGGCTCGGTCATGGCGGAAATCCCTTGCTGATGCTGTCGGAGCGGAGGCTACCACGTGAGGGCGCGGGTCAAAGCGCCGAAATCTTGCGGGCCGCGAGCCATGTCACCGCGACCGCCGTCACCGCGCCGAGCGCTGCGGCCCAGACGATGGGCTGCCAACCGGACAGCCCCGCGGCCAGAACGACGACGATGCCGGTGCCCGACAGGGCCGTCGCGACAATGGAATAAAGCAGGAAGAACAGGCGCATGGGGGTGGTTTCCGGTGATTTCGTTCGTTGATCGCATGGATAGACCCGCCCCGACGGTTCCGGCGTTGATCTGCGTCAAACGGCTGGTCTTAGCCCATGCCGGGCTGTGGCGGATATGCCAAAGGACTAGCGGTTTGTGTGGCATTCCATGCAATATCTGGTTGCCAGACCGACATGCGGCGCGTTATGCGACACGCGGTGCTAGGACGCGGATGCATCGCCTGATACGGTAAACGGGGCTCTGGCGCACACCAGGCCCCGTTTTTCGTCTGGCGCTTCTCCAAACGGAAAAAGGCGCCAGGTGCTTGGACGCGGTCCGCACATCGCCTGACGCCTTCCCGGAACCGGACAATTCGGACTAATCCGTACTCTCCGGCCCGATGAGATCGCATCCTTGCGGAAACGAACTCTGATCCGTCCGCTGTTGCCAGCATCAGGATCGTCCGATCCACCCGCTTTCGCCTGCATTCGCCGCGCAGACCCGAAGGCCCCGCTTGCGTTCGCAGCCGATCCTGCGGCCCGTTCGGTTCAGGCCGGGTACAGGTCCCGATCCGTCCCGCCGATCGCCTCAGGAAGGCTTCTCGAACACCGCCGCTGCCTCTCGACCGCTGCGGTAAGAATACGATCCCCCCAACCTCGGGTTCGGGCAAGTCCGAAGCAGTGCAGCATGAAAATTTCCTGTTGAGCGACCTGTGGGCAAGCCTGTGCGCGCAGCGGTGATGTGACGCCTTTATGACGGTTTCGCAAAGCGTTGGCGGTCGTGTGGAAAACCGCCGCCACGACCGCGCGTTTTCTGCGTCTGCGAAGGTGTTCTTGAACGGAATCGTGCCGCCCGGGGCGCGACTCACATCCCCGGGGCCGAGTCGCGCCGCCCTTGGCCGATTGACCGAAGGTAACGCCTTGGGGCGGGCTGTGTGCTATACTTCGTCAATTGAACCGGTTGAAACCAACGGGGCCCGGTCCGGGCCGGAGGGGGACCATGATCACGCTCGACGACATGGAAGACATGTGCAGTCTCACGCGGGAGGAAATCGCACAACTCGCCGACCATGAACACATCACCCTCGAGGCCGCCGTGGCCGAGGCCGAGGGGCTGATGCACGTCCATGGCGGGCCGCAGCACGTGCACGCGATGCTGTGTGAGGATATCCGCACGGCGCTCCATGCCGATGACACGGACAAGGCCAAACGTCTCTTCGCGATCCTGCGCGGCTACGTGACGGCCCATCCCGAGGCCGTGCGCGGATCGGAGTGACCTCAGACCTCCCGCTCGTTCGGGCGGGGGACGGTGTCGGTGCGCTCGGCCTTGGTGTGGTCCCAGTTGGGATCGTTCCGCTTGGTCAGGCGCGAGATCGCGTAAGCGGTGGGCCAGCTGAGCGCGAAACCCGCGGCGGCGGCGATCAGCACCGGCACCCAGCCGTAATAGCCCAGTGAAAACGCCACGATCACGAAAGCGCCGGTCAGAACGGCGCCCGTCATGAGGGTGAGTAGAATGCTGAGACGGTCCATCTGTGGCCTCCTTTTCGGGGGACCAACGCGGATCGCGCCCCACGGGTTCCGTCCCCGGGGCCTCAGCCCTTGATCTGGCGGGTCGCCACGACCGTCACGGGGATCGCCACGGCGGCCCCTATGGCAGCGGCGATCACGATGGGCTGCCAGCCGGTCAGGCCGGCCGCGAGAACGGCGACGACGCCCGACCCCGCAAGGGCGCTGGCGGCCATGATGAAGATGAGAAGCGGAAGGCCAAGGCGCATGGGTGAGACTCTCCCTTGGTTACGACTGGGCGGGAGGGTAGGCGGGCGAGGGGGGAGGGACGTTGATGTGGGTCAAGGTAGTGGGGGGATATCAGATATGAAGGAAGCGCGTTCTATTTTCTAATCATATGAGCGGTCATGATTGCTTTGTTCAATAGTCTATTCGTCGTAACTGGTGATGGCATGCGCACCCAAAAGATATCCATAAAAATTCCGAACCCAACATTGATCATGCAATAGAGGGTGCGTTGGCCCAATTCAGTGACTTCAAAAACTTCTACTAGTGGCAGGAAGGACCCCTCAGTTCCTTTTGGTTTACTGAACACAAAATCACACGAAAGGTGTTTGCCGACAACTCTGCACGGTTTTGCCTCGCCTCGAACTACTGCCGCTAAGTTGGAGTCATGCAATGCGCGGTTGGTTGCAATTGTGAAGGCGCCAATTGCTATCTTGGCCAAAAAGCGCTCGAACGCACCGTTTTTGTAAGTCACGCTCATGGATGCGCTTTTGACACCTGCCAACCTCGAAGCATTTATTGCTCCATCTCCCGGAACCACACGAGCCG
>Ga0102928_1000251_pt1 | contig 33311 bp, 30 predicted proteins | sample SalPonR1_B_D1_MG_FD_78504 | JGI IMG/M metagenome (GOLD analysis project Ga0102928, IMG submission 78504) | Salt pond soil microbial communities from South San Francisco under conditions of wetland restoration - Salt Pond MetaG R1_B_D1_MG | ecosystem: Environmental > Aquatic > Marine > Intertidal...
CAGTCGTGATCGGTGATGGCGGCGGCCGTGCTGTTCTCGCGCAGGGCCTGTACCACGGGGTGGTCCATGATCTCCTCGGCGCGGGATGCGCCGGGATATCGGCGCGAGGTGACGACGGTATCGGGCGCGGTCATGGCCAGCACTTCAAGCGGCATGCGCGTGCCGGTCTTATAGCCTGCCGCGCTGGCGGCGTTGGAAAACCCCGCCGCCAGAAGGATCTGCCCCGCCAGCGTCTGATCGCCCAGCGTGTAGCCATTGGCATAGTAAAGCACCGCCGAGGGGCGCGCGGCGGCGGTGGTGCGCAGGCGCGCGAGGTTTTCCTCAAAGGCGTCGGCGATGGCGCGGGCGCGATCCTCGTGCCCCAGTGCCGCGCCCATTTCGAGGATGCGGTCATGCACGTCTTCAAGCGAATTGGCGGGCGCGAAGGTGATGACGGGAATCCCTAGCCGCCTGAGCATGGCGGTGCTGTGGCGCGCTGAAAGGGTGCTTGTCACAACAAGGTCGGGCTGCATGAGGTAGATTTCCTCGGCCCGGCCATGATTGATCCTGTGGCGCGCGGCCTCCGCGGCCATGGCCGAGGCGCGCGGGTCGAGTGCGACATGGCTGACGGAATGAAGCTGGTCTTCGCCCGCGATCAGCATGGCAAGCTGGTCTGTGCAGAGATTCATCGACACGACACGGCCCGGCGCATCGGCCCGGGCGGCGGGCGCCAGCGCGCTCAGCGCGGCCAAGACGGCCAGCGCGGCGGGCGCCAGACGGGCGGCGACGCTGCGCCGCCCGCGGCCGCGGCGCGGATCAGAAGCGTGCGGAGAGGCCAAGATACATGGTCCGGCCCGGCGTGGCATAGCCTTCGAGTTCCTCATAGCTTTCATTGAGAAGGTTCGAGATACGTCCGGTCAACTGCACTTTGTCGGTGATGTCATGGGAGAAGCCCAGATTGACGAGCGTGTAGTCGCTGAGCCGGACGCGGTCGAAATCGTCATCGGGGTTGCCGCTGAGGAAGCTGGCGGTCTTGAAGTCGGAATCGTAAAGCCCCGCCACGCGCTGCACATCGAGCCGCAGGCGGGTGCGGTCATTGGGCAGGGTGTAGTCCACGCCGAGCGAGAGTTCATGTTCCGGGCGGCGCACCTCGATGGCGCTGCGGGTGCCGCCGGTGGCGACGGGGACGGGTTCGGTCGCATCAAGCCAGGTATAGGCCAGCGAGACGCCCAGACGGTCGCTCACGTCATAGCGTGCCGCGGCCTCGATCCCGCGCCGGTCGCTGCGCCCGGTGTTGTTGACGGGGACGGTCTTGCCAAGCGCCACGTCGAATTCCGAGCCGATCTCGTCCTCGAGGGTCTCGTCGAAATAGGTGATGTCGAACACGCCGCGCCCGTTTAGGAATTGCTGTTCGATGCCGATATCCCAGCCTTCGCTTTGTTCGGGCTTGAGGTCGGGGTTGCCGGCGAAATCCGAGAAGAAGCCGAATTGCTCGATCAAAGTGGGGTTCTGCACGCCGGTGCCATAGGAGGCATGCAGGCGGGTGCTGTTGTTGGGCAGGGTATAGGAAACGCCGAGCGCGTAGGTGGTGAAATCCTCGAACGCGTCGTTGTCGTCGTGTCGCAAGCTGGCCTGAAGCGCGAGGCCATTGCCGAAATCGCCCTGATATTCCAGCACATAGGCCGTCTGTTCGCGCGTGCGTTTGGTCAGCTGGCCAAGGCCGAACACGATGTCCGGGTCGTTCTCGCGGTAGGTGAGGCGCTCGAATTCGGCGGCGAAGGTCAGGGTGTGGCTGGCGCTGGAGAGGGTGGCGGCATCAAGCGCGAGCGTGCCCTGATAAGCGATCTTGCGCCGGGTGCCGGTGTTGTCGGCGTCCTTGGTGCCGGTGCCGTCAAGGCCTTGCCGGTCGATATCGGCGAAGGAATAGGTCAGCCGGTTCGACATCCGCCCGCCCCATGCGGTCGCATCGAGATAAAGCGCGCCATAGGTTTCCTGCGAGGTGCTGGCGGCGACGGAATCGGTCACGAGCAAGTCGGCAGTGGGCGCGGCGAAGTTGAAATTGTCGTTTTCGGTGGCGCGATCGACATGGCGCAGGCTGCCCCCGATGGTGATGTCATCGGTCAGGAAATACCGCCCGTTGAGCGCAACGCTGCCATCGAGGTTGCCATCGTCCTCGCCGCCCGGCGTGCCGGACACGTCAAAGCCGCCGGATTGGCGGCGCGTGCCCGAGAGGCTGATATCGCCGCGCGGGCCCTTGCCGCGCAGGGCCAGATCGACCTGATGGGTGCCGTTCGAGCCGACCTCGGCGCCGACGCGGCCGCTGAGGCCCGGTTCTTCGGCCCGTTTGGTGGTGATCGAGATCACGCCGCCCATCGCCTGCGAGCCGTAAAGCGCCGATTGCGGGCCGCGAATGACCTCGATGCGGTCGATATCGGCGGCCAGCAGCCCGCTGAAATCATAGGCGCCCGTATCCGGCGAGGCGACCTTGACCCCGTCGATCAGAACGAGCGTGTGATTGGCCTCGTGGCCGCGCAGGCGGACGGCGGTGGTGCCGCCAAAGGACCCCGTGCGCGACACCGAGACACCGGGCACAAGGCGCAGCGCGTCCGAAACATACTGGATCGAGCGCGACTGAATCTCGTCGGCGGTGACGACGCTGGCGGCGCGGCCATATTGCGCGGCGGCCACGGGTGTCAGCCCGCCCGAGACGATGATCGGGTCGAGTGTGATGGAGTCCTGCGCAAGCGCGGCCTGGGTGGTCAGGGCTGTGCCTGCCAGCAGGCAGGCAAAGATCGAACGGTGCATTCTCATGTCCCTCCGTTGGCCGATAAGGCCAGATCAAGTCGTGATGTCATGAGGAAGGACAGGCCCTTCCCGGCAGACGGCGATGGATGCCACCACTCACGGAAGGTTCCGTTGTCCATGACGCGCCCCGCGTCCGGACAGGGTGATCGCCTCGGCAGGTCTCCTGACTTGCGGGTCATTGCTTGGCCGTGCCTTCCCACCGCGCATGGCGCAGCAGTGGCATGTTCCGGCTTCGCTCTCCGCCTACAGTTGCGGGGGCAGTCACGGACTTGGCATCAGGCGATGCCGCACCGTTGTTCCCTTTTCACCGGGCGGCAAGCCACCCGGACCGAAGTGAGACCTTCTAGACCGAGTCGCGCGCCGGAGAAAAGCGCTTTGATTCGCCGGTGTCGCAGGTGTGGTCGTGGTGTCACGCCCGGCAGCGGGCGGGCCAGGGCAGAAACCGGTGGATCGTGGCGCGGCTTTCGTCATTATGGGCAGGCGGAGGAGAAGGTGACGCGCGACATGGACAACAGGGCACCGATAGCGAAAGGCCGGGCCGCGTGCCTGCGCCGTGACGCACAGGTGCCGCGTGACGGGGGCGTGCGGTGGCGATCCTGAGACAGGTTCTCAGCTCGGTGCGGGTCAGGCTGCTGGTGATCGCGCTTTTGCCGATGCTGGTGCTGTTGCCGCTCTTGCTGAGCAGTTCGATGCTGCGCTGGGCGGGCAAGGTCGACGAGATCCTGATCACCAAGGTCAATGGCGACCTGACAATCGCCGATCAATATCTTCAACGGCTGCTTGAAAACTCGGGCGAGCGACTGGAGGCGCTGGCGAATTCGGTCGCATTGAACCGGGCGATGGACGATCCCGAGGCACTGGCGGCGCTGCTGGCCGCAGAGCGCGAAAAGCTGGGGCTGGATTTTCTTTACCTGACCGATGGCGGGGATGGTCCCGAAGGCTTCGCCCCCGACGATTGGCCGGTGCTGGAAAGCGCGCTGAACGGCGCGTGGCGCAGCGAGGTGGACATCATGACCGGCGCCGAGCTGGATACATTGTCGCCCGGCCTGTCGGAGCGGGCCGCGATCCGGCTGGTGGCGACCCGCGCGGCGGTGCCCACGGATCGCAGCGTCGAGGACCGGGGCATGGTGATCCATTCCGCCGCCCCGGTGCCGCGCCGAGATGATGAGGGCCAAGGCGCGCTGGTCGGGGGTATGCTTCTGAACCGCAACCTTGATTTCATTGATACGATCAATGCGCTGGTCTACCGCGAGCAAAGCCTGCCCGAGGGCAGCCAGGGCACCGCGACACTGTTTCTGGAGGATGTGCGGATCTCGACCAATGTGCGTCTGTTCGAAAACGTGCGCGCGCTGGGCACGCGGGTCTCGGCGGCGGTGAGAGAGCGGGTGCTGGACATGGGCGAGACATGGCTGGACCGGGCCTTCGTGGTCAATGACTGGTATATTTCTGCCTATGAGCCGATCACGGACAGCAAGGGTGCGCGCGTCGGGATGCTCTATGTCGGTTTCCTGGAGGCCCCGTTCCGGGCCGCCAAGACCAATTCGGTGGTCACGATCACCTTGTTGTTTGTGCTGATTGCGCTGTTGTCGGTGCCGATCTTCCTGCGCTGGGCGGGGCGTATCTTTTTACCGCTTGAGAAGATGACCCAGACCATCGCACGGGTCGAGGCGGGGGATCTGGCGGCCCGCAACGAACCGGCCGAGGATAGGGGCGAGATCGCGCAGGTCGCCGGTCATCTGGATGGGCTGCTGGATCAGGTTCAGGAGCGCGACCGGCAGTTGCGCGAATGGGCCGAAAGCCTTGAGCGCAAGGTCGAGGAGCGCACCCGCGATCTGCGCGCGGCCAACCGCAAGCTGGAAAAGACCACCGAGCGGCTGATCATGTCCGAAAAGCTGGCCGCCGTGGGCGAGATCACCGCCAGCGTCGCGCATGAGATCAACAACCCGATCGCCGTGATCCAGGGCAATCTGGAAGTGGCGCGAAACCTGTTGGCGCAGGCGGAGGCCGAGAAGGTGGATACCGAGTTCCGCCTGATCGACGATCAGGTCTACCGGATCAGCGCCATCGTCTCGAAGCTGCTGCAATTCGCCAAGCCCGAGGAATATTCGGGCGCGGCCAACGTGATTTCTCCGGCCGAGGTCGCTCGCGACTGTCTGGTGCTTACGCGTCACCAGATCGAGGCGGGGCATGTCACCGTGGTCACGCATCTGGACAGCACCGGCGGCGTTCTGATCGCCCGTACCGAGCTGCAACAGGTGCTTGTGAACCTCATTCTGAACGCCGTGCACGCCATGCCCGGCGGCGGCACCCTGACGATCCGCGCCAGCGATGAGGACGGCGGCGTGGTGATCCATGTGGAGGATAGCGGGCAGGGCATCGCGCCCGAGGTCCTGAAGCGGATTTTTGATCCGTTCTTCACCACCAAGCAGGCCGAAGGCACCGGGCTGGGCCTGTCGATCAGCCAGACGCTTGTGAGCCGCGCCGGTGGCACGATCAGTGCGAGTTCGACGCCCGGACAGGGCAGTGATTTCCGGATTTTCCTGCCCGCCTCGGCATCGGAGTAGGATGCGGGGCGTGCATGCGCGCGGTGATTGTGCGAAGCGTTTCCCAAGGCGCGGAAAAAACGGCGCGGGGAAATGATCCAACTTACATGCGCCTGCGTATTGGGTTTATGCTGATGCTTGACCTTGATACTTCGCGCGCCGGGCCCATTGTGCCCGTGATGCCCAGTGAAGAAGGGAAAAAGGTGTCGCAAGAGAAAACGGAACTATCACAGCAGACCGTCTGGATGTTGGCAGTTCGCGACGACCGGGACAGCGAGGCCTTCGGGGCGCTGTTCGATTTCTTCGCGCCCCGCCTCAAGGCATTCATCATGCGTTCGGGCGTGTCTGCCCATCAGTCGGAAGAGATCGTGCAGGACGTGATGCTGACAGTCTGGCGCAAGGCCGCGATGTTCGACCCGCACAGGGCGCAGGTTTCGGCGTGGATCTACCAGATCGCACGCAACCGGCAGATCGACATCCTGCGCCGCGAGCGCCGCCCGGTGCCCGAGGAGCTTCATGAAGACCCCGGCAGCGAGGCGGATGCGAGCCAGATCCTGGCACTCGAGCAGGAATCGCGGCGTCTCAAAGAGGCGCTGGGGCAGCTCAGGGACGATCAGCGCGAGATTATAGAAAAGGCCTATATGGGCGAGTTGACACATCAGGAAATCAGCGACCAGACGGGTTTGCCGCTGGGCACGATCAAGTCACGTATCCGGCTTGGACTGGAACGCTTGAGACACGAGTTGAGGGAGCTCAAGCCATGAAACCCATTTCGCATCATATCCCCGACGCCATGTTGGCCGCCTATGCCGCGGGCAACCTGCCTTACCCCTTCGCCATGGTGATCGCGAGCCATGTGTCGCTGTGTCTGGAATGCCGCGCCGCGCTCGAGGCGCATCAGGGCATCGGTGGCGCCTTGCTGGAATCCGCTGAAACGGTGGCCGTTTCGGATGGGCTGAAGGCCGATATCCTGTCGCGCCTTGATGAGCCTCATGCGCCTGAGCCCGTGTATGAGCGCAAGGGCGCGCTGCCTGGCCCGGTGATGAGCGCCCTGAAGGGGCGCGCGCCGCGCTGGAAGACGCTGGGCATGGGCGTGCGCCAGGATATTCTGCATGCGGGCAAGGACGGGTCGGTGCGGCTGCTCCATATCCCGCCCGGACAGGCGGTGCCCGATCACAGCCATAACGGGTTGGAACTGACGCTGGTGTTGCAGGGCAGTTTCAGCGACGAGACCGGGCGCTTCGGGGTCGGCGACCTCGAGATCGCGGACGAGGACCTGGAGCATACCCCCATTGCCGATCCGGGCGACGCCTGCATCTGTCTTGCCGCCACGGATGCGCCGCTGCGGTTCCGCGCCGTGATGCCGCGACTGCTGCAACCGCTGTTCCGGATCTGACCGGGACGGCGCGCACCTAGCGGCCGCGATAGATCACAAGGTCGGGCAGGTAGACCAGCGTGCGGATGAACCATGAAAACGGCGCCGGGAAATCGGTGCGGAAACGGCGGCGCTGCATGGCTTTGAGCACCCGTTTCGCGGCGTCTTGCGGTTCCATCAGCATCGGCATGTGAAAGTCGTTCTTGTTGGTCAGCCGCGTCTTGATGAAGCCGGGATTGACGATGCGAACGGTCACGCCGCTGTCTTTCAGATCATGGCGCATGGTTTCGGCAACGCTGATCAGCGCCGCCTTGCTGGCGCCGTAGCCGATGGCCGAGGGCAGGCCGCGATATCCCGCAAGCGAGCCGACAAGGGTGATGTCGCCCGCGCCGGCGGCGACGAAACGGGGCACGATTTCGCCCAGCACGCGCATGGCCCCCGTGAAATTCACATCGCACACCGTCAGCGCGGCGTCGCCGTCCCATTTGGTGGCCGGCATAGGCTCGTACGCGCCGGCATTGTAGATCAGCCCGTCAATCGGCCCGATATCCGCGGCGGCATCGCGCACGGCCGCAAGATCGGTCACGTCGAGAGGCAATACGCGCGCATCGCCAAGCGTGGCGGCGAGGCTTTCGAGGCGCTCGGCGTTGCGCGCCGAAAGCACCAGCCGCGCGCCCGCAGCATCAAGCAATGCGGCCAGTTCACGCCCCAGCCCTTCGCTGGCGCCGATCAGCCAGTATGTCTTTCCCGCGATGGCGCTCATTTGGTGGGCTCCCTGAAGGTCTGGCTGTCGGACAGCAATGTGTCGGGGGCAGGGGGCGGGCGCAGGAAGGGCGCGCGTTTGAAGTAAAGGATCACCGCCTGCCAGTGGATCAGCGCCAGAACCCGCAACGCCCCTGTCGGGCGGCGCAGCGCCGCCCAGAGAAGCGAGCGGTTCGTCGCGGGCGCGCGCTTTCCGGTCAGGGTTGCCAGCACGCCCTGATCGCCGTTCTCATAGGAAATGCGGATTGCGATGGCGTGCTCGGAGAAGCTGAAGTTGAACCGATACCGTCCTGCGACCTGCTGAAACGGTGAGACATGCATGAGCTTTCGCGCCGTGATCGTGTCGGACGCCTTGATCGGGCGGAAATCGGGATGGGCGCAGAAATAGCAATGGCGGTCCCCGAAGGTGTTGTTCACCTCGGCCACGAAGGCGCAGGGCGCACCGTCGCGCAGGGCGATCCAGAAGCTGACCGGGTTGAAGTGGAACCAAAGGTAGCCGGGCTGTGTGAGCAGGCGGATATCGACCGTGTCGGGATCGAGCCCGTGTTCGGCGAGCACTTCGCGAAACCACACCGACCCGCGCCCGGCCCCGCGCGGCCCGCCGTGATTCCTGTCGCGCAGGGACCAGAGGTTGAAGCGGTTGCGCGAAATCAGCCTCGGCAAACGGCCCGATTCCGGGTCGAGCATGACGTAATCGACGCCGTAGCGGAATGCGTTCACCACCCCGCCGCGGCGCGCATGATAGGTCTGGCCCTGAATGTGTTCGATATTCATAGGGGTGATACGTGCCGCGCCCCCCTGCGGATCACCCGCGGGCGCATGAGGGGCAAAGCGCGGTGAAACCGGGCAACCCCCTTGTCGTGGCGGTATTTTTTGATCCATGCGTTATCGGCCCTCGTAACAGATGAACACTCAGAGGAATAAACGAGGCCCGGATGTTCGACCAAGCGCAGTTTCCCCGAAAGAAGATCGCCATTATCGGGGGCGGCATTTCGGGCCTTTCGGCCGCCTATTACCTGTCTTCGGATCACGATGTCACGATTTTTGAATCGGCCCCGCGTCTGGGCGGGCATGCGCGCACGGTGATGGCGGGCAAGAACGGGGATCAACCGGTCGATACTGGCTTTATCGTGTTCAACTATGCGACATATCCCTTTCTGACCGGCCTGTTCCGGGAACTCGATGTGCCAGTGATCAAAAGCGAGATGAGCTTTGGCGCGAGCATCGACAATGGCCGGCTGGAATACAGCCTGAGCAATCTGAGCTCGATGACAGCGCAGAAAAGCAATCTCATGCGTCCGCAATTCTATCGCATGATCGCCGATATCCTGCGGTTTGGCAAACGCGCCGAGGCGGCGGCGATGGACGACGAGAAGACCATCGGTGAACTGGTGGACGAGCTGGGTCTCGGGGGCTGGTTTCGCAACAATTACCTTTTGCCGATGTGCGGCGCGATCTGGTCGACCCCGACAGAGGAGGTGGACCGCTTTCCGGCGCGCTCGTTGGTGCAGTTCTTCCGCAATCACGCGCTTCTGGCCGGAACGGGGCAGCATCAGTGGTGGACGGTGAAGGGCGGCAGCATCGAATATGTGAGCCGCCTTCAGGCCGCGCTTGAGGCGCGGGGCTGCGATATACATCTTGATGCGCCGGTTGCGCGTATCACGCGTGGACCTTGCGGCGTGAGGGTGATGGCGCCGGGCGCCGGGGAGACCCCTTTCGACGAAGTGGTGCTGGCCTGTCATTCGGATCAGGCGCTGGCGATCCTTGGCGGTGACGCCAGCGAGGACGAGGCCGCGGCGCTGGGCGACATCCGCTATCAGGACAACCACGCGGTGCTGCATTGCGACCCCGGTCAGATGCCCCGGCGGCGCGCCTGCTGGTCAAGCTGGGTCTATCGCTCGCAAGGTGGCGCGATCGGCGTCACCTACTGGATGAACCGCTTGCAGGGTATTCCCGAAAGCGACCCGCTTTTCGTCACGCTGAATCCGTCGCGCGAAATCCCGGCCGAGTCGATCTATGACGAGGTCACGTTTGCACACCCGGTGTTCGACAAGGCGGCATTGCGCGCGCAGCGGCGCATCCGCGAGATGCAGGGCCGCAACCGCACATGGTTTGCGGGCGCCTATAACCGGCATGGTTTCCACGAGGACGGCATCGCCAGTGCGATGCGGATCGTGCGCGGGATCAATGCACAGGATCACACGAAAGGAAGCGAGATTGCGTTTCACGAACAAGGCCCTGAGAGCGGAATTCCTGTCGACCTGCGAACGCCTGCGTGACGGACGGCTGACGCTGCGCACGCCCGAGGGCGAGTGCCATCACTTCGGCAGTTCCGGCCCCGAGGCCGAGATGGTCATCCATGACTGGGCGGCGGTCTCGGCGATGGCGGCGCATGGTCAGGTCGGGCTGGGCGAGACCTATGTCGCGGGGCTGTGGGATACGCCCTCGGTCGAGGGGCTGACGCAGCTGGCGATGCGCAACCGCGATCATGTCGGCGCCTACGATCACGGCAGTCTGCTGAACCGGGCGAAATTCCGTCTGGTGGACGGGGTGCTGCGCGCCAATTCAAGGCGCGGGGCGCAAAAGAACATCCGCGCCCATTACGATGTGGGCAACGAGTTCTACCGCCTGTGGCTGGATGAGGGGATGACCTATTCGGCGGGGCTGTTCGACACGCAAGAAGATGATGATCTGGGCCGAGCACAGACTCGCAAGAACGCCCGCGTGCTGTCGCGGCTCGGGGAGGGCGAGCGGGTTCTGGAGATCGGTTGCGGCTGGGGCGGATTTGCCGAGCAGGCCGTGGGTGAGGGGCGCGATGTCACCGGGGTGACGATCTCACGCAACCAGCATGCCTATGCCCAGTGCCGCCTGGACGGGCGCGCCGATATCCAGCTGCGGGATTATCGCGACGTGGCGGGGCAATATGACAATATCGTCTCGATCGAGATGATCGAGGCGGTCGGTGCGCGTTATTGGCCAAGCTATTTCGCGATGCTCAAGAAGAACCTGGCCGAAGGTGGCCGGGTGGTATTGCAGGCGATCACCGTAAGCGACGCGTTCTATGAGCGCTATGCGGCGTCGTCGGATTATATCCGCCAATACGTGTTTCCCGGCGGCATGCTGTTGTCGGACAAGGTGATCGCGCGCCAGGCTGCTGATGCGGGGCTGGAGCTGCGCGACAGTTTCGCCTTTGGCCAGGATTACGCGCGGACCTGCCGGAGCTGGTCCGAGAGCCTGAGCGCCCAGAAGCGGCGGATCGCCGAAATGGGTCATGGCGAGGCGTTCTTTCGAAACTGGAAATATTATCTCGAGATCTGCGCGGCCTCCTTCGCGGTGCGCCATACCGATGTGGTGCAGGTGGAGCTGGCCCATGCGTAAGGCGGTGCTGATCGCGGCGTTGCTGGTTTGCCCGGCCATGGCCCCGGCCTCGATTGTCAAATCGGTGCTGGAGGATGCGGAGCTGCGCGGTGCGGCCATCTATCGCTTTATCGGCTTTCCGCTTTACGAGGCGCGGCTTTACACGCAGGACGGCGCGCCGCTGGACTGGAGCGAGGATTTCGGGCTGGAACTGGAATACCGGCGCAACCTGACGGCCTATGATCTGATCGAGGGCACCATGCGCGAATTGCGCCGCACCGGCGCGCCTCTGCCGGTGCGCGACCAGTTTGCGCAGTGTTTCCGGGATGTGCAGAAGGGCGACCGCTATGCGGCGGTGTCGGATGGCCCCGACAGGGTCGCGTTCTGGCGTAATGACCGGCGGGTCTGCATGGTGGCGCATCCCGGCATAAAGGAAGGGTTCATGCGGATCTTCCTGGGCGAGAACAGCCGTTCGAGAAGTTTCACCCGCGCATTGAAGGGCGAGTGATGCGCTATCCGCGCGTCAGCCTTTACGCGATGATGCTGGCGGCGGCCGGCATCCCGCTTTACATCCATCTGCCGCGTTTTGCCTCGGTCAATCTGGGGATCGGGCTGGGGGTCATCGGCACCGTGCTGTTGGTGATCCGGCTGATCGATCTTGTGCAGGATCCGTTGATCGGCTGGGCGATCGACCGCTGGCCGCGCGCGCAAAGCCTGTTCGCGATGCTGGCGGCGGGCGGATTGGCGGTTGGGTTCCCGCTGTTGTTCATGCTTGAATCCGGGCCGCATGTGGTGATGCAGCTGATCGCGATCCTGGTGCTGCTCTTCTCGGCCTACAGCCTGGGCATGATCCTGCTTTACGGGCGCAGCGCGACTTTGGCGCGCGAGGGCACACCCCAAGAGCTGATGACGCTGGCCGCCTATCGCGAGGCGGGGATGTTGGCGGGCGTGGTGATCGCGGCGATTGCGCCCGCGATCCTCATGGGGCTTGGCGCGGGGGAGCGTGGCTATCCGGCCTTTGGCCTGTTCCTTGGCGCGCTGGCGGTGGCGGTGGCGTTGCTCACGCGGCCCGCATGGCGGCGCCCCGCGGTGCTTGGCGATCGCCTGTCGCTGGAGGGGCTTGGCGAGGCCGGGGCGCTGAGGCTGCTGGCGCTGGCGCTGGTCAACAGCCTGCCGGTGGCGATCACCTCGACGCTGTTCCTGTTCTTCGTCGAGGACCGTTTGCAGCTTGAGGGCATGGCGGGGCCGCTTCTGATCGTGTTTTTCCTGAGCGCGGGGCTGAGCGTGCCGCTCTGGGCGAGAATGAGCCAGCGGATCGGGTCGCGCCCGACGCTGCTGTTGGCGATGCCGCTGGCGATCCTGGGCTTTATCGGCGCGGCCTTTCTGGAACCCGGCAACCTGATCGGTTTCGCTGTGATCTGCGTGGCGTCGGGGGCGGCGCTGGGGGCGGATATGGTGATCCTGCCTGCCATGTTCTCGGTTGCGCTGACGCGGGCGGGGCTCAAGGCCTCGATGGCGTTCGGGATCTGGTCCTTTGCGGGAAAACTGGGTCTTGCGCTTGCCGCTTTCGCGGTGCTGCCGCTGCTGGAGGGGAGCGGCTTCGCCCCCGGAGAAATCAACGATGAAGGTGCTTTGAGTATGCTGAACTTTTCTTACGCGGTGCTGCCCTGCATTCTGAAACTGGCTGCGCTGGTGCTGGTGTTCCGCCTGCCGACAGAGGCGCAGCCGGCATGAGCGCGCTGGCCGCCTTTCTGGCACTGATCCTTGGCGCGCTGTTCGTGCGGGCGCGGTTCCTCAGTTTCCGCAGTCAGAAGCCGCGCGAGTATGCACAGGGCGCACCGGCCTTTTCGCTGCAAGAGCATCTTTCGGGCGAGATCCTTTCGGAAGGGGTGATCTTTGGCCCAAATGGGCGGATGACCAACAGTTTCGTCGCGCAGATGGCGGGCGAATGGGACGGTGATCGCGGCATTCTGCGCGAGGATTTCACCTATTCCAACGGCAGTCAGCAGGCGCGCGCCTGGCACATCACGCTGGGCAAGGCCGGCCGCTTCAGCGCGACGGCCGACGATATCCGTGGCGTGGCGCAGGGGTGGATTTCGGGATCGACGGTAAAGATGCGTTACAGGATCGTTCTGCCAAAGGAATCCGGCGGGCATGTTCTGGATGTGACCGACTGGCTTTACCTGACGCGCGACGGCGCGATCATGAACCGCTCCCAGATGCGCAAGTTCGGGGTGACGGTGGCGGAGCTGGTGGCGACGATGCGCCCCGCCCCCAAAGACCGCGACTAGACGCAGCGCACAAGCGATCCGGGCAGGGACGGCGAAACATGGGTTTCGCAACTTGGCATTCGCCAGAGAAGCGACTATAGCCCATCGCGACACGCATGGAGCCGGGTGCGATCCCCGGCTGGCTCTTCCGGCCGCCGATCCGCCGGACAACCAAAACCCGCACCAGACCAAACGGCAACAAGACCGCAGGCACAGCCGCGCGGCCCCAGGATAACAAACTTTCATGATGTCTCTTTCCCAATACCGCCGCCAATGGACCGGCAATATCCGTGGCGATCTTTTGTCCGGCCTCGTCGTCGCGCTGGCGCTGATTCCCGAGGCGATCGCCTTTTCGATCATTGCCGGGGTCGACCCCAAGGTGGGGCTTTATGCCAGTTTCTCGATCGCGGTCATCACCGCGATCACCGGCGGACGGCCGGGGATGATCTCGGCGGCGACGGCGGCGACGGCGGTGTTGATGGTAACGCTGGTGCGCGATCACGGGTTGGAATACCTGCTGGCGGCCACCGTTCTGGCCGGGCTGTTGCAGATCGGCGCGGGGTTCATGCGATTGGGCTACGTGATGCGGTTCGTGTCGCGCTCGGTGATGACGGGGTTCGTCAATGCGCTGGCGATCCTGATCTTCATGGCGCAATTGCCCGAGCTCGACCCGTCGAAAGTGCCGATGCTGACCTATGCGCTTGTCGCGGGCGGGCTGGCGATCATCTATCTTTTCCCGCGCATCACCACGGCGGTTCCGTCGCCGCTGGTCACGATCATCGTGTTGACCCTGCTGACGGTCGCCATGGGTTGGGAGGTGCGCACGGTCGGCGATATGGGCCAGTTGCCCGATACCTTGCCGATCTTCCTGATCCCCGACATTCCGCTCACATTCGAGACGCTGCGGATCATCATGCCTTATTCCATCGCCGTGGCCGTGGTGGGCCTGCTGGAAAGCCTGATGACGCAACAGATCGTCGATGATCTGACCGATACCACCAGCGACCGCAATCAGGAATGCGTAGGTCAGGGGCTGGCCAATACCGCGACCGGATTCATCGGCGGGATGGCGGGCTGCGCCATGATCGGGCAGTCGATCATCAACGTGAAATCCGGTGGGCGCGGGCGGCTGTCCAGCTTTGCCGCCGGCGTCTATCTTCTGGCGATGGTGGTTGTGGTCGGGGACATCGTTGCCATGATTCCGATGGCGGCGCTGGTGGCGATCATGATCATGGTTTCGATCGGCACGTTTTCGTGGTCGTCGATCAAGTCGCTGCGCGAGCATCCGCGCTCGTCCTCGATCGTGATGCTGGCGACGGTGTTCTTTGTGGTCTACACCCATAACCTGGCCATTGGCGTGCTGGTGGGCGTGCTGTTGTCGGGCATCTTCTTTGCCTGGAAGATCGCGCAACTCTTTCGCGTGCGTACCGAGATCACGGCGGATGGCATGCATCGCACCTATCACGTAGAGGGGCAGCTGTTCTTCGCCTCGGTCGAGGATTTCATGAAGGCATTCGACTTCAAGGAAGCGCCCGAGAAAGTGACGATTGATGTGAGCCGCGCCCATATCTGGGACATTTCATCGGTTGCGGCGGTGGACATGGCCGTGCTCAAGTTCCGTCGCGAGGGGGCCGATGTGGAGATCATCGGCATGAACGAGGCCTCGGAAACCATTGTCGACCGGCTGGCCATTCATGACAAGCCGGGGGCGATGGATCGCCTGCTGGGCCACTGAAAAGGAACGGATCCATGAGTACCAATACCCTGATCGCCCTTGTTGATGGCTCGGCCTATTCCGAAAGCGTCTGCCACCACGCCGCCTGGATCGCAGGGAAGAACGCGTGGAAGGTGAAAATCTATCACGTCATGGGCCGCCGCGACAGGGTCGAAAACCAGGACCTGAGCGGCGCGATCCGGCTGGGTGCGCGCACCGCGCTTCTGGCGCAGCTGACCGAACTGGACGAGGCGCGCGCCAAGCTGGCGCATGAGCACGGGCGCGCGATCCTTGATGACGCAAGGGCGATTGTCGAAGGCGATGGCGACATCGAGGTCGAAACGCGTTTGCGCCAGGGTGATCTGGTCGAGACCGTCACCGCCAAGGAAGAAAGCGGCGAGATGATCGTGATCGGCAAGCGCGGCGAGGCGGCGGCGCTGGCGATGGAGCATCTTGGCTCCAACCTGGAACGGATCGTGCGCGCCAGCCACAAGCCGGTTTTCATCGCCAACCGCGCATTCAAGCCCGTGGAAAAGGTTCTGGTGGCCTTTGATGGCGGGGCGTCCTCGCTCAAGGCGGTGGATTACATCGCCCGCAGCCCGCTTTTCGTGGGGCTGACCGTGGCGCTGGTCTTTGCGGGCCGGGAGACGCCCGAAATGCGCAAGGCGCTCGAGGATGCGCATGCCACGCTGAAGGCGGGGGGCAGCGATGCGGAGATCGAGATCCGCAGCGGCGATCCGGAAGCGGTTCTGGGTGAGATCATCCTTCAGGGCGAGCATGGCTTGCTGGTGATGGGCGCCTATGGGCATTCGCGCGTGCGCAACCTGGTGATCGGTTCGACCACGACCGAGATGCTGCGATCCTGCCGCGTGCCGGTTCTGATCATGCGATGAGGCAGGACTCCGGCATGGGCGACGCGACTGAACCGACATGCTGACATTCCTGCGCGAGAACATGCGCTGGCTGGCGGGCGGGGTCTTGTTGACCTTCGCCTCGGCCTTTGGGCAGACGTGGTTCATTTCGCTGTTCGCCGGTGCGATCAAGGATGAATACGGGCTGAGCGACGGCGGCTGGGGCAGTCTGTACACGGTCGCGACGCTGGCGTCGGCGGCGCTGTTGTTCTCGCGCGGGTCGATCGTTGATACCATGCGCCTGTCGCGGCTTGCCCCGGCGATCGCGCTGGGTTTTGCGCTGGCGGCGCTGGGCATGGCGATGGCGCGCGACATCTGGCTTTTGGGCCTGTGCATCTTTCTTTTGCGGTTCTGCGGGCAGGGCATGTTCAGCCACATGGCGATGACCGCGATGGGGCGCTGGTTCGAGGCGCGGCGCGGACAGGCGGTGGCGATCACCAGTCTCGGCCATCCGGCCGGAGAGATCGTGATCCCGCTGCTGGCGGTGCTGGCGATTGCCGGGATCGGCTGGCGGCCCACATGGATCGGCGTCGCGGTGCTGTTGGTGCTGGTGGTCGCGCCGCTGCTGTGGCTTCTGCTGGGCGAAGGGCGCGCGCCCGAGGGTGCCGAAGGCGACGGCGCGAGACCCGGGCTGATGGGGCGCCAATGGAGCCGGCGGGACGCGGCGCGCCATTGGCTGTTGCCCGCATTGATGCCGATTCTGCTGACGCCGGGTTTCATCGGCACCGTCGTCTTCTTTCACCAGGTGCATGTGGCCGATGTGAAGGGCTGGACGCTGGTGGCCATGGCGCCAGGGTATTCGGCCTATGCGACCAGCGCGGTGGCTGCGGCCTTTGCGGCAGGCTGGGCCGCGGACCGCTTCGGGGCGCAGAACCTGCTGCCTGTGCTGCTGTTGCCGATGGGCCTGGGGATCGCGTTGATCTGGCCTGCGCAGGAGGTTGTCGCCTGGCATGTGGCACTGGGGGTGATCGGCATCACCCAAGGCATGGCGGGGGCGCTGTGGGGCGTGTTGCTGCCGGTGGCCTATGGCACGCTGCATCTGGGCGCGATCCGGGCGCTGGCGACAACGGTCATGGTGGTGTCGACCGCAATCGGCCCCGGCCTGACCGGTATCTTGATCGACGCCGGAACCGACTTTCCCACACAATGCCTTTTCATGGGTGCATGGTGCCTTGCGCTGTCGCTGGGATCGCTGGCGATCAGCCGCAGATTGAGCCGCGAGCTGGCCGCCTGAGCGACGCTGGAGCGCCCAGCGGCAGCCATCCCGGCAAGGTGAAACCGCCGCGGAGTGGTTGACGCCACGGCCTGTATGCAATTGCGCACCCAGCCGCTTGAACTCCGTGTTGAATCACTCCAGTCTCGGCCCGTCTGTGAGTGGTTCAGTCCGGTTAACGATTCTGGCGAAGTGATACCGCTCGGGGAGGGCAACTTCATGATAGTGCGCGCGATAAGCGGGCTTAACGAGATCGTGGGACGGATCGTCTCGGTCATTGCGATCGGGTTCGCGGCGATCATCATTTACGATGTCGTCCTGCGCTATGTCTTCAACGAGCCGACCCGGTGGGCTTTTGATATCTCGAAGCAGATGTTTGGCTTCTATTTCGTCATGCTGGGTGGTTATGCCCTGCGCTACAAGGCTCATGTCCGGGTGGACATCATCACCGAAAAGCTGGGCCGGGGGGCGCAGCGGGTGACAGAGCTGCTGGGCTATGTGATTTTCTTCTTCCCCTTCGCCTGGGTGTTCCTGACCCGCTCATGGGAGTTCGCGGCGCGGTCCTGGGCCCAGGGCGAGGTTACATATGGCGCGATCCAGATGCCGGTTTATCCGCTCAAGATGGCGATGTGCCTGGCGGCGGCCCTTTTGCTGCTGCAAGGGATCGCCGAGGTCATCAAACTGATCTTCGACCGGCAGGAGGCCGCTGAATGAATCCCGAACTCATTGCCGTCCTGATGTTCGGCCTGCTGATCTCGGGCCTGTTCCTCGGGCATCCGCTGGCCTTTGTTCTGGGCGGCACTGCCGTGCTGACCGCGATCATCGCGGGCAAGCCGATGGTGCTTGGCATCATGATCAACCGCATTTTTGGCGATGTGCTGGACAATTACACGCTGATCGCGATCCCGCTTTTCGTGCTGATGGCGCGGTTCCTGTCGGATTCAGGCGTGACGGACCGAATGTTCGAAACCCTGCGCCTGCTTCTGAGCCGGGTGCGCGGGGGGCTGGCTCTGGCGGTGGTGTTCATTTCGATCCTGCTGGCGGCGACCACGGGCATCATCGGGGCCTCGATCACCGTGATGGGCGTGATGGCCCTGCGCCCGATGCTGCAATATGGCTATGCGCAATCGCTGACCACCGGGGTGATCGCGGCGTCGGGTTGCCTTGGCATCCTGATCCCGCCGTCGATCATGCTGATCCTGATGGCCAGTTATTCGCCGCTGTCGGTGGGTGAGCTGTTCGCAGGCTCGATGCTTCCGGGTGTGCTTCTGGGGCTGAGCTATGCGCTTTATGTCTACGTGATTTCGGTGTTCCGCCCGGACCTGGCTCCGGCGGTCGAACCGGATGAAAAGATCGGCCGCGGCGCGCTGTTCCGGATGTTGCTGCTGGAAGCGCTGCCGCCGCTGGTCCTGATTTTCGGCATCCTCGGCTCGCTGCTGGCGGGGATCGCGACGGCGACCGAGGCGTCGGCAATCGGTGCGGCACTGGCGCTGCTCATTGTCATCCTGCGCGGCAAGTTCCGGCTGAACACCTTTTACGGGGCGATGCTGGAAACCGGGCGGACATCGGCGATGATCCTGTTCATCGTTGTGGGTGCCACGGCCTTTACCGGGGTGTTCAACATCACCGGCGGCCTGCGCGCCACGCAGGAACTCATCCGCGCGATGGAGATGGAGCCCTGGATGCTGATCACCGTGATGATGGGGATCGTTTTCATCCTGGGGGCGTTTCTTGACTGGACCGGGATCGTGTTGCTTTCCTTCCCGATCTTCCTGCCGATCATCCAGGAGATGCCGGACGTCAACCTGCTCTGGTTCGTCGTTCTGATGGCGGTCGTGCTGCAGACATCGTTCCTGACGCCACCATTCGGTTATGCGTTGTTTTATCTGCGCGCCATTGCCCCACGCGAGGTGCGCACAGGTGCGATCGTCCGTGGCGTGCTCCCGTTTATCGGGCTCATCCTTGTGATGTGTGTGCTTGTCGCGGTTTTCCCGGCGCTCGTCACGTGGCTGCCGGACGTTTTGTATTCGAAATAACTTCTAAACCATGAAAGGGAGAAGATTGATGACCATCAAAGCAATTTTTTTCGCCGCAAGCGCGGCAGGCGCGTTGGCCGCCCAGGCGACCGCGCAGGAGAGTTGGACCATGACGACGACCTGGCCGTCGTCGCTGGAACTGATCGAGACCGACCGGCATTTCGTCGATCTCGCCAACAAGCTGACCGCCGGTGAGCTGACCATCGAATTCTTCGAAGGCGGCGCGATCGTTCCGTCGGGCGAGGTCTTTGGCGCGGTCGAATCCGGCACCATCCAGGCCGGTGCCGATTGGCCCGGTTACTGGGCCGGACGCGATGCGGCGTTTTCGCCGCTGGCCACAACGCCCAGCCTGTTCAACGCCGTCGACTATGTGAACTGGATCCAGCAATGGGGCGGTGCCGATCTTTATAACGAGATCTACGGCAATTACGGCATGGTCTATCTGCCTTACGGCGTGACCAACAACGAATCCGGCTTTCGCACCAACGAACCGATCGTCAGCCTGGACGACCTGCAAGGCAAGCGCCTGCGCCTGTCGGGCCTTGAGCAGGGCAAACTGCTTGAGCGCCTCGGCGGCAACCAGGTGTCCATGGCGGGCGGCGAAATCTATCAGTCGCTTGAGCGCGGCGTGATCGACGGGGCCGAGTTTTCGACCCCGAATGTCGACTGGTCGGCTGGTTTCCAGCAGGTCACCGATTACTGGGCGACGCCCGGTTGGCACCAGTCCGCATCGGTGTTCGGCGTGATGATCAACAAGTCCGCATGGGATGCGCTGAGCCCCGAGACGCAAGAGAAGCTTCAGATCGCGGCGGATGCGACGCTGGTGTGGTCGCTGGCCTTCACCGAGAAGCGCGCCACCGAAGCCTATTCGAAATTCGAGGAGGCCGTCGAGATCAACCGCTATGACGACGAGACGCTGGCCCGCGTTCAGGAAATGGCCAACGAGGTGATCGTCGAGACCGCCTGCGCCAATCCGAATTCGGCGAAGGTCTATCTGAGCATGGTGGAATACCTGAACGACTACGCCAAATGGCGCGATGCGTCGGCACCCTTCAACCTGGGGCGCACGCCCGATGGTCCGGATGCCGAAGCGCTGCGCGAATGTGTGCAGTAAGCACTGCGATCATGTAGAAAAGGATGCCCGCCGGTTCTGGCGGGCATCTTTGTTTTCGGGGGCTTTATTTCAGGTTCAGCGCCATGGCTTCATGGGCGACCCTGGCGACATTGGGGCTGAACGCGACATCGCCCTGCTCAAGGTCTTCGAGGTGGAACCAGCGCGCATCAAGCGCATCGTCGCCAGCCACGGGATCTCCGGAAATCCATCGGCACAGCACTGCGATCAATATGAAATGGCGTCCAGGCGTGCCTTGGCCGTCCCGCTCGAACACATCGAAAGCGGTGAAAACATGCAGCGCCTCGGCCCGAATGCCGGTTTCTTCGAAAAGCTCACGCAGCGCCGCATTGCTGATCGTCTCGCCTTGTTCGATCTTGCCGCCCGGAAAGCTCCAGCGGCCCGCATTCGGGGGGTTGGCCCGGCGCACCAAAAGGACGCGATCATCTTTAAGAATTGGGGCGATGACGGCGGCAATCGGACGGGGCGGGGCGGATGGTGTGGTCACGGGCGGCCTCGTTTCCTTGGATCGGGACCGGCTTCGCCTCGGCGTGCCGGCCTGTTACCAATTGGTTCTATGCGAGTGTGCTGGGACTGACGAGCGATTCATCCCTGATGCCGGATCGCGCCGAGGGCTGGGGTGCCACAAAAAAATGCCTGCGCACCTATGGGCGCGCAGGCATTTGCAAATCGGCGGGGCGACCGGGACTCCATGTTGAAATCCCGGCCCGCGCATCGCCGTTACATGCTGGCCGCGTCGCGTGCGGCATCGAGCCAGCCGTCGACCTTGTCGCGGTTGTTCTCGATCCAGGAAGCGGCCTGCTCTTCAAGATCTTCCGGGCTGTCCGCGCCTTCGTTCATCATGGCGTTCTGATCGAAGATCGCGCCGATCGGAATGCTGGCCTGGCGCAGAAGCTCGGCGGCTGCCGGGTTCTCTTTCAGGAAATCCGAATTCGCCACAGGCCGGATGTCGTTGGCGGGCCAACCCAGATCACAGGGCTGTTCGCCGCGGCAGCCTTCGAGGCTCTCGACGGTGGTGGCATCGACCAGATTAGCCTGATCCTCGGGCAGCTTGGTTTCCTTCATCTGAAGCCAGACCACGTCTTCGCCCGGCACCAGTTCGCCCACGGTCCAGTTCGGGGTCCAGGTGTAGAAGAAGATCGGCTCTTCGTTCTGATAGCGGCCAAGCGCGTCGGCCATGGACGCGGAATACCCCGCCTTGATGGCGTTGAAATCGTCGCCCCAGTCATAGGCTTCGAAATGGTGAGAAATCACCGTTTCACAGCCCCAGCCCGGCGGACAGGCGACAAGATCGGCCTTGCCGTCGCCATCGGCGTCGAACAGTTCCTGGTTCTCGTCCTTGGTGATGTCCGAGACATAGGTGATGTCATGCTCTTCGGCGGTCTTCTTGTCGATCAGGTAGCCCTGAAGCGCGCCGCCCTTGGCGACATAGCCGATTTTCTCGGCGCCGTTTTCAAAGGCGTCCTCGTAGGAATTATGAAGCGGGAACCAGCCGTTGACCCAAAGGTCCACATCGCCCTGCGCCACGGTCTGGTAGAAGGGCGGGTTGTCGAGCGTGGTGATGCGCGACACCTCGTAGCCCAGCTCCTGAAGCATCTGGCTGTAGATTTCGGCCTGCCACCAGCCGGTATCCCAGCTGGCGCGCGCCATGTCGATGCTGACGCCTTCGCCAGGCATGCTGTCCTGCGCGGGTGCCGTGGTGGGCATGGCCACAAGGGCGGCAAAGGCCATCGTGGTCGTCGTTTTCAGGATCGCTTTCTTGTTGATCATCGCGAAAGTCCTCCTTCTTCTGAGGTTGTTGCCACACCGGCGTTTCGCGCGCCGGGGGCGGATCAGCGGTCATGCCGGCAGCGCATGACCACATGGGATGAATGTCACGGGCGCGCGTCGCCGTCAGCCGTGTGACGCCGCTGCCGGTGCCCGTTTGCGAAAGAACGATTTCAGCGTCTCCAGCAGCCCCGGCGATTGCGGGGTCGCGTCGCTGCCGAGCGCCTGCGTGATCCGGTCGAGGATCATCGCCAGCAGCACGATTCCGAGGCCGCCTTCGGTGGCCGCCCCCACATCGAGCCGCCCCAGCCCGGTATAGACCGTCAGGCCAAGCCCGCCCGCGCCGATCAGGGCCGCGATCACGGTCATGGAGAGGGCCAGCATCAGGGTCTGGTTCAGCCCCGCCATGATGGTGCGCAGCGCCAGCGGCAACTGGACCTCCCAGAGCACCTGCCTTGGCGAGGAGCCGAAGGCATAGGCGGCCTCGATCAGGTCGGCGGGAACCGAGCGAATGCCCAGATTGGTAAGGCGGATGATGGGCGGCAGCGCAAAGATGATCGTGGCGATGATCCCCGGCGTCATGCCGACGCCGAACAGCATCACGATCGGCACGAGGTAAACGAAGGGCGGGATCGTCTGCATGATATCGAGCACCGGGCGGATGCCCTTTTCGAACCCGTCGCGCCGCGCCGCCGCAATGCCGAGGGGCACGCCCACAAGCGCGCAGAACAGCACCGCGGTCAGGATCATCGCCAGCGTGGTCATGGTTTGCGACCAGACACCGATCAGATCGACCACCGCCAGGCTGACAAGGGTGAATATCGCCAGGCCACGGCTGGCCACTTTCCAGGCGACAAGCGCGAGGACGATGGCGAAGACCGGCATGGGGATGGCCTGCAGGCTATTGTCGAAACCTTGGAGCACCAGCGAGATCGGGGCCTGGATGGCCTGAAAGACCTCGCGGAAATTTGGCACGAGCCAGCCCTTGATGGCGGCCTCGACCCAGGCGTCGAGCGGGATTTCAAAGCTGTCGGATGGTTGCCACATGGTCAGTCCCCCGTTCACGCCGAAAGCGCAGGTGCCGCATCCGCGGAACCCTCGTCCGCGTGGGCGTCCGGCGCGCGTGGCGTGCTGTTGTCCTGTGCGAGAAGGTCGAACACGGCTTCGGGTGTGACCACGCCGACGAATTCGCCGCTGTCGTCGATGATTGCGACCGGCAGGCCCGAGCGGCAGGCGCCGTAGAGCGAGGAGAGCCGTGTATCGGGCCGCGCGGTCGGGGTTTCACTCTGCAGCGCATCTCCGAGGGACGCGCCGCGCCGGCCTTCGACCTGGGCGAGCGAGCGGCGGGTGACGATCCCGGCAAGTTCGCCCTTGGCCAGGACATGCAGGCTGTCGCGGCGAAGGTCGTCAAGCCGCTGGCGTGCCGTGGAGGGGTCATCGCGATCGAGGTCGAGCGCCTCGGGGACATCCATGACCCTTTGCGCATCGAACACCCGCGCCCGGTCGATATCCTGTGTGAAGGCCGCGACATAGTCATCCGCCGGGTTGCCGACGATCTCTTCCGCCGTGCCAACCTGAACGAAGCGGCCTTCCTTCATGATGGCGATCCGGTCGCCCAGGGTCAGCGCCTCGTCGAGATCGTGGGTGATGAAGACGATCGTCTTCTTCAACTCGCGCTGGAGGGCCAGCAATTCGTTCTGCATGTCCCGGCGAATGAGCGGATCGAGCGCCGAGAAGGGCTCGTCCATCAAAAGGACTTCGGGATCGACCGCGAGGCCGCGCGCCAGCCCGACGCGCTGCTGCATGCCGCCCGAGAGGGCCGCCGGCCGGCTGTCGCCCCAGGCCGAAAGCCCGACCTTGTCCAGCGCATCACGGGCGCGGTCGCGACGCTCATCCGGGGCGACCCCGGCGATCTTGAGCCCGTATTCCACATTTTCGAGTACGGTCTTGTGCGGGAACAGTGCGAAGTGCTGAAAGACCATGGTGATCTTTTCAAGCCTCAGCCTGCGCAGCGCCGAAGCATTGGCGGTGCAGACATCCTCGCCGTCCAGATAGATGGCGCCGTCACTGGCATCAATGAGGCGGTTCAGCATGCGCACAAGGGTGGATTTTCCGGAGCCGGACAAGCCCATCACGACGAAGACCTCGCCTTCGGCGACGGAAAAATCGACGGAGTGAACCCCGATCGTCTGTCCGGTTTGGGCAAGAACCTCGTCCTTGGTCTTGCCATTGCGGATGAGTTCGAGCGCCTCATCCGGGTCGTCTCCGAACACCTTGGAAAGGTTTTCAGCAACGATTTTGTCAGTCAAACAAAGCCTCCCAGCCCAATGAAATGGGTTAAGCCGACATGATTTTTCGATATGCGGGCCATATGGCAGCCAAGAAACGGTCTTTCAACCCCGTGTCCCGGAACTGGCCGGATGCAGGGGCAAGATTTGCGCGCGCTAGCGGCGCTGGAACACGATCATCACCAGCGCCAGCAGGCTCGATCCCAGCATCAACAGAAGCGATACGGCATTGAGCAACGGTGTCGATCCTTCCTTGAGGCGGTCGAACATGGCGATGGTCAGCGGCGCGTCGGAGCCCACCAGCATCAGCGTCGTGTTGAAATTCTCGAAGCTCATCAGGAACGCCACCACGAAGGCGCCGACAATGGCGGGCATGAGGAACGGAATGGTGATGGTGCGCACCGCCGTCAGGCGCCCGGCGCCAAGGTTGAGCGCGGCCTCTTCCAGCGTGCGGTCGAATTTCTGAAGCCGTGCGGCGATCACCAGCGTCGCGATCGTGGTGATGAACGAGAACTGCCCCAGCACCACCAGCACCAGTCCGGGGCGCAATGCCTGAAGGTCCAGATTGGCGATGTCCCAGGCGGCATTGGCGACGGTGGAGGAAAACACGAGGATCGAGATACCGAGCACGATCCCCGGAATGACCAGCGGCAGAAGCATCAGAGCATATAACAGCCCCCGCCCACGGAATTCGTAGCGGTTGAACAGAAAGGCGTTGGTGGTGCCGACCCCGACGGCCAGCACCGAAACGCACAGCCCCACGAAGGCGGATGTGCCGATGGCGCGCAGGATGGGGCGCTCGTGGAAAACGCCGATCATCGGTCTTTCGTCGCCGAAGAACCAGGCCCAGGTGAAGCCCTCCCAGGGCAGCGAGGGGAACTGGCTGTCATTGAAGGCGAAGACCGCGACCACCGTGAGGGGCAGCGCGAGGTAAAGGAAGAACAGCACGACATAGGCCATGTAGGCGGCGCGGATCGTGCGGCTTTGGGGAATCGTGGGGATCATCGCGCGCCTCTCCCTAGCCCATCGTCTTTTCAAGCGTCTGCCCGGTCAGCCGAAGCGTGCCCCAGACAATCACTGACGACAGGATCAGCAGCATGAAGCCGAAGGCGGCGCCCAGCTCCCAGTTGAAGCGGACGATGAATTGCGAATAGATCAGTTCGGTGAACCAGAGGCTGTCCTTGCCGCCCAGCATGATCGGGGTGAGGTAATTGCCCAGCGACAGCATGAACACCACAATCGAGCCCGACACGATGCCGGGCATGGCATGGGGGATCACGATCTCGCGCAGGATCGAGGGACCCGAGCCGCCGAGGTCGTAACCCGCCTCGATTACTGAATCGTCGAGGCTGTCGAGCGTCGTCACCAGCGGGACCACCATGAACAGCATCGAGGTATAGACCAGCCCGACCATGATCGCGACGTCGTTGTAAAGCATCTCGACCGGCCCATCGACCAGACCGGCCCATTGCAGCAGCGACGAGAACAGACCCGTTTCGCGCAACAGGATCATCCAGCCGAAGGTGCGCACCAGTTCCGACACCCAGAACGGTACGAGACACAGCAGGAACAGCGCCGAGCGCACCCGCCCGCGCGCCATCTTGGCGATGTAATAGGCGACGGGAAAGCCGATCAGCAGCGTGAGCGCGGTGGCTATCACCGACATGACGGCCGTGCGCGCGAAGGTCCAAAGATAAAGCGGCTCGTCGATGAAGCTGCGGTAATTGGCAAGGCTGGTGGCGTATTCGCCCACCCCGACGCGTTCGCGCAGCGAGACGAGGAACATGTCCACATGAGGAATGAGGATCAGCAACGAAAGCCACAAGAGAAGCGGGGTCAGAAGCAGCACGAAGCCAAGTCGGTGCGCCGCCTGCATCAGCCCTTCCCCGCGGCGAAACAGTTGCCTTGTTCGCTGGACCATCCGACATGCACCCTGTCGCCGCGCGACAGATGCGCGAATTCGCCCGACTGGGGCAGGGCGACCTCGATTTCCTCGCCGCCATTGTCGGGGCGAAGAAGAATGCGGCTGGCGGCGCCATTGAACAGCAGGCTTGTGACCTCGCCCGAAAGGCGGTTGTCGAAATGGGCGATATCGGCGGCGCCCTGGCCAAGGCGGATCGCCTCGGGGCGCACGAAGATATCGGCCTCTTGGCCATCTGACAGGGCGCGGCCATGGCTGTTGCCGCAAAGTTCGAGCCCGCTTTCGCTGCGAAGTCGCAGGCTGTCGCCCGAGACGGAGTCGACGCGGCCACGCCAGCGGTTGCTGTCACCGACGAAGCTGGCCACGAAAGGTGTCTGGGGACGGTAATAAAGGTCGCGCGCGCTGCCGATCTGCTCGAAGCGGCCAGCGTTCATCACCGCGATATTGTCGGACATGACCAGTGCTTCGCTCTGGTCGTGGGTGATATAGACGAAGGTCGTATCGAACGCGCTTTGCAGGGCCTTCAACTCGATTTTCATGTGCTCGCGCAGCTTCAGGTCAAGCGCACCGAGCGGCTCGTCAAGCAGCAGCACATCGGGTTCCAGCACCATGCAGCGGGCGATGGCGACGCGCTGTTTCTGGCCGCCTGACAACTCATCGACCTTGCGCGCCCCGATATCGGGCAGGCCGATCCGCTCCAGGACCTCGCCGACCTTGCGGGTGATCTCGGGTTTGGGCACGCCCTGACGGCGCAGCCCGTAGCCGATATTGTCCGAGATGTTCATCATCGGGAACAGCGCGAGATGCTGGAACACCATGTTGACCGGGCGCTTGTTGGGCGGCGCGTCCAGCACCGAGCGGCCCTTGATCCGGATGTCGCCGCCGGTGGGGGCAAGGAAGCCCGCGATCATCCGCATGATCGTGGTCTTGCCGCAGCCCGACGGCCCAAGGATGGAAAAGAACGACCCCGGCGGCACCTCGAAGGAGACGTTCTCGACGGCGGAGGTGTCGCCGAAACGCTTCGTCAGGTCGGTGCATTCAAGGTCGGGGATCGTCATGTGGTCGCGGTCCTTCAAAATGAAGAAGCCCCCGCCGCTGGAGCGGGGGCTTCTCTGGAGTCGTTGGTCTCAGTTTGCGGCTTTGACGCGGTCCAGAACGCCGCCCTCGATCACCTCGAGGCCCGCGGGAACCGGGGGATACCACTTGATATTGTCCACGGCCTCAGGCGGGAAGCTGGCCTGATACTTGGCTTTCAGCGCGTCCGAGGCGAATTCGTCGGCGCCCTTGGAGGCGGTGAAGTTGCCAGCGGCGTCAGTGATCATCGCCGACACCTCGGGGCGCATGACGAAGTTGATCCAGTCATAGGCGGCATCATCCGCGCTGCCCTTGGCGGGCAGGACGAAGGTGTCGATCCAGCCCAATGCGCCCGCTGCCGGTGCGACGAAGGTCAGGTCCGGGTTGTCCTCGTTCAGCTTCCAGCCGCCGGTATCCCATGCCATCGCGGCCACGGCCTCGCCCGAACGCATGAGGTTCATCAGCTCATCGCCGCCGGTCCAGTAGGCCTTCACGTTGGGCTTGCACTCGATCAGCTTGGCTTCGACCTCTTCCATCATCTCGGTATAGGCGGCCTCGTCGCCATAGGCGGCAAATGGGTCCATACCCATCGAGAATGCAAAGCCGATCAGGGTCGGGCGGCGCAGGCGATAGGACACCTTGCCGGCCACTTCGGGCGCGCAAAGGTCGGTGTAATCCTTGACCATGCCGGCCTCGGCGGTGTTGAGCACAAGACCCGAGGTGCCCCAGACATGAGGCACGCCGTAGACTTCGCCGCCGACGGTGGTGTTGGCCTTGGTGGCCTCGAGCATCGAGGGAATGAATTGCGACGAGTCGATCTTGGACAGGTCGATCGGCTTGTAGATGCCGAACTCGGCCTGCGGGCCGGCGATCCGGTCCTGGCTGGGCTGGGCAAGATCGAAGCCGCCACCGCCGGTCGCGCGCAGCTTGGCGATCATTTCCTCGTTGTTGGAAAGGGTCACCTCGACGCTGTGGCCGGTTTCCTCTTCGAATTTCGCGACCACGTTCTCGGGCGCGTAGCCGCCCCATGTCAGCAGGCGCAGTGTCTCCGCCGCCGCGGGCTGGCTCAGTGCCAGAAGGCCCGCAATCGCTGTGGCAAGTGTCACTTGGGTCGATGTCGTCTTCATAATGGTCCCCGTCTGGTGATTTGAATAGACGTGCCCACATGCCACGAACGCACAAAACTTTCATGACAGCGGATTGTGATATGCCACATTTACGCGCTTTGAAAGTGGAACTGTCAATCCCAATCACGGATCGGACCAGATGACTGCGGCCACATTCTTCCGGTGGCGTTGCCTGTCGCGCGCGAGAAACCCATTGTTCATGCATCGATACCCAAGTAGCATCCGAGTACCCAGACGACCCGGTCGGTTTATCGCGCCGGATGCGGAGTGCCGGGGGTATCCGAACCCGGTGAGAGGCGCCAAGTTGCCTGAAGATCAATCATTGCAAAGGTGAAAGACCGCCGATGTCCATAGATAGCCGTATTACCGACGACCTAGTTGCCAGCAGGATCGAATTCGTCACCACTGTGCCCTGCAAGCAGTTGGCCGGTGTGATCGACGAGATCGACAAGCGAGCCGAGATCGCGCATGTCCCGTCGAACAAGGAAGACGAGGGGATGGGGCTTTGTGCGGGCGCCTGGATGGGCGGCAAACGCCCTGCGATCATCATGCAGAACACTGCTCTGGGTGTGACGCTGAACACGCTGGCGACGCTGACCCAGTTTTACCGGATGCCGCTGCCGATGCTGATATCCTATCGCGGCGAACTGGGCGAGCCGGTGGCCTGCCAGGTTGAAATGGCAATTCATACCAAGGCGCTGCTGGCGCAAATGCATATCCCGACCTACCATTTCCACGATCAGGGGGATGTTGCTGAACTGCCGAAAATTCTTGATTACACATTCATGTGCAACAAGCCGGTCGCGATCCTGACCGATGCAAGTTTCTGGGGAGGCTATTGAGATGATCCGTTCCGAAATCCTCAAGGAAATCGCCCCGATTCTGCGTGATGAGCTTGTCGTGTGCAATATCGGCATTCCCAGCCAGGAGCTGCACGCAATCGACGATCAGCCGAGCAATTTCTACATGCTTGGCACGATGGGGCTGGCCTCGTCGATCGGTCTTGGCCTTGCGCTGGCGCAGCCCAAGCCGGTCATCGTCATCGACGGGGACGGCTCGGTTCTGACCAATCTCGGGACATTGCCGACCATCGCCAACAATGTCGCGGATAACTACATCCTGTTGATCATCGACAACGGCTCTTACGGGTCGACCGGCGATCAGCCCACCTATGCCGGGCGCAAGACGTCGCTGGCCAAGGTCGCCGAGGCCTGTGGCTGCGAGCGGGTCATCGAATGCAGCGCCGAGGATACCGGGCGCGTGCTGCAAGAGGCGCTGGAGGCCCGCGAGATGACCGTGATTGTCAGCAAATGCGAAAGCGGCAACGCCAAGATGCCGGTCATCACGATGGATCCAGTCGTCATCCGCGACCGTTTCATGAAAGCTGTCGAAGCCTGATGAAGCCAAGTGGCAGGCGGGCCTGACAGGCCCGTCCTCGCGCGTTTGTGGCAGCGGAGGCCATGGCGCTATTTCAGCGCCATCGGCAGCCATGTGGCGATCTGTGGGAACAGGAAGATCAGCGTCAGGCCCAGGAACTGCAACAGAACGAATGGCCCGACCGATTTATAGACATCGCCCATGCTGACATCGCGCGGCAGCACGCCCTTGATCCAGAACAGCACGAAACCGAAGGGCGGGGTGAGATAGGCGATCTGGATATTCACGATGAACAGCGCGCCAAACCACAGCTTGTTGATCCCCAGGCTGTCGATGATCGGAATGAACAGCGGCGTGCAGAGCATGATGATCGCCCAGTCGTCCATCACCATGCCAAGGACCAGGATGATCAGCATCATCATCAGCATGATTCCGGTGCTGCCGCCGGGCATCGCCAGAACCAGCTCGGTCAGCAAATCCTGGCTGCCCATCGAGTTGAACACATTGAGATAGATGGTCGCCCCGATCAGGATCCAGAGCCCCATCCCGGTCAGCTTCAGCGTCGATACCAGCGACTCGCGCAGCACATACCAACTCAGGCGCCCGTAAAGCGCGTTGATCACAAAGGCCCCGGCGGCGCCGAAAGCTGCGGCTTCGGCCGGGGTGGCGATGCCGCCCCAGATCACTCCCAGAACGATCGCGATCAGAACAGCGAAAGGCCAGATGCTGACCACCGCGCGGAGCTTTTCACGCGGGGTGAACTTCATGTCTTCGGGAAGACCCGGCCCCAGATGCGGCTGCAGGCGGCAGCGAATGCCGATATAGATGACATAGAAGGTCGCCAGCATCAGGCCCGGAATGATGCCCGCCATGAACAAATCGCCGATCGAGACCTTGGCCAGCAGACCATAGAAGATGAATGGCACGCTTGGCGGGATCAACGCGCCGAGCGCCCCGCCTGCCGCGATCGAGCCGATGGCGATGGAGCGATGATAGCCGTATTTCATCATCGACGGATAGGCGATCTGGCCCATCGTCGTGGTGGCGGGCGGGGTGATGCCGGTCACGGCCGCGAAGATCGTGCAGACCTGCACCGTGCCCATCGCCAGCCCGCCGTTGATGTGACCGATCAGCTTGTAGACCGCGTCATAGGCGGCCTCGGCGATCCCTGAAAACCGTATGAGTCCGCCCATGAACAGGAATAACGGGACTGTCACCAGAACCGAATTCCATGGTGTCGAATAGAATGCGCTTGGCACCGAAAGAAGCGCGCGCGGCTCAAAGATCATCGCGAAAATCACCGCGGTCCCGCCGAGGCCGAACGCCACGGGAAGCCCCATGAAAAGCAATGAAAACAGAACGATGAAATACAGAGCGGTGATGAGTTCGAGGCTCATGGCGTTTCTTTTTTCCTTGTTGTTCGGCTGTTCAAGGGATCATTCGAAAAGGTTCCGCCAAGCCACTCTGCCCGATCTGGCGCCGTGCTGGCTGAGGCCGCCGGCCCGACGGGGTAATGCAGGCCGACGGTGATCTTGGCCGCGCCGCACGCAATATGCGCGGCGCGGCTTTTGTCTTGTCGGATCAGTATGCGCCGACTTCCTTGAGGTATTTCTTCCAGAGCTCGACACCGCGCGCGTTCCCTTCGGACTGCTCGGCGATCTGCGGCCAGACATCGTTGATCGACTTCTCGCGCATCCGTGCGATTTCCTCGTCGGAAAGCTCGATGACTTCGCCGCCCGCATCCCTGAGGATTTGCAGCGCCTCTTCGACCCCGTCCGCGTGCATCTGGCTGGTCTCGAAATAGGTCTCCTTGAAGATCCCGTCGATCTGGTCGCGCTGCCATTGGGTCAGGGCGTTCCAGCTGTCGAGGTTGATAAAGATTTCCTGGTGCTGTGCGGGGTTCCAGCCCGGCATGATGGCATAGTCGATCACCTCGTGGAACGACATGTCGTCGATCCCGCCGGTGTCCCAGTAAGTGCCTTCGATCGTGCCAAGCTTGATCGCGGTGTAGATGTCGCCGGCATTCATCGACACGGGTGAGCCGCCCATCGTGGAATGGAACAGCGCCTGGGGTCCGCCGGCGCGCATCTTGTGGCCTGCGAGGTCCTCCATCTTGCGCACCGGGAACTTGGTGAACATGGCGTTGGGGCCCTGGTTGCTCCAGCCCGCCCAGTGCAGGTTGCGTGCATGGGCGGCGTCCTGGACGATCTCGCCGATGCGGTAGTCGGGATCGCCCCACATGGCCTCCCATGCCTGTTCGGGGCTGTTGGCGCCCATCGGCATGCCAAAGGCCAGCATGCCTTCGGGCATGTCGCCACCATAGACAGTGGCCCAACCGGCATAGCCATCAGTCTGGCCAGCCGCCGCGGCGGTGAAGGCCTCGGCGCCGCTGACCAGCGCGCCCGCGGGTTCGACCCGGATCTTCACTGTGCCTTCGGTGGCTTCCTCGACGGCCTCCACCCACGGCATCACGCCGTTGTCCCAGCCTGCGTCGGTCTGGTCGAATGCGGGCTGGAAGACCCATTCCGTCACTTCATCGGGTGGGCCATCCTGTGCAATGGCGAATGAGCCGGAAACGGCCACGGCCCCCGCAGCCAGGAACGTCCGGATAAATAGGTCGTGTTTCATGGTTTCCTCCTTCGAAAATTGGTTTTGGTCTTCTGGTTGGTACTGCCCGGTCGTGCCCCAGGGACGGTGCCGGTGGTGCCTAATGCTGTGCTTCGCGGCCCCTAAGGGTTCGCAAATCACGTAGGAACTGTTTGAAAACAATAAGAAACACGAGAACCCCCGTCACCGGAATTGCAAACTTGATGGGGTAGATCGGAATCGGAACGGCCGTCGGTGTGACCTGCTTGAGCTTGAGCGACAGCATCGCCGCATCGTAGCCTTTCCAGATCAGTACAGCGAGGAAAAGAAAGGCGACCGGCGCGGTCATGACGTCGAGCATCGCCTTGGTGCGGGTTCGCGCATTCGCGTAAAACAGGTCCAGTTTGACGAAGCTGTCATGTTGCAATGCATAGACCCCGCCGGTGCAGGCCAGCAGCACCATCGCCGCCTGCAGCGAGGTGCCGATCCACATGGATGGTTCGTTTAGAACGTAGCGCATGAAGACGTCGGAGACGCCGAAGGCCATGCAGTAGAGGATCAGGATCCAGCCGATGCGACCCGTCACGGCGGAGATCGCGGCGCAGGCCGCTTCGAGGCCGCGCATCAGCATTGGTTTTTTTCCTTGATTTTCAATGTCATTCCCTCCCGCCACAAGCCTAGGCGCAGAGGTGAGAGAAGATATACCGCCAGAGAGGCAGGAGATATGAGTCCAGTCAAAACCCGGAATTTCGCCCCCCCGGCGCGCCCTCGCAGATGGTACAAAACATACGTTTTGTACGCCGCTTTCGTACCGAATCCGGCCCGGAACGGCGCGCCTTTGTACAAAACCGGCGATCCCCCTCTGGCGGCGTCGTCAACGCGCAGGGAGGGGCGACGGCAAAAGTGCAAACTGTCGTTGCCCTTTGGAACGTGACCGGCCCTGCGCAGACTGTCGGTCAGTTGTGAAAAGCTCGCCGAAGCAGACGCGCGTGGCTGTCGCGCGCAACCTCGAGCCGGATGCAGCGGATCCGGAACGTCCAGGGCGACCAGCGCCTGAACTGGCGCCAGATGCTC
>Ga0102928_1000252_pt1 | contig 33291 bp, 31 predicted proteins | sample SalPonR1_B_D1_MG_FD_78504 | JGI IMG/M metagenome (GOLD analysis project Ga0102928, IMG submission 78504) | Salt pond soil microbial communities from South San Francisco under conditions of wetland restoration - Salt Pond MetaG R1_B_D1_MG | ecosystem: Environmental > Aquatic > Marine > Intertidal...
ACGGCCACATGGCCGATTCGGGCTGCTCGGAATCGGGCTGCTCGGGATCGGGCTGCTCGGTCTCCGGTTCGGTCGTCGGTGCCCCGGTGGTCTCCGGTTCGGTCGTCGGTGCCCCGGTGGTCTCCGGTTCGGTCGTCGCCGGTTCGGTGGCAGGCGCCGCCGTTGATGTCACCGTGGGGGCGTCGGCGTCGTCGCCGTCGAACAGGAACAGTGCAGCGAGCAGACCACCCACCACCACCACCAGGCCCACCAGCAGCGGCCAGCGTCGCGGGGCCGCCTCGTCGTCCAGCACGTCGTCGTCGGACATGACGATGTTCTAGCGCCCTCGGGCCGTTCGTGCCACGACCCCCGACCTCGTCGCCGTTCACATGTCGGCGGTTCGGGGCCGGATCACCGCTTTGCGGATCTCGTCGACCACGAGCACGCTGCTCGACAGTGCGGCACAGATCGCCCACTGCTGTGCATCGAGCGGTTCGGTGTCGAAGGCGCGGTTCAGCGGAGGGAGGTGCACCACGGCCACCTGGAGTGCGACGGTGAGCCCGGCGGCCGCCCACAGCAACCGGTTGTCGAACATCCGCACGAAGGCACTCGATCGGTCGGAACGGGCGTTGAACGCATTGAAGATCTGGGCCAGCACGACGGTGGTGAACGCCATCGTGCGCGCCGTCCCGATGTCTCCCGAGCCGCCGAGCATCCCGCCGGCGAGCTCCAGGTCCAACGCCACGAGGCCGGCCACGGCGGTCGTCACGCCGATGAGGGCGATGGTCGTCACCATGCTCCTGTCGATCACCCGGTCGGTCAGACGCCGCGGTGGTGCCTTCATCACGTCGTCGACCGCAGGGTCGACGCCCAGGGCCAGAGCCAGTGCGCTGTCGGTGACGAGATTGATCCAGAGGATCTGTGTGGCGAGCAGCGGGACCGCCAGGGTCTCGCCGCCCCCACCGGATGCGGCGACCGTGAGCCCCAGCGCACCGGCTGCCAGCACGCCGACGAACATCACCAGCACCTCTCCGGCGTTCGACGCCAGCAGGTAGCGGAGGAACTTGCGGATGTCGGCGAAGATCTCCCGCCCCTCACGGACGGCTCGCAGGATCGTGGCGAAGTTGTCGTCGGCCAGGATCATGTCGGAGGCCTCCTTGGAGACCTCGGTGCCGTTGATGCCCATCGCCACGCCGATCTCGGCCTGGCGCAGCGCCGGGGCATCGTTGACCCCGTCTCCCGTCATCGCCACGATCTCCCCGTCGGCCTGCAGCGACTCGACGATGTGCAGCTTCTGTTCGGGGCTCACACGAGCGAAGATCGAACGGGTCCGCACGACGTCGGTGAACTGCTGCTCGTCCATGGCGGCGAGCTCGCGACCGGGCACTCCGTCGCGTGGTCCCGGAACCAGTGCCATCTCGCCCGGCGTCTCCACGCCGAGCTGGTCACCGATCCGGGCTGCAGTGCGCGGGTGGTCTCCCGTGATCATCATCACCCTCACTCCGGCGGCACGGGCTTCACGGACGGCGTCGGCCACTTCGGGACGGGGAGGATCCACGATCCCGACGACACCCAGATGGACGAGGTCGCGCTCGACCTTCTCGTCGACGGGCCCTGTCACGTCGTCGAGGCGCCGGTACGCCACGGCCAGCGTGCGCAACGCGTCGTCGGCGAGATGCTCCACGGTCGCCGCCAGCTCGGCCCGGCGGTCGTCGGTGAGTTCGACCACCCGCCCCGCGATGCGCTCGTGCGTGCAACGTTCGAGCAGCACGTCGGGGGCACCCTTGGTCACGAGCAGCAACTCGCTCGGCGCTGCCGGATCCCCGTCGCGGTCGATCGTCGTCATCATCTTGCGTTCGGAGCTGAACGGCACCTCGGCCACACGCTCGTAGCGCATCCGACGCCGTTCGGTGATCCCGAGTTTGCGCTCCGCCACCAGGAACGCCGCCTCGGTCGGGTCGCCGAGCACGCTCCAGCGGCCCGGCTCGTCCTCGCTCAGGGTGGCATCGTTGGCGAGGCTGCCCGCCTCCAGCAACAGCTCGATCTCGCTGCGCGCCGGCTGGTCGTCCTCGTGCACGGGTGCCCCATCGACGAGGAACTCGCCGACCGGTCGGTAGCCCGAGCCCGTCACCCGTGCGTCGACCGACGCCGTGACGACCCGCACGATCGTCATCTCGTTGCGCGTGAGCGTCCCGGTCTTGTCGGTACAGATCACCGACGCGGATCCGAGCGTCTCCACCGACGACAGACGCTTCACGATCGCCCTGCGGGCAGCCATCCTCTGCACGCCGAGCGCCAGCACGATCGTGAGGATCGCCGGCAGTCCTTCGGGTACTGCAGCCACGGCGAGCGACACGCCCACCAGCAAGGCATCGACGACCGTGGTCGCCGAGCGCGTCTCGGCGGCCAGCACGATGGCGCCCACCACCACGGCCGCCAGCACGACGACGGTGATTCCGAGCACCCTGCCCAGCCACGAGACCTGCTGCTCGAGAGGAGTTGCGTCCTCGGCCGCCCGGTCCAGCAACGTGGCGATGCGCCCGATCTCGGAGTCCATCCCCGTGGCCACCACCACGGCCCGGCCCCGACCGCGCACCACGGCCGTCCCGTTGAACACCATGTTGGTGCGCTCCGCCAGTTCGGTGATGGCCGGGAGCCTGTCGGGCTGCTTCGTCACCGCCTCCGACTCGCCCGTCAGCGGCGCCTCGGCGACCTGGAGCGAGGCGGCGTCGACGAGCCGGCAGTCGGCTCCCACGGCGTCACCCTCGGCCAGCAGTGCCATGTCGCCGGGCACCAGTTCGGTGTTGGCGACCGTCGTCACCGCCCCGTCCCGCACCACGCTCACACGTGTCGCCGCCAGCTCCCGTAGTGCATCGACGGCCTTGATCGCCTTGGTCTCCTGCCAGAACCCGATCACCGCATTGGCGACCACGATCAGCGCGATGACGATCGCCTCGACCGGTGCGTCGTCGGCACCGTCGCCCAGCCATGCGAGGACCGACACGAGGATCGCCACCAGCAGCAGACCCACCAGCGGATCGACGAACTGGCGGACCAGCCGTTGCGGCCACGGCTCGGGCGGTGACTCCTGCAGCTCGTTGCGCCCGAACACCGCCCGGCGGGCGATGACCTCGTCGCCGGACAGACCGTGCTCGGCGTCGGTGCGCAGCACGTCGACGACATCGCCGGCCTCGGATGCCCACGGTGATGCCGGGACGGCTGCTGCTGCGCCGGCGCGGGCCCGATCACGCGCCGGCGTGGCGGTCACGTCGCCGGCGTGGCGGTGAACTGCTCGAGTGCCGTCATCGCGTGCGTCGCGTACGTGGAGGCCGGGCCCCCGCCCATCAGCAGGGCCACGCCGATCGCCTCGTGGACCTGTTCGACGGTGGCGCCGGCGTTCAGTGCATCGTGGAGGTGCAACGTCATGCAGTCGTCGCACTGGGTGCAGATGGCGATGGCCACGGCCATCAGTTCCTTCGTGTACTGCGGCAGCGCGCCGTCGGCGACCGCCGAGCGGTGGAGATCGCCGAACCCCTTCATCTGGTCGGGGATCACGGCGATCAGGTCACGGTAACCACGGCGGAGTTCCTTGCGATAGGCGGGATAGTCGAGGATGGTCATGTTCACTCCCAGGGGGTCGTCGGTCGGCAAACGCCATCATCATGCGCCCGGCCGGGGCCCGTGGCCAGGGACGATGGTCATCGAAGCTGCAGCGCCAGGTGTGCCGCCGATTCGCCGGCGAGGCACGAAGGCCGCCCGGTGACCTTTGGCCCTGCCCGCTGCGGGACCCGACGTGGCTTCATCGATTCATGGATCACCGAGCGCTATCCGGTGAGAGACGACAGGGGCAGCGAGACATGGCGATCATCGACGACATCAAGCGGGCACGGGGGACGGCCCCACCGACCCACGGCACCTGGGTGGTCGGTATCGACGGGTCCGAGTGCGCCGAGAACGCACTGCGCTGGGCCGAGGCCAACGCACCCGGACGGGCGACGGCGCTCGAACTGGTCACCGCCTGGCAGACGCCGGTGTCGGGCGCCTATCCGATGTCGGGGCCGGTGGTCGCCCAGTTCGACGACGACGACCTGCGCCGTGCTGCCGCCGTGGAGGTGGAGCGCCTGGCCGAACGGACGCGCACGGAGGTGTCCGTGCCCGTGCAGCCGCTCGTGGGCCACGGCAGTGCCGCCACGGTGCTGCTCGACGCTGCGGCCGAAGGTTCGATGCTCGTGATCGGCAGCCGCGGACGGGGCGGATTCGCCCGGCTGCTGCTCGGTTCCACGAGCACCCAGTGCGCCACACACGCCACCGTGCCCACCGTGGTGGTGCCGAACGATGCCGAGGCTGTGCCCGCCCGACGGGTGCTCGTCGGCTGTGACGGGTCCCCCAACTCGATGACCGCACTGCGCTGGGCGATCGGGTTCGCGGCGCCGCACAGCACCGTCACCGTCGTCTGGGTGTGGGACGCCACCCCGCTCGCCGTCGGGGCCGATGCGTTCTTCTTCCCGGACGCCAGCGACCTCGCTGCCGAACGCTTCAACCATCTCGTCGAGTCGGTCGCCGACGAGGCGGACGAACGAGGTGTGTCGCTCGAGCGTGAGTTCGTCCGCGGGACGGCACGTTCGGCCCTGGCCGAAGCGGCCGAGACCACCGACATGGTGGTCGTCGGAGCTCGAGGTCACGGTGCGGTCGGTTCGGCGCTGCTCGGATCGGTGTCGACGTGGCTGCTGCACCATGTGCACCGGCCCATCGCCGTGGTGCCGTTCGCCGACACGGCGGACGCATGACGCGGGGATGACTCGACACGCGTCGAACCGTCCGGCGACAATGAGGCGATGAGCGACCTCACGCCGATCCGCGTCTTCCTGCTGGACGATCACGAAGTGGTCCGACGGGGGATCGCCGCGGCGCTCGAGGCGGAACCCGATCTCACGGTGGTCGGCGAGGCGGGCGACGCCGACACGGCGCTCGAGGTGGTGCGTGCCTGTGGACCCGACGTGGCGGTGCTCGACGTGCGCCTGGGCGACGGCAACGGCATCGACGTGTGCCGCCAGATCACCTCCGAGTTCCCGGAGATCACGGCGTTGATCCTGACCTCGTTCGAGAGCGACCAGGCGCTCGTGGATGCGGGTCTGGCCGGCGCTGCCGGGTTCGTGCTCAAGCAGATCCGGAGCAACGAGCTCGTCGACACCATCCGGGGAGTGGCCGCCGGCCGCCGGTACCTCGACGATGCGGAGGTCCGTCTGGCCATTCGACGTCTGCGCGAGAGCGAGGAGGGCCGGCTCCACGACCTCACACCGCAGGAACGCAGGATCTTCGACCTCATCGGCGAGGGATACACCAATCGGCAGATCGCCCAGGACATGTACCTCGCCGAGAAGACCGTCAAGAACTACGTGTCGAACCTCCTCGCCAAGCTGGGGATGGCACGTCGTACCGAAGCGGCCGCCCTGTCGGCACGCCTCGAGGAACGCCACCGCAACGAGACCTGACCGCTCGCCGTCCCGCAGGGCCCGGGTCCGGCTCGGACGCCCCTCGGGCGGCGGAATCAGGCGATGGGGACGTGCCAGTGCAGCCGTGTACCGGTGGGCTCGTTGGGGCCCACCGTGCAGCTGCCACCGAGCTCGGCCGCCCGCCACATCATGTTGCTGAGGCCCCCCGAGCGCTTCGGTTGGCTGGGGATGCCCTTGCCGTTGTCGCCGATCACCAACGAGAGCTGCCCGTCGGTGGCGCGGACGTGGATGTCGGCGCTGGTCGCCTCGGCGTGACGGACGATGTTGGACAGGCCCTCGGTGACGGTCGCGACGAGCTGGTCGGCGATGAAGTCGGGGAGGTGGTCGAGGTCGCCGGCCAGGCGGAGCGCGGGCTCGAAACCCAGGTGGCGGGCGCGTTCGTGCACCAGTTCCGTGATCTGTGCCGACAGGGTCCGCCGTTCGCCCTGCTGGCCCAGCCGGAAGATGGCGGCACGCAGCTCACGGATCGTGTCGTCGAGGTCGTCGATCGCCGTGCCGATCCGCGCGCGGACGTAGGAGGGCTGTGCCTGGGACTGCACGGCCTGCAGGTTCATCCCGGCCGCGAACAGGCGCTGGATCACCATGTCGTGGATGTCGCGCGCGATCCGCTCCCGGTCCTGCAGCAGCGCCATCTGCGAGGCGGCCTCCTGCCGTTCGCTGACATCGCGGATCGTGGCGATCGTGAAGGTGTCGCCGTCGAGGACGACCGCGCTCAGGCTGATCTCGACCGGGAACATGGCGCCGTCGGACGTCTGGCCGAACAGTCGCAGCCCGCTGCCCATCGGCCGGGTGGCCGGATGGGCCGTGTATGCGGCGCGATGGTGCTCGTGCCCTGCCCGGTACTCCACGGGCACCAACTCGTCGACCGGTGACCCGACCAGTTCGTCGATGCGACGGCCGAACATCTCCGCGGCGACGGGATTGGCGAGTGTGATGACGCCGTCCTCGTCGACGAGGATCAGCCCGTCGGGACTTGCATCGATCAGAGCTCCGGCGAGTTCGTCGTGGGTCATCTGACCCCTGATGCTAGGCCTCCTGGCGCTGGACCCGACCTCTCGCCCGATCACGCAGGTGGGGCGGCCGCACCAGCAACACGGGACACGGAGCGTGGCGAACGAACGCCGCAGCGGTGCTGCCGATCACGAATCGCGACATTCCGGTACGTCCGTGGGTGCTGGCCACGACCATCGAGGCGCCGAGCGTGTCGGCGAACGACGCCACTTCGTCGTGGACGTGGCGACCGTGCAACACGTCGAACTGCACGGTGTGACCCGATTCCTGACCGAGCTTGCGGGCGAGGCGGGCGGGATAGGCGCTCTCGTTCAGGTCGGGGGACACGACCACGTCGGGATCGGTGACCTCCACGATCCACGGCTCGACACCGAGTTCGATCCCCCATGCCGCTGCCAGCGGGAGCACCGACTCGGACGCGTCGGAACCGTCCACGGTGGCGACGACCGGACCGGTGAAGTCGGGCGAGGTGGCACGCGGGCCGACGACGAGGATCGGTCCGAAGATCCGTTGGAGCAGTTCCTCGGTGACGCTGCCGAGCAGCGCCGCCGACCGCCCACGGCCATGGGATGCCATGACCACGGTGGCGTCCGGCTGCTCCTCGACCAGCGCCGCGACGGTCTGGGCGACGCTCTCGGGTGCGATCTCGACGCGTGTGGCGACGGTGAGCCCGGCCGTGTCCCGCTCGGAGAGGCGTGTGGTCAGACGGGCGACCGCCTCCGCGACGTCGGGCTGGTCGAACACCACCTCCGCCACGTCCACCGAAGCGTCACACCGGCGCGCGAGCGCAAGCGCGGTGTCGGCGGCTCGCCACGAGGCGTCCGATCCGTCGACCGGGACGATGATGTGTTGGACCATCGCAGACTCCTTCCAGCACGGCTCGGGACCTCATTGTCGGTGCCGTTCTCCCTCGATCGTGTCGGACTCGTGCCCGGGTGGCAAGGGTCGGAGGTCACCCGTCGGTGTCGGTGGACGACGCTGCGTTGCGGCGGACGCGAAATCGTCGTCCGGTGACCGTCTCGGGGACGATCCGTACGAAGAACGGCTTGCTGGCGAGGTGCCAGGGCCGGACGTCGAGATCGAAGCTGTCGAACAGATCCGTCGTCGTCGTCAACAACGAGGCGGTGCCCTGCACCACCACGCTCCACGCCATCACCTCCTCGCCGGCCGCCACCGACGCGGCGTCGTCGACCTCGAACGCCACCCGGCACGTCCGGTCGGTGGGCTGGTCGCCGGGGCGCTCGGGCGGTGCGATCTCACTGATCTTGGTGCCGGGAGCGGTGCGGAAGACGATCGAGCCCTGGTCGACCAGATGGTTCACGGGGAAGATCTCGACGCGGCCGTCGTCGGTGGGGATGGCCAGCCGTCCCACGGGCACGCTGCGCAACAACTCCCAGCACGTCGACTCGTCGAGCACTTCCAGTGGGGCGTCGTCGGCCATGACGGATCGTTACGAGTAGGGGACGGGCGGCGGCGCCTCGTCGCCGGCGTGCGGGAACATGATCTGAGCGGCGAGCACTCGCGACAGGTCGGTCATCTCCGATGCCACCGACACGACCATGTCGTCGAGGGACACCACACCCACGACCCGGTCGCCGGCGATCACCGGCACGCGGCGGACCGCGTGATGACGGAAGGCGTGCAACAGGTCGTCGACCTCCGCATCGGCTTCCAACGTGACGAGATCCATCGTCATCACGGCGTCGACCCGCCCGTCGGCGGGCAGCCCCTTGGCCAGCGCACGGGTGACCAGGTCCCGATCGGTGACCATGCCGACCGGACTGCCGTCGTCCATCACGATCAACGCACCGACACCTGCCACGGCCATGGTCTCGGCAGCGGCCGCGATGGTGGCGTCGCGGGACACCACGACCGGCTCTCGGATGGCCAACTCGGTGATCTTCATGGCGGCTCCTGGTGAATCGACGACGTGGCGTGTGCGACGCCCCGTGCCCCGTGCGATGGGGTGCACATCCATCATCTGCGCCGCCGGGACGGAACGGAAGAGGACTTCGTCACCTGGCGCCGTCGGCTGCTCCCGGGCGATACTGCGGCCATGGACGAACAGACCCCGGACCGGCACGCCGCCGATCGACACGCCGCCGACCAGCCCAGCTCGGACCAGCCCGTCACGGGCCGGCGTTGGGTGGTCGGTGTCGACGGATCGTCCGCCGCGGTCAACGCTCTCCGCTGGGCCGTGCACCGCATCGCCTCGTCGCGCCCGCCGGCGCAGCCGGAGTCCCCGGTGGTCGTCGAGGCCACCACGGCCTTCCACGTGCCGACGGTGATGACGCTGTTCGCCGCCAAGCGCGGCTTCGGAGTCGACCAGCTCGGCATCGAGGCGACGGCCGCCCACGACGTCGACGAGGCGATCGAGGCCGTGGGAGACACCGGTGTGGACGTCACGCCCGTGGTGCAGGAGGGCCAGGCGGCTCACGTCCTCGTCGAGGCCGCCGAGGATGCCGACCTGCTGGTGGTGGGGCGGCGGGGCAGCGGTGACCTGCGGCACCACGTCCTCGGCTCGGTCAGCCGGTACTGCGCCACGCACGCGGACACACCGGTGGTGGTGGTACCGACCGACTGGGACGCGACCTCGGCGCCCGACGGGCCGATCGTGATCGGGTTCGACGGCAGCGAGCAGGCCACCGAGGCGTTGCGCTGGGGGCTGCGGGTCGCCCACGACACGACGTCGGTCCGGGCGGTGGTGGCCGTCGACGTGGCGCCCTGGTTCGACCAGGACCAGGAACTGGAGCGCTATCCGGACGAGATCCGCGCGCACGGCCGCGACATGGTTGCCGCGATCGATGCCATCGATCCCGACCACCGGGCACAGCGCGAGGTGGTCTTCCGCGGTGCACGCGACGCGTTGTCGGAGGCCAGCGAGACGGCGTCGATGGTCGTCGTCGGGTCACGCGGGCTCGGACGGGTGGCCGCAGGGCTGCTCGGTTCGGTCAGCGGAGCGCTGCTGCAGGGCTCGAGTTGCCCGGTCGTGGTCGTCCCGCACGAGGACTGAACCGTCACGTGGCAGGCTGAGGCCATGTCAGAGATCCGGTTCTTCTCCGCCAAGAGCTACGACCGTGTCGGTTTCACCGAGGCCAACGACCGCCACGGCCACGACCACGACCTCGTCTTCCTCGACGCCCGTCTCGAGCCGGCGACCACCGAGCTCGCCGCCGGGGCGCCCGCCGTGTGCGTGTTCGTGAACGACGTGGTGTCGGCGCCCGTCCTCGAGGCACTCGCCGCGGGTGGAACGCAGTGCGTCGCATTGCGGTGCGCGGGCTACAACAACGTCGACGTCGCAGCAGCCGAACGGCTCGGTCTGACGGTCGTCCACGTTCCGGCGTACTCGCCGAACGCCGTGGCCGAGCACACGCTGGCGTTGATCCTGGCTCTCAACCGGCGGATCCATCGCGCCTACAACCGGGTGCGAGACGGCAACTTCGCCCTCGACGGCCTGGTCGGGATGGATCTGGCCGGCAAGACGGTGGGTGTGGTCGGAACCGGCAGGATCGGGGCGATCGTGGCCCGCCTGCTCTGGCACCTCCGCTGCCGCGTCCTGGCGGTCGACCCGTACCACGACCAGCATCTCCTCGACCTCGGGGTGGACTACGTCGACCTCGACCAGGCGCTCGCCGAGAGCGACATCATCACCCTCAACTGCCCGCTCACCCCCGAGACGCGGCACCTGGTCGATGCCGACGCGATCGGCAGGATGCGTCGCGGTGTGATGCTCGTGAACACGGGTCGTGGTGCGCTCGTCGACACCGGCGCGGTGATCGACGGCCTGAAGTCCGGACAGATCGGTTCACTCGCACTGGACGTCTACGAAGAGGAGGCCGACCTGTTCTTCGTGGATCGCAGCGACGAGATCCTCGACGACGACGTGTTCGCGCGGTTGCTCACGTTCCACAACGTGCTCATCACCGCGCACCAGGCGTTCCTCACACGCGAGGCACTGGCGGCCATCGCGGAGACGACGCTGTCGAACGTGACCGCCGCACTCGGCGGCTCGGATCCCGTGAACGTCGTCCGAGCCGGCTGAGGCGGCGCTGCCCGTGGCGGCGGGTCAGTCGGGATGGAGCTTCGGCGCACCCGGATGGAACGGCGCGCCGGGCTCGGGCTCTGCCGCCAGCGGCTCGCCGTCGTCGTCGGTCTCCGGGGCCCATCCGATCGACGAGTCGGGGGCTGCCCCGTCGACGATGTGGTAGCGGCGGCCGGTGACGACCGTCGGGTCGATCCGCACGAAGTTCGGCTTCTCCCACGCCAGCCACGGGAACAACGGCAGGTCCTCGGCCTCGAACATCTCCTGCATGCGCTCGATCGGGCGTGCGTGGCCCTTCACCACGACGCTCCATGCGGCGCGCTCGGTGGGTTCGTACCCGTCGATCTCGAAGGCCACGAGCCGGTTGAGCACGGCGCCCGCCAGCTTCGTGCCGGCCGCCGTACGGAAGACGATGCCACGGTCGTCCACCACGAAATTGATCGGGAAGATGTCGGGCTGACCGGCCACGTCGACCGCGAGTCGCCCGACCGCAGCGTGGTCGAGCAGCTCCCAACACTCGGTCTCGCTGAGGATCTGGGTGGCTTCCTGTCGGGCATCCATCCCGTCATCCTGGCGCACCCGCGGGGTGCCAGGCAGGGTCGAACGTCACGGGACCCCACCGCCGTCACCGCGCGATCAGTCGAGTTGCACCCTCTCGAACTGGCTGGGCACCACGGCATTGCAGCCGTCGGCCACCAGCCGTCGGGCGAGTGCATCGCTCGCCTCGGGTTCGCCGTGGACGACGAACACGGTGTCCGGCTCGCCGGGAAGCGCGTGGATCCATGCAGCCAACCCGTCGGCGTCGGCGTGCACCGACAGCGAGCGGAGCACGTCGATCTCGGCGCGCACGGGCACGTACCTGCCCAGCATCTTCACCGACCGGGCACCGTCGGCGAGTTGGCGTCCCCGGGTGCCCGCCGCCTGGAAGCCGCACAGCACCACGGAGTTCCGGTGATGGGGGAGCAAGCGGCTGAGATGGTGCAGCACCCGTCCGCCCGACGCCATGCCCGACGCCGAGATGATGATCGCCGGCGCCGTGAGCTGATTCAGCGACTTCGAGTCCTCGACCGTGGGGCACTCGTGGAGGCCACCGCCGGGGTCGAAGGAGAACTGGCCGCAGTCGTCGAGCGGCGAGCGACACACCTCGGTGTCCCCGACTCCCATGGCGGTCCGGTACACGTCGAGCACCCGCAGCGCCATCGGACTGTCGACGAACACCGGCAGCGTCGGCACCCTGCCGGACTCCATCAACTGGCGCAGCACCACCAGGAGCACCTCGGTGCGGTCGACGGCGAATGCGGGGATCAACACGATCCCGCCTCGCGCTGCGGTGCGGCGGACGACGTCGGCGAACTCCTCGATCTCGTCGGCGTCGTCGGGATGGACCGAATCACCGTAGGTGGACTCGACGAGCACGGTGTCGGCGGGCGGCGGCGTGCCGGGGCCGGCAACCAGCGGGTGCGTACCCCGGCCGAGGTCGCCGCTGACGAGCAGGGTGGCGGGGCGGCCGTTCTCCGCCGTGCCGTCGTCGGTGATCGTGAGGTGCACGCTCGCGGATCCGAGGATGTGGCCGGCAGGCACCAGCCGGGCGACCACACCGGGGGCGACATCGGTGTCGGCCCCGAACGGCACGCCTCGGAACAGCGGCATCGTGGCGGCGGCGTCGTCGGTGTCGTACAGCGGCAGTGCGGGATGGTGCTTGCCGAACCCGCGCTCGTTGGTGAACCGCGCCTGTTCCTCCTGGAGGTGGGCGGCGTCGGGCAGGAGGATGGCGCACAGGTCGCGGGTCTCCGGCGTGCACACGATCGGACCGTCGAAGCCGTCGCGGACCAGGCCCGGAAGCCAGCCGCTGTGATCGATGTGGGCGTGGGTGAGCACGATGGCGTCGATCGTCGCCGGATCCACCGGGAAGGGCTCCCAGTTGGCCAGCCGATCTCGCTTGCGGCCCTGGAAGAGCCCGGCGTCGACGAGCACCGTGGCGGCACTCGTGCGCACGAGGAAGCGGCTGCCGGTGACGGTGCGCGCGGCACCCAGGAACTCGAGGACGACGGTCACGGTTCCATCAGACCCGGGCGGTGGCGTGGCGGCCACGGCCGTTCGGCCCTTCGTCGCGCCCCGCGCCCCCAGTACGATCGGTGGTGGGCCGAGCGGCTCCGACGACCGGAGGATCCACCATGTCGACATCCAGTTCCCGTGACCGTGCGGCGGCAGCCGGGGTGTTGCCGGGTGGCGGTGGTGGCCCGGTGGTGGTGGGGGTGGACGGATCACCGAATGCGCAGCGGGCGTTGGCGTTCGCGGCCGGCCTGGCCAAGGCGTTCGACATCGACCTGGCCGTGTTCCACGCGCTCGGCCTGATGACGGTGATCGAAGGCCGCCACGTCCCGTCGGAGGGCCACCGGGACGACATCGAGCGGTTGTTGCGCTCGCAGTGGTGCGCCGCACTGCAGGGCGACCCCGACCTGCGTTGGCGGGCGGAGATCGTGTACGGCAGCCCGGCCGACGTGCTGCTCGACCTCGGGCACGAACTCGACGCCTCGTTCGTCGTGGTGGGTTCACGCGGCGTGGGGGAGGAGCAGATGCTCGGCAGCACCAGCCATCACGTGGTGCACCACAGCGATCGTCCCGTCGTCGTGATTCCTCCCGCGGATCGCGCGACCTCCTGAACCCCCACCTCCCGGCCGCCCACCACCTGAGGGTACGGTGCGGGCCATGTCCGACATCAGTTCCGAGTTCGCCGGCCGTGTCGCCCTCGTCACCGGGTCGTCGAGCGGCATCGGGGAACAGACTGCCCGCCGTCTGTCGGCACTCGGTGCCACCGTGGTGGTCAACTCGTCGTCGTCGGTGGAGGCGGGCGAGGCGGTGTCGGCGTCGCTGCCGGGCGAGTCGGCCTACGTCCGTGCCGACATCAGCGACCAGGACGAGGCGCACGCACTGGTCGACAGCACCGTCGAGCAGTACGGGCAGCTCGACATCCTCGTGAACAACGCCGGGTGGACCACACAGATCCCGCACGAGGATCTCGACGCCCTCACCGACGACATCTTCCGCAGGACGTTCGACGTCAACGTGTTCGGCACCTGGTGGCTCACCAAGCGGGCGATCCCGCACCTCCGTCACTCCGAGGACCCGAACATCGTGAACATCACCTCGATCGCCGGTGTGCGCCCGGTGGGCTCGTCGATGGCCTACTCGATGACCAAGGCGGCGCTCAACCAGATGACCCTGCTCCTCGCCAAGAGTTACGGCCCGATCCGCGTCAACGCCGTGGCCCCCGGGCTGGTGGCGACGCCGTGGACCGAGGACTGGGACACGATGCACGCGGCGATCGCCGCGATCTCACCGATCCCGCGGTCGGCGACCCCCGACGACTGCGCCGAGGCCGTGCTCGCACTGCTGCGCAACCGGTACGCCACCGGCGAGATCTTCGTGGTCGACGGCGGCACCACCCTCAAGATGTGAGCCCGGAGCCGCTCGGGTCGCAGCCGGCGCTCCACGCCGACCGGTCGCGTCAGACGGCGGACTTCTCCAGGATGTGCACGCCGCACGCCGAGCCGAGGCCGATCACGTGCGCGAGCCCGACCTTGGCGCCCTCGATCTGGCGGTCGCCGGCTTCGCCGCGGAGGTGATGGCAGACCTCCCAGATGTTGGCGATCCCCGTCGCCGAGATGGGGTGACCCTTCGACTGCAGACCGCCCGACACGTTCACGGGCAGAGATCCGTCACGCCAGGGAGCGCCCGACTCGAAGAAGTCGACGGCGCCGCCCTGCTCACACAGGCCGAGGTTGTCGTAGTGCACGAGTTCGGCGGTCGCGAAACAGTCGTGCAGCTCCACCAGGTCGAGATCCTCGGGGCCGACGCCGGCCTGCTCGTAGGCGGTCTTCGCCGCGTTGCGCGTGAGTGTGTTCACGTCGGGCAACACCTGACATGCCTCCTGGTACGGGTCGGAGGTGAGCACCGACGCCGACACCTTCACCGCCCGGCGTTGCTGCTCCAGCGACAGCGTCTTCAACTTCTCGCCGCTCACCACCACGGCGGCTGCAGCGCCGTCGCAGTTGGCCGAACACATCGGGCGGGTGTTGGGGTAGGCGATCATCATGTCGCCCATGATCTCCTCGAGCGTGAAGCGCTTGGAGTAGGCAGCGAGCGGGTTGAGCGTGGAGTGCGCGTGGTTCTTCTCCGAGATGCGGGCGAAGAGTTCGAAGTCGGCGCCGCCGTACGTGTGGCCGTATTCCATGCCCACCTGAGCGAACACGCCCGGCATGGTGTCGGTGCCGATCCGGCCGTCGGTGGTGGCCACGGCCCCGAACCGGCCCTGCGGCTCCCACTCGTGGCTGTCCTGCTTGGCGCGCCCACCGCCGCCGAGGAGGCCCGCACCCGCCAGCTTCTCGACACCGACGGCGAGGCCCATGTCGCACTCACCGGCCTTGATCGCCATGATCGCGGTGCGCAACGCCGTGGCGCCGGTGGCGCAGGCGTTGGACACGTTGAACACGGGGATGCCGGTCTGGCCGACCTGCTTCTGGATCTGCTGGCCGATGCCCCCGGATCCCATCAGGTTGCCGGCGGCCAGCACGCCCATGTCGGCCATCGTGACGCCCCCGTCGGCCAGTGCGGCCATCACGGCCTCGGCGGCGAGGTCGACGACGTCGCGATCGGTGTGCTTGCCGAACTTGGTCATGTTGATCCCGAGGATCCAGATGTCGTCACTCATGGGTGCTCCGTTTCGATCGTCTCGGCCTGGCGGCCGGCGGGTCATTGGTCAGCGGCCCCACGTTTGCGTTGCAGTTTCTTCGGGACGGGCCCACGAAAGTGTCACGCAAACGAGGGGTGGGTGGGTGTGGGTCAGGAATCGGCGGGCTCGAAGGCGAAGGCGATCGCCTCGGTGCCCCGGTCGTCGGTGCCGAGCGAGTACGTGGTGAGTCGGACGCGCATCCCGGTGTGCACGTGGTCGGCGTCGGGCTCGACGTTGCGGAGGTTGCCGCGCACGCTGGTGCCGTCGCAGTCGACCACCCCCGACACGAACGGGACCTCCACGCCCGGTGCGGCGAACGCCACGATCGTGAACGTGCGCAGCACGCCCTCGGTGGCGATCTCCACGCGCCGGAAATCGGTGCCGGAACATGCCGCACAGGCGTTGCGTCGGTCGAAGAAACGCGCACCGCAGCCGGTGCACTCGTTGGCCACGAGGTGGGGTTCGCCGTCGTCGAGGATCAGGTAGTCGACGATGGGGATCCGCGCCGGAGTCGCTGTGTCAGCCATGGGCGCGAACGTACCGAACCCTCACGTCCGCCGACGAGGCCGAGATGCCGGCGCCCTGCCCTACGGCGCCTGGTCGAGGCGCTCGCCGAGCTCGCGGAGCCATGCGGGCAGGCGCGTCGGTCGCCCCTCGAGTGTCGTGCACCCGTGCACGGTGACGCCGGTGGCGCGCACCGTCTCCGATGCGTCGTCGGCGCCGTCGACCGTGATGAGGTAGGCCATCTGGAACGTCGCCCGGGTCACGGCGGCGAGGCGGAGATGCACCGTCATCACGTCGTCGAACCGCAGCGGGTTGCGGTACTGCACGAACGATTCGAGCACGGGCGACTCCAACCCGTCGTCGCGCCACTGGGTGAACGGGTGCCCGATCTCGCGGAGGTACGCCACACGGGTCTCCTCGAAGTAGGCGAGGTGGTTGGAATGGTGCACGATGCCCATCGCGTCGGTCTCCACGAACCGCACCCGGATCTCGTGGGCGAAGTCGTAGACGGAGGGATCGGTCGAGGGGTCCACGCGGAGACGCACGACGGCGACCCTACGCGGCTGCCGCCGACCGGCCTACGATCGACGACGTGACTCCGGCCGTCGTCGCACTCGAGACCGCCGGCGTCGGGTTCTCCGTCCACGAGTACGACCCCGGCGAGGATCTCCGCGACTTCGGACGTGAGGCTGCCGAGGCCCTCGGCCTGCCGCCGGATCAGGTGTTCAAGACGCTGGTGGTCGACGTGGACGGCACGTTGGTGGTGGCCGTGGTGCCGGTCAGCTGCCAGCTGTCGATGAAGCGCGTGGCGTCGGCAGCCGGGGGCAAACGGGCCACGATGTGCGAGCCAGGGCGGGCCGAACGGTCGTCCGGCTACGTCGTGGGTGGCATCAGCCCGCTCGGCCAACGTCGACCGCTGCGTACCCTGGTCGACGAATCAGTGGAGCTGTACGACGTGATCTACGTGAGCGGCGGCAAGCGGGGGATGGACGTCGGAGTCGCTCCGGCCGATCTCGTCGACCTGCTGCACGCCGTCGTCGCGCCCATCACGGCCTGAACGCCGCACACCCGTGACGCCGGGCGCTCACTGCACCCGGTACACGAAGTAGCGCACCTTCACCTCGTCGCCGTACTCCGGGTGGTGCGGGAGGTACGGCATCGGTTCGGTCCCGAAGACCCGACTCCAGAGCCCGTCGCGCTCGAGCTCCGCGAGCCTCTCCCCGAAGCCGCGGTCGCGCATGATGTCGTCGCGTTGGGAGAACACCACGTGACCGCCGCTGCGCACCACGCGGCACAGTTCCCGGAGGATCTCGTCGGTGTCGAAGTACGTGAGTGCCCCGATGAAGTTGGTGGCGTCGAACTCGCCGTCGGCGAAGGGCAGTGGCAGCGCCTGCATGTCGACGCGCCGGACCCGTTCGTAGGCGCCCGTCTGTTCGGCCAGCGCCAGCAAGCCGGAGGAGATGTCGATGCCGTCGATGTGCTCGTATCCGAGGTTGCGGAGGGCGATGCCCGTGAGACCCGACCCGCACGCCGCATCCAGGATCCGGCTCTCCCTCGGGACATAGTTCTTCAGGATCGCCGCCGCCGTCTCGGGGCCGACGTAGCCCCACTGGTCGAAGGTCTCGTCGTAGGCGCCCGTCTCGGCGAACGTGTCGTAGGCACGTTCCACCGTGGCGCTGTCGGTCGAGTAGTCCTGACCCCAGATCTCCGGGGTGTCGTCGATGATGTGGTTCGTCACGTTGCCTCCGTCGCAGCCCTGCTCGTGGCCGTCGGTCGTACCCGGTGGCCGCCGCATCCAACCGGTGCGTCAGCGCGCCGGGTGGCGCATCAGCGCCTCGATCCGCGCCACACGGGTCCGTGCCGGGGGATGCGACGCACCGAGCCGCGCCCGCCAGCCGCTGGTGCGCTCGCCGCTCCCGCTCGCCAGCACCTGCCGGAGCGCCGCCGCCAGCTCCCGGCCGAATCCCATCCTCACCGCGCGCTGGTCGGCCTCGAACTCGGAGGCGTGGCCGACGAGATTGGCCAGCGCATCACTCGCTCGCAACCCGGCCGTGAACACCCACGAGGCGGCTCCCAGCACGACCGCCGCCACGTTGCTCACGGCGTCCACCAGCGGCGAGCGCTTCCCGAAGCTGCCGGCAGCGGCATGGGCGACGTTCTCGAGGAAGAACCCCACGCGGGCGAGGAGGACGACCGGTGCCGACATCCAGTGGCCGATCGTGATCGCCACCGTGTGCAGCCCCAGATGATGGCTCAACTCGTGGGCCAGGACACCCCGCAACTCGCGCTCCGACAACTCGCCGACGGCATACGTCGTCACCACCACCAGATGGCCGCCGCAGGCGTAGGCGTTCAACTCCTCCGACGGCAGCACCCGCACCACGAAGCGACCGGCCGGGAGATCGTTCGCCTGCGCGATGCGGGCCCACATCGGTTCGATCACTCCAGCCTCGGCGGCCGTCGGTCGGCGGGCTCCCAGGATGGGCGTGAGGACGAGCACCTGGAACGGTCGGACGAACAACAGCAGCCCCGTCGCCGCGAAGCCGGCGACCACCCACCAGTAGCGCACGTCGGTGAGCAAGCCGACGGGGAGCCACAGCACGAACAGCGCCAACAGGCTGAAGGGGAGGACGGCGAACACGGGGGCGACCGACCACACGGCTCCACGCTCGATGCGCCGCGCGCCGCGGTGTCCTCTCATAGCGTCGATCAGGTTACGCACCGTGGCCGGACCACGGCGCCGGTCTGCCTTTGTTCAAGATCGCACCGGAAGCCTCGCCGCCGTAGCGAGCGACAGGTACTGTCGCCATCGACTCGGGGCGGTGGACGGCCCGACCGGCGGGCGAAGAGAGATCGAGTGAGCGAGTCACACAGCAACCAGCAGGTCACCCTCGAGCCCGACCGGCGGGCGAAGGAGGAGGAGCATGCTCGCACCCTCCTCCAGGAGGCGATCCGCTGTCGCACGTCGGACGCAGACCGGGCGCGTCAGTTGGTCCTCGACGCCCGCGTGACGGCCAGGGCAGCAGGCCTCGACCGGGTGGAGGCCGACGCGATCTACCAGCTCGCAGCGCTGGCGCATCAGGCGGGACGGATGGACGAGGCGTTCGATCTCGCCTTCGAGGTGGTCGAGTCGGCAGAGCAGGACGACCTCTCGCTCACCCTTGCCTGGTCGCTGCACCTGATCAGCGTCGTCTACTACCAGGCCAACAACCACGCCGGTGCCCTCGAGCACGCACTGCGGGCGCTGCAGGTGTACCGCGCCACCGACCACTTCGTCGACGAGGGTCGCATCCTCCACACCGTTGCGGCGATCCACCAGTCGATGGGCGACCACGATCGGGCGATGGCCACCTACGAGGCGGCGCTGGCCGCCAACGAACCGCTCGGGCGTCCCGACGTGGACGCCATGGTGCTGGGCAACCTCGCTCGGCTCAGCGGCCGTCGTGGAGACCACGCCGAAGCGATCCGTCTCGGGCGCCGCGCCGTCGGGCTCGCCGGCGAGCACGCCGATCACCTCGTCGGCAGCCTCCTCGCCGACGTCGCCGAGGCGCATGCCGGTCTCGGTGACGGCGAGGCCGCCGCAGCGTGTTTCGACGAGGCCCGGGCGCACTGGACCGCCCGGCTGGCCTCGGGCGGGGAACTGGCGCCGTCCGAGCAACTCGGCGTGATGCTCGCAGAGGGTCGGGTGGCGCTGCGGTTCGGCGAGCTCGACCGGGCCGTGTCGACGCTCGCCGCAGCGCTCGACCTCGCCGACCGCACCGGTCACCGTGATCCCGAACTCGAGATCCACGACCTGCTCGCCACGGCGCACAAGCGGGCAGGGCGCCATGCCGAGGCGCTCGAGCACCGTGAGCGCCACTTCGCCCTGCACCGCGAGATCGCCACCGACACAGCCGATCTCCGGATGCGGACGGTCCAGGCCGCTCACCACAACGAGACGGCCCGTCACCTCGCCGAGATCACCCGGCTGCAGACCTCGGGCCTGGTGGCCGGATACGCGGCCGAGCACACCGACGTCGACGCCTACCACCTGGAGGCGTTCGAACGCCTCGCCTCGCTGGCGGAGTTCCGCGGTGGCAACACGACGCGTCACACCGAGGCCGTCGGCGACCTCGCCGCGGAGATCGGCCACGCCATCGGGCAGCTGCCCGAGTGGTGCGAGCGGCTCCGCCTCGCTGCTCGCCTGCACGACATCGGCAAGGTCGCCGTGGCCGACGCCGTGCTGTTGAAACCGGGGCCGCTCACGATGGACGAGTTCGACGAGGTGAAGCAGCACACCGTGCTCGGCCGTCGCCTGCTGTCGGGTGTGTCGACGGAGTTGTTCTCGATGGCGGCGGAAGTCGCGTGGTCGCATCACGAGTGGTGGGACGGCACCGGCTACCCGAACGGGCTCAGCGGCGTGTCGATCCCGCTGTCGGGTCGCATCGTGGCGATCGCGGACGTGTACGACTCGCTCGCCAGCCGACGGATCTACAAGCGCGAATGGAACCTGGCCGAGGCGGTGCGGTTCGTGATGTCCGGATCGGGCACGCAGTTCCAGCCCGATCTCGTGGACGCGTTCGTGGCCGTCATGACCTCCCGCCACCCCGACCTGGCTGCCGCACTGTCCTGACCGCCACCGGCCACGGGCCTCGGAGGGAGCTTGCGGAGGCCGAGCCCACGGGGCGAAGTCAGCGGAGGGCCCCGGCGACCCACTGGCGCACGAAGACGGCCAGTTCGTCGACGGTGAGCCCGGCTCCCAGGCGTCCGTTGCGGTACGAGTTGGAGAACGACGACACTGCCCCGAGCACGCCGACCGCCACGAGATCGCTCGGCGCATCGGCGATGTCACCGGCATGCTGGCCCTCCTCCACGAGCCGGCGCACGTCGGCGAGGTAGACGCCGGCGCCCTCGTCGAGCACCTCGGCCACGTCGGGGCTCGTCCGCTCCACGTCGAGCAGTGCGAAGTAGGCGGCGTGCTCGGCCATGAAGCGCACGCTCGCCTCGGCGCCGTCGGCGATCCGCGTGACCGCGTCGCTCTCGGGATCCATCGCCTGGCGCTGGGCCCGGCGCAGTGCCAGGCGCATGGTCCGCACGAGTTCGGCGAACAGGGCTCCCTTGGTGGGGAAGTACCAGTAGAACAAGCCCTTGGCCACCCCGGCGGACCGGCAGATGTCGGCGATCCGGGTGGCCGCGTATCCGCGGTCGGCGAACAGCTCGGCGGCGGCGTCGAGCAGCTGCTGCTTGCGAACGAGGCCGTGCTCGGTGTGCTGTCGCTCGTCGATCACCGGGGAACTCACGTCGACAGTCCAGCCCGAACTTGACCCGCGGGTCAAGGCACCTCCGATCGGCGGTGCGGCTCGTCCCCGCCGTGGCCCGGGTCACTACGCTCGCCTGCCATGCCGAGGAGTCGCGAGGAACGCATCGCCACTCGGACGCGCAACGAGAAGTGGAAGAACGCGCCGCTGCGCATCGACATGTCGGACTGCATCAACTGCGATGCGTGCCTCCGGCACTGCCCACCCGACTTCGGTGCCATCTTCAACCACGGCGCCGACGTCATCATCGTTCCCGAGTTGTGCAGTGGCTGCGACCAGTGCCTGCCCGCCTGTCCGGTCGACTGCATCCATCCCGATCCCGACTGGGGGACACGTCCGGTGCCGGCCGGCTGGTGGGACGAACCGGGCGGCCCCGACGACCCCTACGGCTGAGCGTGCGTCGGGCGGGTGACCGCCGTCGACATGCTCGTCGGAGTGCTCGTCGCAGTCCGCACCGGTGTGCACATCGGTGTGCCCGCCGGGCGTCGACCGACTAGAACGAGGGGATGTCCGCACACCAGATCCTCCCCGGAGCCGAGCCCATGTCGTCCGAGGGCACCACGGGGGTCGGTGTCCTCGTGCTGCACGGCTTCACCGGCAACCCGTCGTCGATGCGCAGCCTGGCCGAGGCCATGGCCGCGCTCGGCCATCACGTCGAGCTGCCGCGGCTGCCCGGCCACGGCACCTCGATCGAGGACATGTCGACCACGTCGTGGCCCGACTGGACCGGCGAGGTCGAAGCCGCCTACCAGCGTCTCGCCGGGCGGGTCGATCGGATCGTGGTCATGGGGCTCAGCATGGGCGGGTCGCTCACCCTGTGGACCGCGCTCCAGCATCCCGAGGTGGCCGGCATCGTCTGTGTCAACCCCGCAACGATGCCGCAGCCCGACGAGGTGCAGGACATGATCCGGGAGATGCTGGCCGAAGGCCACGAGATCATGCCCGGCATCGGATCCGACATCGCCGACCCCGACGTGGAGGAGATCGCCTACGACGGCACGCCGCTGAAGCCACTGATGTCGCTCGTCCTCGACGGGCTGGCCCCGATGACGGACCGCTTCGGTGAGCTGCAGATGCCGCTGCTGCTGATCACGTCGCGACAGGACCACGTGGTCGAGCCGGCCAACAGCGAGCACCTGGCCGCCAGCCACGGCGGCGCCGTCGAGCACGTGTGGCTCGAGCGCAGCTATCACGTGGCCACCCAGGACTACGACCGCGACGACATCAACCGCCTGGCCGGGGAATTCGTGGCCCGTGTCACGGGTTCCTGACCCAGGGCCACGACAGGCCGCACTGATCGCCACCGCATGATCGCCACCATTCCCAGCCCGTCGTTCAACTCGATCGACATCGGGCCGCTGAGCCTCAACCTGTACGGCCTGATGATCGCGCTCGGCGTGGTCGCCGCGGTCTGGATGTTCGGGCGGCGCCTGGAGGAACGAGAGGTCGGCACCCGCGACGATGCCAGTGCGATCGCCGTGTGGGCCGTGCTGGCCGGCGTGATCGGCGCCCGGCTGTATCACGTGGTCACCGACTACGACCGGTTCCGCAACGACTGGGGCAGCATCCCGGCGATCTGGGAGGGCGGCCTCGGGATTCCGGGCGGCTTGCTGCTGGGCATCCCGGTGGGTCTCTACTTCGCGCGACAGCGGGGGATCCCGCTCGCCGTCGCCGCCACGTGCGCGGCGCCGGCGATCCCCCTGGCGCAGGCGATCGGCCGCTGGGGCAACTACTTCAACCAGGAGCTGTACGGGCGCCCCACCGATCTGCCCTGGGCGCTCGAGATCGACGCCGACCACCTGGTGGCCGGCTACGAGGTGGGCACCACCTTCCACCCGACGTTCCTCTACGAGTCGCTGTGGAGCCTCGGCCTGGTCGTGCTGCTGCTGTGGATCGACCGGCGCTTCCGGCCGCCCCCCGGTCAGCTGATGGTGATGTACCTGATGGGCTACGGCGTCGGTCGTTTCTGGGTGGAGGGTCTCCGGATCGATCCTGCCGACGAGATCGCCGGGCTGCGCTTGAACCAGTGGGTGGCGCTGGCCGCGGTGGTGGTGGGTGCCGTGGTGCTGGCCTGGATGCGACGCCATCCCTTCCCCGAACCGGTTCCCGACCCGAACGCGTGATCAGTGTGCGGCCGGTCGCCGCACACTGATCACGCGTTGGGCTCTGGGCCCCGGGTGGTGGCGGTCAGTCGGGGAGCCGGTCGCCGGTGGTGCCGTCGAACAGGTGGAGTCCGGTCGGCTTCGGCACGAGGCTGATCCGGTCTCCGCTGCGGTGGGGGCTCAGGCCGTCGGTGCGCGCCACCACGTTCTCGCCCGTGCCGTCGGCGACGCAGTACAGGAACGCCTCCGATCCCAGTTCCTCCACGAACTGCACGGTGACGTCGAGCCCGGGTCCCAACGCACTCGCCGCGTCACGGTCGCCCCGGTCGGAGATCGTGACGTCGTTGGGACGTACGCCGATCGTGATCTCGTCGCCGGTCAGGGCGGCGCGTTGTTCGGGTGTGAGCGGGATCGTGAGCGAACCGTGCCCCGCCCAGGTGTCGCCGGCGTGACCGGCGAGCAGGTTCATCGACGGCGAGCCGATGAAGCCGGCGACGAACTCGTTCACCGGACGGGTGAAGAGTTCGCGCGGTGAGGCGCACTGCTGCAGCACGCCCTCGTTCATCACGGCGACGCGGTCGCCCATCGTCATCGCCTCGATCTGGTCGTGGGTGACGTACACGGTCGTCACGCCCAGTTCCCGCTGGAGCGCGGCGATCTGGGTACGAGTCTGCACGCGCAGCTTGGCGTCGAGATTCGACAGCGGTTCGTCCATCAGGAAGACCTGTGGTTCGCGCACGATCGCCCGGCCCATCGCCACACGCTGGCGCTGGCCACCCGACAACTTCGACGGCTTGCGGTCGAGCAGGGACTCGAGATCGAGGATGCGTGCCGCTTCACGGATGCGTTCGGCCCGCTCCTTCTTCGACATCTTGGCGATCTTGAGATGGAAGCCGATGTTCTCCGCCACCGTCATGTGGGGGTAGAGCGCGTACGTCTGGAACACCATGGCGATGTCGCGGTCCTTGGGAGGCACGAGGGTGACGTCGCGGTCCCCGATGCACACCCTGCCGCGGTTGACGGGCTCGAGCCCGGCGAGCATCCGCAGGGTGGTGGACTTGCCGCAGCCCGACGGACCCACCAGCACGAGGAACTCGCCGTCGCCGATCTCCAGGTCGAGGTCGTCGACCGCGGGCGAGTCGCTGCCCGGGTACGTGCGGGTCGCGCTCTCGAACGTGACGGTGGCCATGGGGGATGCTCCTTGACGGCAGGACGGGCGAGGTGTGTCCGGCGGATGCGGCGGTGCGGCCACCATCATGGTCGGCCCGACGCCGGCGTGGTGGACTGATCCGGTGGAGACGCTGGTGCGGTTGAGCGGAGAGCAGTGCGACGTGGTCGTGGACGTCGGCGCCGGCGTCCCGACGATCGTCTACTGGGGCGCACGGTTGGGCGACGCCGCCGATCTGTCGGCTCTCGGGTCGGTGCTGGACCGCCCGGTGGTGCCCGGCGGCATGGACGACGTGGCTCCGGTCGCCGTCGTGCCCGAGCACGCCGCCGGTTTCCCGGGTCGGCCGGGCCTGCTGGGGCGGCGGGGCGGCGGACGGTCGTGGTCGCCGAGGTTCGTGCCGGCCGGCCACCGGCTGGAGGGTGGCTCGCTCGTGGTCGAGGCCGTCGATCACCGGGCCGCGCTGGCCCTGTCCGTCGAGATCTCCGTCGGCGACGTGCTCTCGGTGTCGGCTGCACTGACGAACGTCCACGCCGACCGTCGCTACGTGCTCGACGGCCTCACCCTCACGCTGCCCCTTCCCCAGCACGCCGACCAACTGCTGACGTTCGGCGGTCGATGGGCGCGCGAATTCCAGCCGGTGCGTGAGTTGTGGGAGCGCGGCGCACATGTTGCCGAGAACCGGCGCGGGAGGACGTCGCACGAGACGCCGCCGGTGTGGTTCGCCGGTCGGCGCGGGTTCGGGGAGTGGCACGGCGAGGTGTGGGGGGCGCACCTCGCATGGAGCGGCAACCACACGATGATCGCCGAGCGGCTTCCCGACGGCCGCCGCTACCTCCAGGCCGGCGAGCTGCTCCATCCCGGCGAGGTCGTGCTCGAGCCCGGCGACTCGTATCGCACGCCGCTGCTTCTCGCGGTGCACTCCGACGAGGGTCTCACCCCGGCCACGTGGGGTTTCCACCGCAGGTTGCGGTCACGACCGCAGCACCCGACGACGCCGCGTCCCGTGCTGCTCAACACGTGGGAGGCGGTGTACTTCCGTCACGACCACGACCGGCTGCGCGAGCTCGCCGACGTGGCAGCCGAGGTGGGAATCGAGCGGTTCGTGCTCGACGACGGCTGGTTCGGCTCGCGTCGCAACGACCGCTCGGGCCTGGGTGACTGGACGGTGTCGCCGGACGTGTACCCGGACGGGCTCGCCCCGTTGATCCGACACGTCACCGGTCTCGGCATGCAGTTCGGGATCTGGGTCGAACCCGAGATGGTGAACCCCGACAGCGACCTGTACCGCGCGCATTCCGACTGGGTGCTCACCACCGACGGCTACGACGCTCCGCTCGGCCGCAACCAGCTGGTGCTCGACCTGGCGGTGACGGGAGCCTTCGAGCACGTGCTCGGCCAGATCGACACGCTGCTCGCCGACCACGACATCTCGTTCGTGAAGTGGGACATGAACCGCGAGCACGTACAGGGCTCGGGCGCCGACGACGCCGCGGGCTCCCACGCTCAGACGCTGGCGCTGTACCGGTTGCTCGACGAGCTGCGCCGACGCCATCCCGGTGTGGAGTTCGAGTCGTGCGCCTCCGGCGGGGGCCGTATCGACCACGAGATCCTCGGTCGCACCGAGCGGGTGTGGACCAGCGACTGCAACGACGCCCTCGAGCGCCAGACCATCCAACGTGGGGTGTCGATGTTCGTGCCGCCCGAGTTGACGGGCGCTCACGTCGGGCCCACCCGTGCGCACACCACGGGCCGTACCCATCGCCTCGCTTTCCGTGCCGCCACGGCGATGTTCGGGCACCTCGGTGTGGAGTGGGACGTCACCCGTCTCGGACCCGAGGAGCGGGCCGAACTCGCCGCCGCCATCGCGATCCACAAGGAACTCCGGCCGCTGCTCCACGGCGGTGACGTCGTGCGGTTCGACACCGAGGAGCCGTGGCTGGCCCACGGCGTGTACGCCGGCGACCGGTCGCAGGGCGTCGTGTCGTTCGCCCAGCTCGCCACGGCACCCAGCCTCACACCACCGCCGTTGCGCCTGCCCGGCCTCGATCCCGACCGCCGCTACCGCGTGGCCCACCTGGCGCTCCCCGGCGAGCACTGGGGCATGGCGTACCGGCAGCCCGAGTGGCTCGAAGACGGTGCGGAACTCACCGGGAGGCAGTTGGCGGTCCACGGCATCCAGCCGCCCGTGCTCCACCCCGAATCGGCCGTGTTGTTCACCCTCCACGCCCGTTGACCGCTGCGCATCGGGTCATGTTGCATCCGGTGTCGGACACCGGATGCAACATCGCCGTGCCGTGAGCCGGACCGCTCGGGATCACGCTCGTCGCCGGCGGGTGTGCCGTGTGCTCAACTGAGCCGATGTCGCTCCCGGCCAAGCACCGTGATCCCCGCATGGTCGCCGAGGGACGACGTCCGCTGCATGCGCTCGGTGTCCCTGCCGATGCACTCGTGCTCGACGGCGACTGGCAGTTCCGGCACTGGACCGGCACGGCGCCCGACGACGGCTGGGAGCAGCCGGACCACCGTCGTGCCGACTTCGGCCGGCTGGAGCTGCCCGCGTCGTGGTCGGTGCAGGGACACGGCATCCCGATCTACACCAACGTGCGCTATCCGTTCGACGTGCGTGCGTTCCCCGAAGTGACGATGCCCGACGAGGGCGGCGACCACGTCCGCACCGTCGACGTGCCGGCGCCGTGGTCGGGCGATCGGATCGTGCTCCGCATCGGTGCCGCCGAGTCGGCCGTGGAGGTGCACGTCGACGGGCGGTACGTGGGCTTCTCCACCGACAGCCGGTTGCCGGCCGAGTTCGACGTCACCGATCTCGTCCGACCCGGACACCCGGCCACGATCGCGCTGCGGGTGCACCGCTGGGGGGCCGGCAGCTGGATCGAGGACCAGGACATGTGGTGGATGGCCGGGATCCACCGGTCGGTGACGCTCCACCGGCGCCCCGCCACCCATCTCGCCGACGTCGCCGTCACCACGCTCTCGATCGACGATCGCGGCACGGCCCGCATCCGTGTGCGGGTGGCTGCCGCCGACGGCCGGATGGGCGACCGACCGGGCGACGGACCGGCCGACGGAGTGGGCGCCGCCCTCCTCCGCGCCACCGTCGACATCGAGGGGCACACGGCCTCGGTGGACCTCGACGTCCCGGTCGAACCCGGTCGCCCCGGCGCGGTCCACGGCACCGTCGAGCTCGACATCCCCGGCGCCCGCACGTGGACGGCGGAGACCCCGGAACTCACCGAGGTCATGGTGCGTCTGATGGCGGGTTCGGCCCAACCGACCGGCGACGGGCGTCCGGACGTGCTCGACGAGGTCACCGTCACCACCGGGATCCGCACGGTCGCCGTGGCGGGTGGCCGGCTGCTCGTGAACGGGGTGCCCGTCACGCTCCGCGGCGTCAACCGGCACGACCACTACCCCGATGGTGGCCGTGTCGTCGACGAGGCGCTGCTCGCCGAGGACGTCCGGCTGCTCAAGGCCCACAACTTCAACGCCATCCGCACGGCCCACTACCCCCACGACGAGCGGCTCTACGACATGTGCGATCGAGCTGGTCTGTACGTGGTGGACGAGGCCAACGTCGAGTGCCACGGTCTGGTGCGCGACCTCGTGTCGGAACGCGCTGCCACCCAGCTCGCGCCGAGCCCCACCGACGACCCCGACTTCGCCGGGCACTTCGTGGAGCGGGGCGCCCGCATGGTGGCGCGGGACCGCAACCATCCGTGCGTGATCCTGTGGTCGCTGGGCAACGAGTCGGGCTGGGGCGAGAACCACCGGTCGATGACGGAGGCGATCCGCGCCCTCGACGACTCACGACCGCTCGCCTATCACCCGGCGGAGCACGACCCGCTGGTCGACGTGCTCGGGCCCATGTACCCGTCGGTGGGCGATCTGCGGGAGATGGCGCAGCGCAGTGACGAGCGTCCGATCGTGATGTGCGAGTACTCGCACGCGATGGGCAACTCCAACGGCGGTGCCGCCGACTACGACGACGCCGTCACCGCCGAACCCCGGCTCGCCGGCGGATTCGTGTGGGACTGGGTGGACCAGGGCCTGCCGATGACATCTGCCGACGGCCACGACTTCTGGGCGTACGGCGGCGACTTCGGTGACGAGCCCAACGACGCCAACTTCAACTGCAACGGCCTCGTCGACGCCGACCGCACGCCGCACCCTGCCCTGGAACACTTCGGCTGGGTCCATCGCCCGCTCGTGACCGCTCTGGCGCAGGCCGACGGCAGCCGGCTCAGGGTGCGCAACCGGTGGTCGTTCCTCGACACCGGGCACCTCCGCGGCCGATGGACGGTCGTCGACGACGGTGTCGAGGTGGCGAGCGGCGGGTTGGCGGCGGCGGTCGTGGAGCCGTCCACCGAGGGAACGGTGACCCTCGACCTGCCGGCGCCGCCGGGCCACGGCGTGGAGCGCCGGCTGCGCGTCGAGTGGTTCGACCCCTCCGGGCATCGCGTCGCCCACGACGACATGGCGGTGGCGGTGGGGCGTCGGACTGCACCGCCGTCGTCGGTGGAGCGCCGGTCGGTCGCCGATGGCGGAGACCGCGTCGAGGTGGAACGCAGCGGCGAGCAGACACTGATCAGAGTGGGCGACTCCGAGCTGTCGATCGACACCATCGGTGTGCCGCAGTCGTTCGTGGTCGCCGGCGGCGAGTGGCTGGCGCAGGGTGGTCGATTCGACATCACCCGTGCCCTCACCGACAACGATCGGGCGCTGTTCGGGCCCGAACAGGCCGCTCGGCAACTGCGCGCCGCCGGTCTGCTGCGCACCGCGCCCGAGCCGGTGGACGTCACGGTGCGCCGCCACGACGACGGCGTGGTCGTGGCCGAAGCCGTGTCCCGATTCGGGTCGAGCCCGCAGCTGCTCGTGGTGCACGTCCGGTGGCTGGTCGCTCCCGACGGAGCGATCGCCTGTGACGTGGTGACGGATGCAGAGCCGAGTGTGCCGCCACTGCTGCGGGTGGGGCTGGAGCTGCCGCTCGCCGTTACCGACCCGGTGCTGCACGGATACGGGCCCGGCCCGTCGGAGACGTATCCCGACCGCATCGGTGGGCAGGTCGTCGGCCGATGGTCGCACGGCGTCGATGGTGCCAACTTCGCGTACGCCCGGCCGCAGGAGACCGGCAACCACACGGCCGTGCGCTGGGCGGCGATCGTGCACGGCGACCGCACCCTGTTGGCCGTCGGCGATCCGGTGTTCGACACGGCACTGCGGTCGTTCGCCGACGCCGACATCCGCCGCCAACGTCACCCCCACGAGGTCGAACCGTCGCCCCAGCCGTGGTGGCGCATCGATGCCGCCCACAGCGGGCTCGGCACCGGCAGTTGCGGGCCGGGAGTGGCGGAGCGCCACCGGATCCATCCGGCGCAGGTCCGGAATCGGATCCTGTTCGCATCGGTCGAGGGGGGCTTGGATCCAGGTGCCGTCGCCCGTGGTATCCGCACGCTCCGGCGGGCACGCACCGAACTCCACTGATCTCCCGGGGAGGGCCGGCCGGGCGCCGACTGTGTGACAGCCCGGCGCCATGATCGTGACGAGGCCCGCCGCGACCGGTGGTGCCGGCTCGTCGCCGACGCGACCATCCGACAACCTCGATCGAGGAGGGCGCATGGGACGCAACAGTGGGCAACGACGGGCAGCGAAGCGACGCCGGGAACAGCAGCGTCGCCGGCGGGCCGACCGAACGGCAGGCCCGGCCGGTGACCGGGGTGGTGATTCCCTTCCGGGACCCTGCGGGTGCGCCCGGTGCCGCGACGAGCGCGACGACAGCGACGACCGTGACGATCCGGCGGATCCGGGCTCCGTCGAGGACTTCCTGCTCGAATGCCTGGCCGACGTGTGGGCGAAGGGATGGCAACCGGTGGAACTGCACCGACAGGTGGGGCGGAGCAGCGGGGTCGGCTCCGACGCCGTCGAACTGATGCGGATCGTGATCCTCGCCGACGCCGCCCGGTGGCAGCCCGATCAGCTGTCTCCCGTCTGGTCGGCACAGGTCGAGCATCTGCACCGGCGAGGAGGCACGGTCGACGTCGAGGCGGGATGGCTCGCACGGTGGAGGTCGTCGGCGAGCGGCGACCGGTCGCCACAGGTGTGCCTCGATCTGGTCCAGCGGCTGGTCCGGCTCCCACCGCTCGCTCTGCTGACTCCGCCTCCGGGCCGGCACGAGTGCGATCTGCCGGGCCGTACCGCGTTGCCGTCCGAGCAGACGGCGGGCCTCGAGCGCATCCGGGCGCTGCTCGCCAAGGCAGAGTCCACCGAGTTCCCGGCGGAGGCCGACGCCTTCACTGCCAAGGCGCAGGCACTGATGAACCGGCTCCGTCTCGACGGAGCCACGGCCGAGGCGTTGATCGGCGAGGCCGGCGATGGTGCTTCGACCGCATCGGCGATCCGCATTCCTGTCGACGACCCCTACGCCGGGCAGAAGATGGGTCTGCTCGGGGCAGTCGCCCGCGCCAACGATGCCTGCGTCGTCGAACACCCCGGCCTGGGTCTGGCGACGGTCGTCGGTCCGGGTTCGGTGCTGCGGCACGTGGACCTGCTGTTCACGTCGCTGCTCGTCCAGGTGCAGGCGGCCATGGCGCGAGCAGCGTCGGAGACCGAGGCCGGCGCTCACGAACGGAGCCGCCGATTCCGAGGTTCGTTCGTCGCCGCCTTCGCCGTCCGGATCGATCAGCGACTGCAGCGCGAACGCGACCGTGTGTTCTCCCGGGCGCCGGTCGATGCGCTCCCCGTCCTGGCCCGAGACGCCGCCGACGTGGATGCGCTCGTCGACTCCCTGTTCGGCGACCTGCAGAGCGTGCGCAGCCGCCGGCCGACCGACGCGGCGGGCTGGCTGGCAGGTACGTCCGCTGCCGACGCCGCCAGCCTGCACGGCGACGAACTCTCGGGCGACGACGGGACTCCACGTGCGGTCGGATGGTGAAGCGGTGCTGCTGATCACGACGTCGCCATCGCCGGAGAGAGGGGCCGGTAGTCTCGGCGGTCGTGTCCGACCGCATCACCCCCGAGGCCGTGGCCAAGGTGGCCAAGCTTGCCAGGTTGTCGTTGAACGACGGCGAACTGGCCACCGCCACCCACCAGCTGAGCGACATGCTCGACCATTTCGCCGACATCGACGCCCTCGATCTCGACGGGGTCGAGCCCATGACGCACCCGACGCCGATCGCCAACGTGATGCGCGACGACGTCGAGCAGCCGTGCCTCGATCGCGACGAGGTGCTGGCCGCCGCCCCCGTCGCCGAGGACGGCCGCTTCCGTGTGCCGCCGATCATCGGGCTGGACTCCTGACGTGGCCGGCACCGACAGCACGACCCACGACGCGGACGGCCGGGGCCTGCCCACCGCCGCCGTCGACATCGCGTGGAACGTCCGCAACGGCGTGATCTCGGCCGTCGACGTGATCGAACGGCATCTCGGCGAGATCGAGCGCCGCGAAGGTGAGGTGCATGCGTTCAACCTCGTACTGGGCGACCAGGCTCGCGCCCGTGCCGCCGAGATCGACACCGGCGTCGCAGCCGGCGACGACATGGGCCCGCTCGCCGGAGTTCCGGTTGCGCTGAAGGACAACATGTGCACCCGGGGCATCCCCACCACCTGCTCGTCGAAGATCCTCGACGGCTGGACACCGCCCTACGACGCCACGGTCGTCTCCCGTCTGCACGACGCGGGTGCCGTCGTGATCGGCAAGACCAATCTCGACGAGTTCGCCATGGGGTCCAGCACCGAGAACTCGGCTTTCGGCGCCACCCGCAACCCGCACGACACGAGCCGTGTTCCGGGCGGGTCGAGCGGCGGGTCGGCGGCAGCCGTCGCCGCCGGGTTCGCCCCGCTCAGCCTCGGATCGGACACCGGTGGCTCGATCCGCCAACCCGCCGCTCTGTGCGGGGTGGTGGGCGTGAAGCCCACCTACGGTGCGGTCAGCCGGCTCGGTCTCGTCGCCTTCGCGTCGAGCCTCGACCAGATCGGACCGTTCGCCAACGACGTCGCCGACGCAGCCCTGCTGCTGGAGGCGATCTCGGGACACGATCCCGGCGACTCCACGTCGATCGCTGGCGGCCCGTTGCACGTCGGCAACGAACTCGACTGGGGGGTCACCGGCCTGCGCGTCGGACGCATCACCGATCTGCCCGCCGGTGCCAGCGCCGACGTCGTCGCCCGGCTGGAGGAGTCGTTCGACGCCCTGCGCGACGCCGGCGCCGAGATCGTCGACGTGGAGGTGCCGGCGTTCACCTACGGCCTCAGCGCCTACTACCTGATCGCACCTGCCGAGGCGTCGAGCAACCTCGCCCGCTACGACGGTGTGCGGTTCGGCCTGCGCGTCGAGGCGCCCGACACCAACGCGATGTACGCGGCCACGCGCACCGCCGGGTTCGGTGCCGAGGTGAAGCGCCGCATCATGCTCGGCACCTACGCCCTGTCGGCCGGCTACTACGACGCCTACTACGGGCGGGCACTGAAGGTGCGCCGCCGCATTGCCGCCGACTTCGCCGCTGCGTACGAGCGCGCCGACGTGCTGCTCACTCCGGCATCGCCGACGGTGGCGTTCCATCTGGGCGACAAGACGTCGGATCCGATGTCGATGTATCTGTGCGACACCTACACGATCCCGTCGAACCTCACCGGTGACCCGGGGATGAGCGTGCCGTTCGGCACCGGCGACGACGGCCTGCCCGTGGGCATCCAGGTGCTCGCACCGGCGTTGCAGGAGGGCGTGATGTTCCGCACCGCCGCCGAACTGGAGAGGAGGGCCCCCCGATGAGCCAGGGCACGGACAGCCAGACCGCGACGAGCCGGACCGGGACGAGCCGAGCAGGAGCGAGTGTGGACGGCTGGGCCTTCGAGGGTTACGAGATGGTGGTGGGTCTCGAGGTGCACGTCGAGCTGGCCACCGCCACGAAGCTGTTCTCGGGGTCGCCCAACCGG
>Ga0102928_1000255_pt1 | contig 33166 bp, 33 predicted proteins | sample SalPonR1_B_D1_MG_FD_78504 | JGI IMG/M metagenome (GOLD analysis project Ga0102928, IMG submission 78504) | Salt pond soil microbial communities from South San Francisco under conditions of wetland restoration - Salt Pond MetaG R1_B_D1_MG | ecosystem: Environmental > Aquatic > Marine > Intertidal...
GAACTCATTCAGAAATGTGGAACAGGCTATCTATTATGAGATTGAGCGTCAGATAGAGCTTGTTGAGTCTGGTGGCGAAGTGGTACAGCAAACCTTGCTTTGGGATACCTCGAAAATGGTTACCCGGCAAATGCGGTCTAAAGAAGAGGCGCACGACTACCGCTATTTTCCAGAGCCCGATTTGCCACCCGTAATCGTTACCCGGGAACTGATGAATGAGGTAAGAGAAGAACTTCCGGAACTTCCTACTGTTCGCCTTCATCGGTTTATAAATGAGTTAGGGCTTTCTGAGGATGAAGCCGTTGTATTGACTGAAAGCCGGGCAATGGCTGATTATTTTGAGGAGGCACTCTCAATACTGAATGAACCCAAGGCCATATCAAATATTATCTTAACAGAAGTTCTAAGGGTTTTGAACACAAAAAGCATCTCTATCGATGAGTTTCCAATAACTGCTAAAAGGCTCACAGAGTTATCAAGTCTTAAGCTTGACGATAAAATCAATTCGTCAGCCATGCAGACAATCTTTAATGAAATGCTTGAAAGTAATAGCTCAGCTAGGGCACTTGCTGAGGAGTTGAATTTACTCCAGGTATCTGACTCAGACTTCATTGATCCTATCATTGATTCCGTCATATCAGAAAATCCGGATGAAGTTCAACGTTATAAAGAGGGGAAAAAAGCACTGATTGGGTTCTTTATTGGACAGGTAATGAAGCAATCAAAAGGAAAAGCGAATCCAAAACAGGTAAGAGAGCGAATCACCCAAAAATTGGACAAATAATAACAGGGTAATTTTTCGGTTCTATAATTATGGCTTTACGACATTTAACTGCGTTTGTCTTTCTTATTTTTATCATCTCTTCATGTTCTTCGGATGATGCCGCGAATAGTAACAAGCCCTATATCGAAGGCAGAATTACTGTAAACGACTCCCTGGACAGTACAGGAGATTATAGCGGTATTCAGATACTGAGTTCTGTTAGATCGGGGGCAGAATCGATAGACACTCTTTTTTATGCAGTTACAGACTCAACCGGTTCTTTTTCAGGATTTGCCGATATTGATGAAAATGGAATTTATCCCGTTTTATTAAGCAGAAACAGTAATAACTTTGGACTGCTTAACGTCGTGCTTGCCGAGGGAGACAGTGTATCAATTACCGCCGAGTTACCGGATGTGAGAAATACCTCTGAAATAACTTCTGATGAGCAGGAAGTTTTAAGAACACTTGAAAGAGTGGAACGAGGTTTTCGGAGGGTAGCAAATTTTATGAATGCCGGCGCAATCTCAGCCGACAGTATTCAAATTGAAATAGAGAAGTGGAGCGATATATACTGGCAGGTTTTTGAAGAGAACAGAGGAAAACATGTTGCCAGATTATCTGGTGAAAGTTCGGCAACGATATTACAGGGCTGGAACGATTCTCTAATGGTGGAAAGGGCGAATATAGTACTGGATGAGTACAGCAGAATATCTCCTAATCTCCGTAATTTACTTATTCAGCACATTTCAGATACGGAAGGGTTAAGCGCTACTTTAGGCTTTATTGATGAACTGGAAGAGAAAACCCCCACTGAAAACGATAAAATTAGTATACAGATTAAACGTATAGACCTCCTGTACGATAGTTCAAGAACAGAGCGTGCAACAGAATATCTGAACCAGCTAAAAAATGAATTTCCGGAAGATGAGTTTGTACAAAGCTGGGCCGAAAATATGGCGTACGATCTTGAATATCTTGCACCTGGCTCATCCTTTCCTGAACTTCAGTTTCAACTTGTAAACGGCGATTCTGTTTCCACTAGCAGTTTAAAAGGTCAGCCGTTTTTATTGGAAGTTACCCGCCTGGATAATGCTCTCTACCAGGAACAATACGACCGAACAGTTGCGATTTATCAGATATATAGAAATTTTGACCTTGAAATTATTACAGTGCCGGTATCTGTTTCTGATGTGATGTTTTCAGCCTTTTTTGAAGAAAGGAGCAGAATTTGGCCCTTTGTACGGCCAAACTCGTTCGATACTGAGGCCTTGGTTGAAGTATTGAACCTCAACAGGGTTCCCACCCGTTTTCTAATCGATGCGGACGGAACCATCATAGGCAGGTATATAGGCACCGAATACGATAACATCCTGGATGGATTACAACGAATCACAACAATAACTGAATAGAAGAATCATTATGAGAACATTTTTAATTGCAGGAAACTGGAAAATGAATGCTGAACCCAGCCACGCAGCAAAACTGGCTGCCGAAATGGTTGCGAACTGGTCTGACAAATCATTTTCATCAGAAGCGTTAATTTGCCCGCCTTTTATTTCAATACCGGCTGTGGCCAACGCATTTGATGGCTCAGATTTTAAAACCGGAGCACAAAATGTGCATACTGAAGATAATGGTGCATTTACCGGAGAAATTAGTACATCCATGTTAAAAGATGCAGGATGTGAATACGTAATCGTAGGCCATTCTGAGCGAAGAGAATATAACGGTGAAGACAATGATGTTGTGGCTGCCAAAGCCAGGAAAGTCATCAGCGACGGATTAAAAGCCATCGTTTGCGTGGGCGAAGTTCTCGAAGAGAGAAAGGAAAATCGACACCAGGCTGTGGTAAAAGGTCAGGTAGAAACGGCTATTAAGGCTTTGGATAAGTCAGATGCTGAATCACTCGTAATAGCATATGAGCCTGTATGGGCCATTGGAACCGGAGAAACGGCCAGCCCAGAGCAGGCACAGGAGATGCACGAATTTATTCGCGGACTTATCGCCAGTGAATGGGATAAAGAAACCGCAGACACCATTCGTATTCTGTATGGCGGAAGCATGAAACCCGCAAACGCAGAAGAACTGCTGTCACAACCCGATGTTGATGGCGGACTCATTGGAGGAGCAAGCTTAAAAGCAGACAGCTTCAGTGAAATCCTCACTATTTCTGAATCAATTAAATCATAAATGGATACATATAGTGTTCTTTTAATTGGCGGAGGAGGTCGGGAGCATGCTATAGCATGGAAATTATCTCAATCGGATAGATTGGGTGCATTATACATCGCTCCCGGTAACCCCGGCACATCATCTTTGGGCACAAACGTTTCACTCAACCTGAACAATTTTCAGGAAATACTGGACTTTGTTCAGGAAAAAGGAATTGAGCTTGTTGTTGTAGGGCCTGAGGGACCGCTTGTTAATGGAATCTCAGATTTTCTGCAGAAACACAACATTCCTGTATTTGGCCCGAAAAAAAATGCAGCTATGCTGGAGGGTAGTAAAGAGTTTGCCAAAGATTTTATGGTAAAATACAATATACCCACCGCCGATTATTCTGTCTTCAAATCTTCTGATTATGACGATGCATTTAAATTCGTGAAGCTCAAAGACAGTTACCCGATTGTTCTAAAAGCCGATGGTCTTGCCGGAGGAAAGGGGGTTTTTATATGTGATTCTGAAGAAGAGGTAAAGCAGCGGCTGTTGCAGATTAAAAAAGATGAATCCCTTTCGAAAGCTGCCACCAAACTCGTTGTAGAGGAGTTTATGGAGGGCGAAGAGGCTTCTGTATTTGTTATTTCCGACGGACATACTGCTCATGTTCTGCATAATGCTCAAGACCATAAACGAATTGGAGAGGGAGACACAGGATTAAATACCGGAGGAATGGGAGCTTATTCACCCGCTCCTTTGATCACTGATGATCTTCTGAATACCATTAAAAATCAAATTATCGAGCCTACCATTACGGGAATGCAGCTCGAGGAGTCATCATATTCTGGAATTCTGTATATTGGGTTGATGATCACGGAAGACGGTCCTAAAGTGGTGGAATATAACTGCCGTTTTGGAGATCCGGAGTGCCAGGTGATTTTACCTTCACTTCAGAATGACCTTCTGGACCTGATGCTTTCAGTAACGGAACAACGGCTGGATGAAAAATCCATTCAACTTGATGATCAGTATCGCTGCTGTGTAGTTCTTGCCAGTGAAGGTTATCCGGTTCAGTACGAAAAAGGAAAGGTTATTACCGGTCTTGACACAATCGATGGCGATTCTATTGTATTTCATGCGGGTACAACCGAAAAGAATGGAGAGATCGTAACGAACGGAGGCCGTGTGCTGAATGTAGTGGGCAACGGAAACTCACTTAAAGGTGCAATTGATCATACATACAAAAACGTGGATAACATTCAGTTCTCTACTAAATATTTTCGAAAGGATATTGGCCATAAAGGTCTCAAGAGAATCAGCTGAAACATAAACTTTATCACAGCTAATTCGCATTGGCAGAATCTATTCCAGATACAGAAACATACCTTTTTGATCCTCATGTTCCTTTTCTGAAGAAATTTGAGGATGTTTACGACTTTCATTACAAAAAGAATACGGTTTATCGATCATTTCTGAAAGCACTCGGTTATTCTCGTAAACACTCTTTCAGTCCGGAAACTATTCCCCTGATTCCTGTAAGAGTATTTAAGCATGGCCCCATTTTACCAGATGGGTTTACAGCAGAACTGACTTTCAGCAGCAGCGGTACCACTTCGATGAAAAGAAGCCGTCACGGAATTGCGAAGCCTGAGATATACGAAAAGGCCATATCAACTGAGTTTTATTCTCATTTTCCAAAAAATGACGTCATCATTTTGGCTCTACTGCCAAAATATGAAGAGAATCCGGAATCATCACTTATTTGGATGGCACGGCATTTAATAAATAACGATTCATCTGGTCTCTCGGGCTTTATTCAAAATGATATTGTTATCGACAAGCAGTGGATAGAACAGATTGTATTGTCCGGTAAAAAGTTAGTATTGTTTGGAGCAGCATTTGGTTTAATCGACTTCATGGACCGGCCAAATCCGTTTGAATCTGTGAGCCTGGAAGTGATAGAAACCGGGGGAATGAAGACCCATAAAAGGGAGATGAGTAAAGAAGAGCTCAGAAATAGAATGTCGGATTATTTTAAAATTCCGCTCTCATCCATTCACTCAGAGTATGGAATGTGTGAACTTCACAGTCAGATGTATGCAATAGGTTCGGAGTGGTTTACAACTCCAAACTGGGTGAAGGTATCCATCAGAAATGCAGATAACCCGGAACAAGAATCTGAGCCCGGGGAAGAGGGGAAAATTGGTATTATCGATATGGCTAATCTCTATTCATGTCCTTTTTTACTCACCAACGATCGCGGTGTTATGAATAAACATGGGCAGTTCCGTGTCTTGGGCAGGTGGGACAAAGAAAATATGCGCGGCTGTAATTTTTTAATAGACACCGAAGTTTAATGGAAGCGCCTCAAAGTCATATAAATGCTGTATATAATTGTATCAGCCAGTGGTTGAGTCCCGATAATCCTGATTTGAAACGGGCGATTGAAAGAACGGTTGATGAAAACCTGTTTGGATTTGAAGATATTAAACATCAGATACTGGCATTAAAACAGGCCTTAACTCCTGATAATATTAATCGTTGGGTAAAAAAATCTGGTTTTATCCCCAATTTATTGCGACGTAAAACAGTGTTGTGCCTTCACGCAGGTAACTTGCCCCTGGTTGGACTGCAGGATTTACTGGCAGTGATGATATCCGGTGCAGATTATGCCGGTAAGTTATCCAGTAAAGATCCTTATCTGCTCCAATCATTGATTAAGATTTTTGAGGAAAATAGGGATCTGCAAAGAACAGCATACGACACTGAACTGCATTCATTCTTCAATACAATGATTGATGGCTGGCTGTTCTCAGGGTCGCACAAGAATGCAGCCATAGTGGAAAACATACTTACCGATAATGGCGTAATTTCATATGATAGTCCATCGCTTATCCGCACATCTTATTTTTCGGTCGCATATATAGATACTTTTGACAAAGAAACCGTAATGGATTTAACAGAGGCTGTGTTTCGATATGGGGGTGCCGGTTGCAGGTCAGTTGCTGTAGTTGTTTCTCCTTTTAGTTTAAACGAGATAAAGTGTGAATTTACGGATTATATAGAAAATTTTTGGTTGAAAAATCCACAGCATCAGCTCCCGACGAAAGAGATAACGCACCGTTTTGCTTTAAATAAAGCATTGGGTGTGAACCAGGCATGGCTAAACGATTTCCTGATAGAAGAAGGGGATGAGGTTCCACCAAATAAATTCAGATTAACATGGATGAAAGGTGACTTTTCTACATTCTCAGCAATAATAAATAATAATTTAGATGGATTACAGTCGGCATATTCAACGGCTGAACATATTGGAAAACAAGCCGGAAATATTATCATTGAGCCTCTTTCTACAGCACAAAATCCCCCGGTTTGGTGGAAGCCTGATGGTATTGATACATTAAACTGGCTCCAAAAAAATCTGTTGTGAAGATCAGAGATCAGGGCTATAATGAAAAACAACCTAAAGAAATAAGACCCAAAATTATGTTAAAGACTCAAAACATTTTATTGACAGTTTTTTTTGTAACAGGAACTATTTTAATGATGATTGGATGCGCAAGGGGGGAGGCCCAAATGAACAGTGAAGAGGGGATGGTTGAACAAGAGAAATCTGTACTTGTATTCACCAAAACCACCGGTTTTCGACATGAGTCGATCAATGCAGGAATTCCTGCTATTGAACAACTTGGTGAGGAAAACGACTTTAATGTTATTCAAACTGAAGATTCCGAACAATTTAATGAAGAAAATCTGGGTAACTTTGACGCTGTGATTTTCCTGAATACTACTCTCACACTGTTTAACGAAGATCAGAGAAGCGCATTTAAAGGCTATATTCAAAATGGTGGTGGGTTTGTGGGAATACATTCTGCGTCGGATACAGAGTACGACTGGCCTTGGTATGGAAAATTGGTTGGCGCCTATTTTGATAACCACCCCGGTAATCCAAACGTAAGAAATGCAGTTGTAAACGTAGTGAACGCAGAGCACCTGTCAACAGAACACCTCCCTGAAAACTGGAATCGTGATGACGAGTGGTATAATTTTCAGGAAATTCCCACCCACACAAATATTTTGCTCAGGCTCGATACAGACAGTTACGAAGGAAGTGACCACCACGGAAACCATCCCATATCGTGGTATCATGAATATGATGGTGGACGGGCATTTTATACCGGTCTTGGACACACCAGCGAATCTTTTTCTGAAGAACTCTTTCTTGATCACCTGCTTGGAGGTATCATATATGCAATGGGAGAGTGATTGCCATTTCTTCTTATAGTTTTACATTCGTTTCAGATCAACCCAAAGTAAATTTCCATTGGCACGCGGCAATTCCGTATTAGACACTTTTCGCTCTCTCTACCGTGATTTACATAAGAGAAATAACGTAAATCAGGTCTACTACCTTTATGGAGATGAAACGTTCCTGATTGATATGATCCAGGAACAGATCGAAACACTCGTGCCCGAAGAACAAAAGGATTTCAATTTTGATCTGATTTATGGGGGAGAATCCACATCAGACAGAGTCCTCTCCATGGCTAACAGTTTTCCTATGATGGCCGAAAGGAGAGTAGTTATTGTAAGAGACTTTTTGAAACTCGATGATCAGCCAGGCTCTGCCATCGACGATTTCAAAAACTATTTTTTAAATTCAAATCCCCAGACGGTTCTATGCCTGATAGACCGAAAAAAACCGGATGGGCGTACTGAGACCGGTAAGGCACTCAATAAAGCTGCTAAAAATAAAAAGAGTGAAATAGGGCTGTACGAATTTCCAAAAGTTGACGACCATCTTCTGCCAAATTGGGTGATAGACTGGACAAAGCATTCGCACAATATGGAAATCAACCCAAGAGCTGCACAGATTTTGAGCCAGCTTGTAGGGCAGGATTTAAAGTTACTGTCTACAGAAATAGAAAAACTGTGTACTTTTGTGGACAGTGGAAGAGAGATATCATTAGCCGATGTAAAAAAAATTACGGAATCATATCGCGAATATAACGTCATAGAGCTAAAAGAGGCGGTAATTAAGAGAGATACCGAAACTGCCCTTAAAATTTCGGAACAGATGTTGCTTAAAAGTAATAACAACGCGGGTGAAATTATCAAAACCGTGGGGTTCTTTAACAAAGTGTTTAGCGACATCTGGAAAATCACCAGGTTAATCGAAAAAGGGTACAGTAAAGATCAGATAAAAACTGAACTTGGAAGCCCCAGAGCATTCTACTATCAATACAGGGATGCCCAAAATTTTCGGTTTTCTGAGATGCCCCGGATTTTCGAAAGCCTTCTGGATGCCGACAGGGCAGCCAAAGGGATGAGCACATTAGACAGCCCCACCATATTTCTCCTGCTTATTAAGCGCATGATCGGGTAAGAACCGGTTTTGCTGAACAGCAACAATACTTACAGGAGTACATATTATGGATACTGTCAACGTAGCCACACTGCAGCAAATGAGCGACGAAGATGTTATGGAGCAGCTTCAAAACGGGGTTATTCCCGCATTTGATATCATTGTTCACCGGTTTAAAGACAGACTTCATAATTTTCTTTACAGATATACACACAATCATGAAGATTGTGAAGATCTGGTACAGGAAACATTTTTAAGAGTATATAAAAGCCGGCAATCGTATAAACGAATTGCAAAATTGTCGACCTGGATTTACACAATTGCGCTTAACCTTGCAAAAACGATGTACAAAAAGAAACAGCGAATGAAAACGTTCAGCATTCACGAGGATGAGTCAAATCCTGACGACAGAGCGTTTGATATTGAAGACACTACCATACTTCAGGATGAAAAACTGCACCTTAAAAACTCAATGGTAGAACTTGAGAAGGCACTTGCAGAACTGAATGATGATTTTCGTGAAGCCATTGTGCTGCGGGATATACAGCAGCTCTCATATGAAGAGATCTCGGACATTACCGATACACCAATGGGTACGGTTAAGTCACGAATTAACCGTGCAAGACAGCAACTTCAGGAAACAATAGGAAACTACGTTTACTCGGAAACAATATGACCTGTAAAGAGTATGTATTTGTGAACAATGAATCACAAATACATACTCATGATTTCTAATAAAGATTACTCCTCCATTCTATTGGGGTCTATAACAAGTAGAGAGACACAAATACGACCGAAAAACAAAGAATTACGCTCTTACAGGGAAGAATGGGATATCAAACAGCTCCTATCCATGTTACCTAAGAAAAAGGCCTCGGCGAATTTTGATCGTAAAATGGCTGCGGCATTCTCTCTGGAGTTGGAAAGAGAAGTTCGCGAAAATAACGCAGCAATAATCAATGAAAAGAGTCACTAAATCAATTTACTTAAGGAGTTCTTCTTTTAATTGATTTAAATCTTCATTGTCAGGTGAAATCTCAAGGCCTTTTTCTATATATGAGCATGCTTCAGATGTGGCTCCAGCCTCAGAAAGAATCCATGCGATATTGTAGTAGGCATCAATGAACTGGGCATTGATATCCAATACCTTTTCATAACACTTTACAGCTTCGATATGCCTGTTGCTCCTCAATAAAAAATTACCCAGATTAAAAAGAGGCAAAGGATCATTTGGTGCAATTTTTACTACGTATGTAAATATTTCAAAAGCTTTATCACTGTTCCCTGCTCTTTCATAAGAATCTGCCAGATTATTTAAGGACGGCAGGTGACCCGGATTTATCTCCAGTGCCTTTAAATATTGAAGTATGGCTTCACTGAAATCTTCATTCTCTGCATAAGAGTTCCCAAGATTGTACAGGTAGCTTACATTTTCCGGTTTTAACTGCGCAGCTTTCTCAAGGACCCGGATAGATTTGGAATATTCCCCAATCAAAAAGAAGCCAACACCAAGATCATTTAACAATGCAGGATTATTGGGTTGTTTATCCAGTTCGGATTGCACTTCATCAATTTGTTGCAGAACAATTTCTTGGTTTGTCAAAATCTGTGACCTATTTGTATTTCAAATCTGTAGTTGTTGGTGCTTCCATTTGAAAATATGGCTTTTACGGGTCCCAGTATAGTTAGAGCCCCCACGGTTATTGAATAACCAGTCTCAATGTCCCCTTCATCAAGATTTAAATTCCATTCATTTAGGAAACGGCCGGAGAAAACGTCAAGACCAATAAACCTGTGCCGAATTGGTTCTGCCTGGAATCCCAGAGAAGCGGTCTGTACATTTTTTTTCGATATTTGATATCTGTCCACACCTGCAAAGCGGATATTTCCCTGATGGCGGTTAAAACGATTGGGAGAAAACCAGTAATCCCAGGGAAGTTCATCACCAATGCTATAGCCAACCCAAAAGCTATTTGTAATAGAGAAGGATGGACTTACAGGATAATAACCTTCGTAGTATAGCGATGTTGAAAAGAAATTTGCCGGACTTAAAAAAACTTCATCACTTAAAGTGCCTTCAATAACCAGCTTTTCTCCGGAAGTAGCGTACGACCGCCTGTTTAATCTGTCGAAAGTATACCTGGCGAAAATAGAGTGGTAATCAATGTCTGCAGCCTTTATTGAGTCTGGATTGATTTTATCGCTTCTGAACATAAAATCTTTTCGCAGACCAATCTCAAACAGATTCTGAATACTGTAGTAGTTTCCGAAAGAGAGTTCACCCCGCAAAACCTGATTTGTAAAGCGAGACGTTCGTTCTTCATTATTATACCAGTCAATAGTTTCAGAATCGTAGCTAACCGACGTTAGTAATGCAAGCTGAGAACCCAATGCCCCATAATATACATGGTCTGCCCTGAAGTGAATTCGATCACCAAGACGGGCTTCAAAACGATTGATTGAGCCGTCATGAAGTAAATTCTGGAAATCGGCTTCCAGTAAAATAGATGCCTGAGTGATCGTCTCGTAACGCAGACCGACATTAAACTTATCCTGTGTATTTTCTTCAATATTAATCTGCAGGGTATAGTAATAGTCACCTTCATTTGGTTTGATTCGATAGGTGACAAGATCGATATATTGTGAGCTGTATAGTCGTGTTATCCGGTCTTCAATAATTTCAGGATTAAGTCGAATATCCGGAGAGAAATCGAGCTGTTGAATAATAAACTCGTCAGTATAAATGGTGTTACCATTAATTTCTACGTTTCTTATAGGTAAACTTCCGTATTCACCAACACCAGGCCTGGGTTGAGGTGGGGCAGATTGAAGTGCAGCAAGTTCTTTAAAATTTTCAAGATAGCGTTGACCGGCAAGTCGCCCCATCTCAAGAATCTCTACAGCTTTATCAAAATCAGTCGCTTCATAAGGCTCCAGCTCATCTACCTCAACATTTAGATCCGCCAGTTCTTTTTGCTTTTTGGCATAATCTTCAACCCGAAACTGAACGGTTTGGTTTAATATAGCACCCAGTGTATTTAAGCTGTCTTTCTTTTTCAGGTCAGAGCTTACATCCACGGCAATTGTGTAGTTGGCTCCCATCTCAATGGCGTCTTCCACGGGTATATTTCTGATGAGACCTCCGTCGATATAAACGGTACTATCAATTTTGTGTGGTTCAAATACAGAGGGTATGGAGATACTGGCCCGAAGAGCATCAGGGAGATAGCCGGAGTGGAATGTTACGGCTTCCCCTGTTTCAAGATCGGTAGCAACAGCTCTAAATGGAATGGGAAAATTATCGAATGATTCTGTGCCGTGAACATTCCAGGTAAGTCTGGATAAAAAGGTATACACATTTTGACCGGAAAGTATGCCAAGGGGTAAATCAATTTTTGCTTCCTCAATCGGAAAGGTGGCAATCGTTCTACCTTCTGTTGGCCGTTCATAGTTGGATACGTATCTTCTGTTTTTATCTTCTGTAAAAAGATCCATGAAATTGTTGGATTCTACAATATCCACCAGCTGTTCACTTGTGTATCCAATAGAGTAAAGACCACCCACAAGACTGCCCATACTCGTCCCCGTTATGTAATCAATGCGTAGTCCTGCTTCTTCTACTGCTTCAAGAATACCAATATGCGCTATCCCAAGTGCACCCCCGCCGCTAAGTACAAGGCCTACCTTTAAAGTATCATTTCTACTGGTTTCTAAAGCTGACGACTCTCCCGCGACCTTGCCTGTACTGACCAAGAAAAGGAGGAGAAACAGAACAGCAATTTTATTTTTCATTCTTATATAAATTTATAGCAAAGCTCTTTTATCAAGATTTCATCTATACTTATTATAAATTAATAACTCTATGAGGAAAAACTGCTATTTAATAATAACCTCGAATCCTTCTTTCTCAAGAATTGATTTTATTTTTTCTGTATGAGAGCCATGTACCGTTATTGTTTTCGCTTTTACAAATCCACCGGCTCCGCATGATTTTTTCAGTTTTGTAGCGAGATCATCAATTACCTGAGGATTGTGCTGAATATTGGATACAACTGTTGTGGGATTTCCTGTTTTTGGATTCCTTTTTTCTGATACGTTTACTTTCATAAATAGTTAAAGATAAGATTAAAATTTATAGACAAATTTTCTGGATGTATACGTGGCTAATAAACAGCATATAATTGCTGCTGTGATATACCAAAATGGAAAATGATGCGCAAATGACTCGATTAATGACAAGACAATCGTTGAAACAGCCATAATTCTGAACGTCCATGGTGTTTTTACGTTCCTGATCAGAAAGGCGATTCCCGCTGCCATAAATACAGAAAAAAAGAGCGCCAAAATTTTTCCAACCAGAAAAACTGTAGCGTAATGAGCTGTGTTTAACTCCATTTGTTTTAAAACATCATCAGGTTGAAAATGTAGATTCGCCATATTCATAAGAACATAGACAGGCATTCCAATGATTAAGCCAACAAATGGAGGTGAGATATCTTGTATTTTTAGTGTCACTTTTCTGTTTGAATAGATGTTTGCTTTGTAATAAACTCTGCTATCAATAGTTCTGTTTAAGAGTGCTCAAAAAATGGTTAAATTCTACCATCATGACAAGGTTAAAAAAAGGAGAATACGTTGCAAAATATTAAGATGGATATATTAGGGCTCTCAACAAGCCCCAGTAGCGGCGGAGCGTACGCATTAATTCTAACTGAAAGCGGGGGAAATCGCCGATTACCAATTATTATTGGCACATTTGAAGCACAGGCAATTGCTCTTGAGCTCGAGAACATAAAACCGCCCAGGCCAATGACGCATGATCTTCTGAAAAATATTGTAGAAAGTTTCGGCTCAGAGGTGGAAAAAGTTGTAATAAACGACCTGACTGAAGGCACTTTTTTTGCTCAGATTCTTTATCACAAAAATGGAGATACGGTTGAGCTTGATGCACGGCCAAGTGATGCCATCGCGCTCGCTATTCGTTTTGGAGCCCCCATTTATGTTACTAAACACGTGATTGATGAGGCCGGAATTATCACCGAATCCAAGTCGGGTGAAACGGAAGAAGGGGAGGAGAGCCCAGAATCCGGTACGGAATTGAGTCAAATGGAGGAGCTCGAAAAAGAGCTCCAAATGGCCATTGAAACTGAAAACTATGAAAAAGCCGCAAAACTACGCGACCAAATTAGTAAACTAAAAGGATAACGTGAACATAGACTGTCTGCCATTTTCATCTCTTCCATTTTCCAAAATATTTAACAGTTACATTCAAAGTGAAACAATTTTAAACCCTTTTTTCGAAACAGACCCATTTAATGCTGCCGAGGTACAGAAGTTTCTTCAGTCATTCAATTTTGGAGGAGACAGAAATGATACCGTCTCCTGGCTAACTGATTTTCATTCCGGTTTCAATACACCAACCGAAACAACAGAATCTATTAAAAAGCTTGAGTCAACAGATTCGCTCGTTGTTGTAACCGGGCAGCAGTGTACCATTTATGGTGGACCATTGTTTACAGCCTATAAAATTATCACCGCAATTAATACTGCAAGAGAGTGGCAAGAGAAGCTAAACCGTCCCGTAGTACCTGTTTTTTGGATCGCGGATGAGGATCACGACTTTGAAGAGGCTGCGCAAATCGCTATTCAAAGCAGGGATCAAAGTGTAAAGTTAGAATATGAAGACGGAAAAGAATTCGGAAGGCGAGTTGCTGAAATCGAGTTTAGCGATGAGATAATGCGAGTCAGGGAAGATTTGAAATCGCAGATATATGAAACTGACTTTTCTGAAGCACTCTGGAGCATACTCGACACTGCTTATAAACCTGGTAACACCTTTGGAAAAGCTTTTGGGCAGCTCGTTCTTGATCTATTTGGTAAACACGGTCTTATTTTGGCGGGCTCAAACACAATTATTTCTAAAGAACTGGCTGCTGATACGATGGCTGCGTCTGTTTCCGGTTACCAGTCTCAATATGATGCATTATCCACCCAGTCTGAAAAGCTGAAAAATGCCGGCTTTAAAAATCAGGTATATCTAAACCAATCAAACCTCTTCTTTATTGATGAGAATCAGGAGAGAAAAAAGATCCAGGTTAAAGAAAATCAGTGGATTGTTCCTGAGTCTGACATTAGCTGGACATCAGAAGAGCTGGCAGATACAATTGTAGACACGCCGGAAAAATTTTCTCCAAACGTATTTCTTCGTCCTGTACTGCAGGACAAACTCCTGCCTGTTGCTTCGTATGTGGCCGGCCCGGGGGAAGTGGCATACTACGCCCAGATGAAAACGTTTTATCACCATTTTGATATGAAAATGCCAATTATTACTCCCAGATACAGCGCCACGCTTGTAGAGTCGGGAATTGAGCGTATCATTCAAAAACTACCTTTTTCCATACCCGATTACACTAAACGAATTGAAGATCTTGAATCTGAATTTATTGATCAGACTGATACACCTGATGTAGAAAAAATATTCGGGATGTGGCAAAACCAGGTGAAGAATGATTCAAAAGATCGTGTAAAACAAATTTCTGATATTGATCCTACTCTCAAAAAATCGGCAGAAAAATCGATTTCCATTTTTTTTAATGAGCTGGACCGATTAAAAGGGAAAGTGTATAAGTCGCTGAAGGAGAGTGAAGAGACACAAATAAACCGAATTGAGAAAATAAAAGTAAATCTCTTTCCAAACAGAAACTTGCAAGAGAGGGAAATTGCATTTATCTATTTCATGAATAAATACGGTGTAGATCTTTGGGACAAGATTTTGGAAGAGCTTAAAAACGAAAAACCGGATTGTCACAAAATTATTTACTTGTAGATGGGATTAACAGTAGAAGAAGAAAAAAAGCGTCTTCGAAAGCGTTTTGTTTCTGCCAGAAATGGCTTGAGTTCCAACGAGCTTTTTTTTAAAAGTCGACTTATTTCTTCCAGGTTTATAAATACTAAAGCATATCTTAATGCTGACGTTATTCACTGTTACGTATCAATAAACAGACAAAATGAAGTTGCAACGCGTAATTTGATTGAGCATATGCTCGGTCAAGGCAAGAAAGTAGTGGTTCCTAAAATTGAAGGTCAGGCACGGCTCAGCCACTTTTACATAGAAGGACTTGAAGAGTTAACTGAAAACAGCTGGGGGGTTGCCGAACCCACTGAAAAAGATCAAAGTCCTGCGGAGATTGAAAATTTAGATTTAATTATAGTTCCCATGGTCTCTGGCGACAGATTTAAAAACAGACTTGGATATGGAAAAGGTTTTTATGATCGTTTTTTAGAAGGAGTTAACGCAACAAAAGTTGGTTTTTTATTTGATGCGCAACTCTATGAAAACAAATTACCCACTGATAACTTTGATGTACAACTTGATATGCTGATTACCGAATCAAAGATTGTGACGTAAATTTCGAAACAGTTTTCAGGAGATTGTCGTAGGCTACCATAAATACCTGATTAAAATCTTTACATTACTGAGAAAGACCTGTTATGGAAAAAACAATTAATATATCCGATAGTGACATTCGTACAACGCTGGATGAATTTCTGGAAGAGGACGAGAAAAAGAAAGAAAAGAAAACAATCTGGAATATTTCTACAATTACGGGAATTGTTCTTGTTTTGATTTCAGCAGCCTTTGTAGGGCATTCTATAGGACAGGCCATTGGCTTTACCGGACTTTCGTTTGTTACCGGAATTGTATCGATCGCTCCTTATTTTGGTGGCGTACTTTTAGGGCTTATTCTTGTCAGCACATTTGTCAAAAGCAGAGAAAAGAGGCAGATCAGTAAGGAAGAAAAACAGCAGGTTAATCAAACATACGATAAGCTTGACGAGTTTCTCTATACAAATAAGAGTAAGCAAACGAAAACCAAATCGAAGAAGCAATCAAAATTATCAAGCCGCTTGGAATCCGTACATCGACTTACAAAGTCAAGAACGGATAAAAAAATAAGCGGTGTTTGCGGTGGGCTGGCAAAATATTTGGGTATCAACTCAACGATAGTTCGCATTATATTTGTGGCAGCTATGCTTTTGGGTTACGGCAGCTTTTTATTGGTTTACATAGCGATGGCCATTGTAATGCCCAAAGAGCCGATAGAAGAAATGGACGACTTTAATTTTTTGAGATAGATACGTTTTGTTAATCACATTTGAAGGTATTGACGGCTGCGGTAAAACGACCCAGATAAATAATCTGACAGAATATCTTAATAGCAGGAATCTTCAGGTCACCGTATTCAGAGAGCCGGGCGGCACTAGTTTATCGGAAAAAATTAGAGATCTTCTCCTTCATGAAACTGATGAGATGGATTTTCGGACCGAACTTCTGCTTTTTTCGGCAGCTCGCTCTCAGTTGGTTGTAGAGAAGGTCATTCCACTTCTGAATAAAGGGGAGTTGGTAATTCTGGATCGCTACTACGATTCTACGGTTGCATACCAGGGTTATGGGCGTAATTCCATTCAAATTGATCACATCCATTTTCTCAATAAGCTGGCAACCCATAATACCGTACCCGATATTACTTTCTACCTTAGCATTTCACCCGAAATCGCATCAAAAAGAACTCAAAACAATCAAAAAGACCGTATGGAGAAAGCCGGGATGGCTTTTTTTGAAAGAGTGAAAAATGGCTACGACCTGCTGGCTAAAAAAAATGAAAGGTTTATCACGATCGATTCTGCAAGGGAACCTGAAACCGTATTTCAGGATATTAAAGCTGCATTTGATTCAGAATTTAGTTCTCGTTCGCGATGACGCAATTTCGGGTTCAGCCAATAGAACAGAGAAGGCAACACAAACAGATCTGCGATTACAGCAGAAAAAATTGTTGTACAGACTAAAATTCCCATCATGGCTGTAGATGTAAAAGAGCTCGTAATTAATGTTCCAAACCCTGCTATCAAAATCATACTGGTAATGATAATGGCTCGGCCCGTTCGGATGGTTGTGGCAGATAGTGCAGGAAACAGAGCATTTCGCCTCTGAGTTTCGATGCGTAAACGTGCCAGATAGTGAATACTGTCATCTACAGCTATACCTAAAGCTATTGTAAAGATCACTGCCGTAGATGGTTTAATATCGATATTGAAAAACCCCATTACGCCGGCTACTGTTATCAGGGGTATGAGGTTTGGAATAAGAGCGATTAGAATGAGCCTCACATCGCGGAATAGCAACACCATAATTGCAGTAATAGCAAAGAGTGCTATAACAATACTCCATGCCAGAGAATAGACAATCTTATCCGTCAAATCTGCGCTAAGAATGGTCGTGCCCGTAATTACAACAGATTCATCTTGAAACAGCTCATCAACGTCTTGCTGAACACTGTTTTTTATCTCGTTGATTCGTTTTGAGCCTGCATCTTCCGTAAAAGCCGTAATTCTAAGTTTTGAATAGTTAAAATCGACCAGACGGTATAGTTCGTCAGATCCGCTTACTTCGAGTAACAGAGTATACTGAGCAACTGCCTCATCAGAATCGGGTAGGGCAGAAGCATCACTTAACTCGTTGTTAAACATAGTATGCACTTCCCTTATTAAAGTATGAAGCCCGGTGACCCGCTCAATTTCGGGAAACTCCAGGAGCCTTTTTTCAAGTTCGAAAGCTTTTTGAACGGCATCCGCAGTTAACGCACCATCCGGTTCATTAAAATTTATAATCAGCTCTAATGGAAACTGTGGTGCGATTTGTTCCGTAAAGAACCGACTGTCCTGCATAATTTGAGTGTCTTCACTTATATCATCGTAAACTCTTCCATTCACTGTGAGTTCTTTCATACCAATAGAAAAACCTAACGTGACCAGCAGTGCAATGATTAGCAGTTTGCCGTAATGCATACGGTTTAATGCAGTTAATTTTTGTAACCAGCGGGAGATAAGTGGATAGAATGAGCTCGATTTTTCATTTACTACCCGTTTTTTACGGGAGAGTCGAAGTGCGGCAGGAAGAAATATGATGGTTATCAAATAGGCGACAAGTACCCCAACAGCGGTATAGATGCCAAACTTTTTCATAGGCACAACGCTGCTGCTTATCAATGATGCAAATCCAATAGCGGTTGTGATACTCGTTAAAAACGTTGCACTTCCAAGTGTTTTCATCATTTCTATAATGGAAGGCATTTTACCCATTCCGCTCTCTCTTGCATCATCATACTTAGATATCATATGAATGGAATCGGCCACACCCACGCACAATAAAATGGGTGCAATGGTACTGCTCATTATTTCGAGATATCCACCTGTAAGCTGCATGATGGCAATGGTAAACAGAAGCGTTGCCCACACAATAATCATTGGAAACAGTATACCCCATATTGTTCGGTAGAGATACCAAAGCAGAAAAATAATCAAAAGAGAAGAGATGCTTATATAGCCGATAATTTCGGTGTTCAGCATATTTACATATTGATTTCGATAGTAAGGAATACCAGAAATATGAAATGTATATTTCTGCTGATGATAGCTGAGTATATCGTTTATCGATTCAATGATGTCGTTTCGGTTGGAATAGGTATTCTCCTCTTCATCGATTTGGATTGCAAGTGCCGTTGCAGTTCCATCACTACTTATGAGAAATCCATTTAAAAAAGGATCGGATGTCATTTGTGCTTTAAGACTATCAGATGACGTGCTTTCAATAATTTCGTTCGTTAAATATGGATCGAAATTGATCATGCCGTTTCTCTGTGTCAGCTCACTGGCATTCCAAAGTGAATAGACATCATATACATATTCTATTTCAGACAAGCTGTCTGAAAGCTGCCGGATATCGGAAAGGACATTCTTAGAAAACAGGCGGGGGTGACTAAACCCAACGAGAATAGTATTATCATCCCGGCCAAACTCAGATTCCAGGAGTTCATAATCTGCAATCACCTGATCATCTTCAGGGTAAAATCCTTCAAGATTGAAATCTGTCTTTATTTGCAGTGCGGGGTAAACTGCAAAAAGAGCGACAGCGGTAAGAGCAAAAAAGACGCCTCTCGGGTGCCTTACTATAAATTGAGTATACCTTTCTAACATAAACTTAACGGTTGCAGATGATCTTGGCAGTCAAACCTATTTGAATCATCATGCATTCCGAATAATCAAAAATAGATAGCTATCTTTGAAAAGATGAAACTATTCTCTTTAAATTGATTAAATGTAAAATGACCATAAAAAGGTGATGTATCTTTTCCACCAAAAAGATTCGCTCCAAGCGCAATCTCTATACCATCATCAAATTCATAAACTCCCTGAATCTGAGACCAGAAATCCTCTGCGTTAATATTATACCGCGTTAAAATAACTGTTTGCAGGCGCTCCCGAAGAAAAGAGCGATTCAGCAAAACAGACACGTATGGAAAATACTTTTGGGGCAGTATACGATCTTCATAATCTACAATCGCCTCAAGGTAGGCCTGGGCACTAATAGTAAATCCCAATTGGTCGGTTTGAAATCCAAACATGGAGTTCAGCCAGGGCTTTTCCACTAAATAGCCATCATCCCGCAGTTCAAATTCCTGCAGAAGCTGAAAAGCAGACTGGATGTCAGTCAGTGAGTTTTCAAGAAGTTCTGTTGAAACCGGTAAATAAGTAAAGATCCTTCGATTAACATACATCGATTCAATATTGAGCGTAAAATTACTTCCAAGACGTATAGCCGATGAAAACCCAGCCATTAACGATTGGTTGTAGGTTTCAGTAAGGCTCACTGTGGCCAAGTCGGGCAGGTCCAGAAAGTTAATATTAATAGCGTAAGCAGGCATTGGATGGCTCCAGTTCATCAAATACAGGTCCAGGTCAAAACCGGGTGAAGAACGATAGCCATAACGAAGTGCCAACTGAATATCACTGAAATTATTTTCAATTTTATCGTCCTGAAAACGAATGGGAAGCGGTGATGGGATATCTTGAACCGGGAACCACCTGGAATCGGGAGGGGGGAGCAAGTCGGGCTGAAAAAGTGGACTTGCAACGATTTGAAGAGAATTGGCTCCAAAATATCGTGTATAGTTAAGTGCGGTTAAGCCAAACCGAAGATCATCCGGATCCTGTGTTAAAAACTCCCTGAGATCAACGGGAGTGAGGATATCTGCGATGAACCCGCCGGCAGCACGTCCCCAAATTATCTTTTGAATGCCAATCCTCAGATCAGACTGGTCGAAATAGAGATCTGCATAAAGTTCTCTAAGCTGAATTTCGATAGGTGTGTCCTCATTATAACGCTGAATAAAGTCGACCTCAGCAAATAAATTTCCGCGACTGATTGAAGAATTAAGCTGCAACCGAAACCGGTTTCTGCCCGCAATCAGCTCATTATCCTGCATCGTCTGAAATGCATTATAATTTTGATAGAGGCCATTCAGAGACGTCTGAGCATATAATTGAGTAAATCCCGAAATTAACAAAGTGGGAAAAATCAATAATAAACATTGCAGAAAAAACGATCTGAACACAGTATTTAAGAATGAAATGAATATTTTCAAATTGATTGAAGCTTAATCAAAATATGCGTAATTTTAGAGCATTGTGGATTTATGTTATCTGCATTCATTTTCATTTCAACTCTGAATTATAACCTTTCATTTCCGAAGCGAAAATACTTATGGCGCACGAAAGAATTGAAGTAGACTTACCTTTAGCCAAAGTTTACGAATTATTATGCAACCCCGTTCATTATACTAAGTTTCTTCACCGTATAGATAACATAGAGAAAGTTAATTCCCAGACTTTTAACTATACAACCAATATTGGTGACGAGGAGTTTCAGTGGACAACAAACATCATTGATAATTTGCGAAACACCCGCGTTGCCTGGATTACAATTAATGGCAATTTAAATCAAACAGGTACTATTCGCTTTACTCCACTGGATAACGGCGAAAGAACACGGGTTGATTTTTCACTTGATTACCGTACTTTTTTCGGAGAAGCCGAAGAAGATCTTGCTAATTTTATTGAAGACCTGCCGGAACAGCTTATTAAAGATCTGCAGACATTTAAGAAACTGGCTGAGAATGATACGTTTAAAGATGAAGAAACCGCTGAGAAAGAGAGCGAGGTCACTGCTTAATTTCAAGGATTCGAAATTTACATGCACCCCGACGAAGGTCAGGGTGCATTTTTTTTGCCATCATCTAACATAAATGTTTATGGCACAGACCTTCAGCGAGTTCGTTAAAAGCCGTCAATCTAAGAAGCCTCACTATTTTGTGATTGGCCATCCCATTTCGCACTCTCTATCACCGATAATGCATAATACTGCACTACAGCATTACGGTATGGATGCTGTATACTATGCTGTGGATGTTTTTCCTGATGAACTGACATCATTTATCGCCTGGTGTAATAACGATCAATTCCTTGGATGTAACATTACCCTTCCTTACAAAAAGCAGCTTTTTAATCTGGTTGACAGAAGAAGTGAAACAGCAGAGATGATTGGTGCAATTAATACTATATCAAAGGATAACAGAGAGCTTGTAGGAGATAATTCAGACGTTTTTGGCTTTTTGCATCCATTAGAGTCGTTATCGGACCTGGTTGACGATACTGAAGCAATTGTATTCGGAACTGGAGGCGCTTCTGGTGCTGTGGTGCACGGTTTAAAATCTCTCGGCGTTGAAAAAGTTTACCTGGTTACACGAAATCCCGGTTCCAAACGCACTGAAAATAGCTTCATCGAATATATAGGCTACTCTCAATGGGCGTCTGTATCAGACAATGTATCAATTGTAGTGAACACAACGCCTTTGGGTATGTACCCAAAAACAGATCAAAGTCCTGTAAGGGACTCTGAAGCATATATGTTAAAAGACAAAATTTGTTATGATTTGGTTTATAATCCACAAGAAACACATTTTCTAAGGCAAGCTAAACCATATGCTGAACGAACAATTACGGGGATTGAGATGCTGATTCAACAGGGCAGCCGTTCATTTGAAATCTGGACAGGAAAAAAATTTCCGGCTGAACTCGTAAAAAATGAGCTTACCAATTATTTCACTAAGATATGATAGAGGTCATTTATCCGGATATATTTAAGCCTTTTTCAGGAGTAAAAGCATTTTTCACACTGTCAAACCGGGAAATCTCAACCCATGACGATGCTATCTCCGGTCTGAACTTTGGCATTAATACGTCCGACAATCCATCTGTAATCGATCAAAACCGCCGCAAGCTAGCTGAGGTAATAGAGGTTGATCCAGAATCGTTTGTGATTGCTGAGCAGGTCCATGGCGACCATATTGAAGTAGTAGAACAACCTGGACTGTACAGAAAAACGGATGGGCTCATTACAAAGAATCCAAACCTAGTTTTAACCATTCAGGTAGCAGACTGTGCGGCTGTTATGGTTGCAGATACGGAAAATTGGATCATAGGAATATTTCATGCAGGCTGGCGGGGTGCAGCAAAGAATATCGTTTCTAAAGGTATGGAGGCGATGATGTTACTTGCGGAAGTAGAACCTCAATATACGGCTTATATCAGCCCATGTATATCACAAAGTAATTTTGAAGTGGGGCCTGAAGTTGCTGAGCAATTCCCTGCAGAGTTCGTTGACTATACATCATATAAAAAGCCACACATTAACCTGAAAAGCTTTCTGAAGGAAGAGTTGGTTAATGCCGGAGTTCAAATAGACCATATTGAGATTTCAGATGAATGTACGATGGATGATCCCAGATTTTATTCATATCGAAGAGAACGGGAAAAGGCGGGTAGAATGTTAGCCTGCATGTATATGAATGAAAATATAGATTGAATTTGCGAGTAAGTTATTCACCAGGTTATGTAGCCCCGCTTCCGAAAGGACATATCTTTCCGATGAAGAAATTTTCGGGTCTGCACCGATATCTGTTACAAAATAATATAATCAGTGAACGCGATGTAATTGAACCATCACTCACCGATTTTTCCAATCTCTATGCAGCCCATACTCAGCGATATAGCAACGGTGTATGGACAGGCAGTTTATCCAGAAAAGAGATTCGCAAAATGGGACTTCCATGGTCAAAAGAACTTGCAATTCGTTCCCGCCTTGCTGTTCAGGGAACCATTAACGCGTCCATTATGGCACTTCAGGACGGAATGTCTGGAAACCTGGCAGGAGGGACCCATCACGCTATGGCCGACGGAGGGGAGGGGTTTTGTGTATATAATGATGTGGCTGTAGCCATCCGGGTTCTTAAACAGGCAAAGTGGGTTCAAAAAGTGCTCGTAATAGACTGCGATGTTCATCAGGGAAATGGCACGGCTGAAATATTCAAGGATGATGATGATGTATATACCTTTTCAATACACGGGGAGAAAAATTACCCGTTTAAAAAACCACCATCTTCGCTCGACATCGGCCTGCCCGATAATACAGGAGATCTGGATTACCTGTCAACGCTTGAAAAAGCTTTGGACCGGATATTTACTGAATTTACTCCAGACCTTGTTTACTATCTTGCGGGTATCGACCCATTGGAAACAGATCACTTTGGCAGGCTATCTTTATCATTGAATGGACTTGAAGAACGAGAAAGGCTTGTGATAGAAACAGTTGGGAAAAGAGATTTCCCATTGGTTTTATTGCTTTCAGGAGGATATGCTCCCACGCTGGAACAAACGGTTGAAGCGCATAGCCTGCTTTATAAATCCGGACACAATTTGATGCCTAAGTACTACTAAATTCTTGTATACTTGAGGAAACAGATAACAACTTATGACTCATAAAGAATCAATAGCCATATTTGGATCAACCGGTTCGATTGGTACACAAGCGGTAGAAATTTTACAAAATCAGCGCGAAAAGTTTAACGTTGTTGTACTTTCAGCAAATAACAACTTTGAACTGCTGGCTGAACAGGCCAATGATTTCCAGCCGGATTATCTGCTTTTGGGAAATGAAAAGTCCAGAAAGGATTTTGAAAAACTACTCAAATATAAGCCAAAAGCGATGTTTTACGGCAATCATCAGCTCGAAGGACTTGCTGAAGAGGCCGAATACGATATGCTCTTAAACAGTCTTGTAGGGTTTGCCGGGTTTATGTCGACCTATAAAGCATTAAAAAGGGGCAAAAAAGTGGCTTTAGCCAATAAAGAGTCATTGGTTACGGGGGGTGAGATCCTCAGTAAATTAAAGGCCTTTAAAAAAGGTAAGTTAATTCCTGTAGACTCGGAACACTCTGCAATGCTTCAATCACTTGTAGGTGAGAATCCGAAAGATATTCAGAAAATCATTATTACTGCCAGCGGGGGCCCGTTTAAAGATTATTCTGTGGATCAGATGAATGAAGTTACAGTTGAAGACGCCTTGAATCATCCTAATTGGGATATGGGAGCAAAGATAACCATCGATTCATCAACCATGATGAATAAAGGCCTGGAAATTATTGAGGCTAAATGGTTTTTTGATGTTCATGTTGATCAGATTATACCTGTAATACATCCACAAAGTATAATTCATTCAATAATCGAGTTTGTAGACGGATCATCAAAAGCTCAGCTAGGTCCGCCGGATATGAAAGTTCCCATTCTTTATGCACTTTCGTATCCAAACCGCATCAAATACCCCAATAAAACACTGAATTACAGCGAACAAATGATGCTTGAAATGCGCCCCGTTAATTATTCCCGGTTCCCATGCCTGCAACTCGCCATAGATGCGATTCGTGAAGGGGGTACAAAACCGGCTATATTGAATGCGGCAAACGAAGTAGCCGTTGAACGGTTTTTGAAAAGAGAAATTCACTATATTGATATTCCGAAAATCATTGAATCATCTTTAAACAGCATTAACATTGATAAGGAATTGACTCCTGAAACGTTAATGCAGGCAGACAAAGAAACGCGTGCCTACGCATATACTATACTTTAGCTACATATATGGATTGGATTGTTAGTTTTTCTTCGACAATACTTATTTTTATAGCGGCAATATTTATTTTGGTAACTGTACATGAGTTCGGCCATTTTATTGCAGCTAAATACTTTAAGATGAGAGTCAATAAATTTTCTATCGGCTTTCCGCCTAAAATTTTAAGCTGGAAAAGAAAATCAACAGAGTATGTACTCGGTCTCACGCCTCTTGGAGGCTACGTTCAAATTGCCGGAATGATTGATGAAACGATGGATGAAAGCTTCATTGGTGAAGAACCCAAACCGGATGAATTCAGGAGCAAACCTGTCTGGCAGCGAATTATTGTGATTCTTGCAGGTGTTGTCTTTAATATGATCCTGGCCGTTGTCATTTATACAGGTATGACATGGAGCTATGGCGAGACTGTAGTACCTGTTCGTTCAGTTGGAGGAATTTATGTTGAAGAGGGCTCTCTGGCAGACAGAATTGGCCTGCAAACGGGTGACCAGCTTATTGGTGTGAATGGGGAGGAAGTAGATTACTTTAATGAGTTATTTAATCCATCGGCCATTACAGATCGTGATTTATCCTATTTGGTAAACCGGGATGGAGAAACAGTTACCATTTCCACACCTCCCAATTTTCTTGATTTGATTAACGAAGAAGGGCGCTTTATTGATGAAACAAACAGTCTGCCAAGCAAAATTTCCCGGGTTATGCCCGATTCACCTGCAGAATCTTCAGGTCTGCAGGATGGCGATGAAGTTGTTGCGGTAAATGGTGAACCGGTATCGTACTGGCTGCAGCTTGTCAATAGCATCCAGAACACGGATAAAAGTATTGAATTAACGGTCCAGCGGGAGTCGGGGTTGACAACTGTCGAGGTTACTCCCGATCCGGAAACAAAAACAATCGGAATTCAGTCACCCAATCCTGCAGATATTTTTGACATCGACAGACGAACCTATAATCTAGCTCAGTCAGCCGTTATTGGCTATACAAAAACCAGTGATACCTTTACAGGGATCATAAAGGGAATTGGCCGTATGTTTTCCGGGGATATATCGGTTCGCGACAACCTTGGTGGCCCGGTTGCCATTGCAAACATTACCAAAGAGGCAACCGATGCCGGTGGCTGGATAGGATTCTGGAATATCACGGCTTTTTTAAGTGTAACACTGGCCATTATGAACATGCTTCCAATTCCAGCACTTGATGGCGGCCATTTTATGTTCCTTGCATATGAGGGGATTACAAGAAGGGAGCCTTCACCAAAAGTACGTATGGGCCTTCAACAGCTTGGATTTATATTCCTTATCGGTCTGTTTATTCTCGTAACGTTCAATGATATTCTCAGAACATTTGGTGGGTAATTGTATGTATGTCAAAGGAGGATACTCCACTATATTTGTAGTACTTTTCCCCGTCGCTATAGCCGGCTTTTTGGCCCGTTGTATTTTATATTGTCTGAAAGAAGGAGACCATGTAGAAGTCGGTGACCTCTTTGGAATTACGAAATTTAGCTCACACATGGGAATTCTCGTCCCTTCAAATGTTCATTTACAGTTAAAAGATGGGAATAAAAGAGTTGCAGGAGAGACGATTATTGGCAAGATTCTTTAATTATGAAATACCCGATACAGAAGAAACGATTTCAAAAAAAGTTCAAGAAAAGAAAGCTTAAACCTATTCCCAGAGTGGTGGTTCCAAGCTTTTTTACACTCATGAACCTCTTCTGCGGGTTTCTCTCGATTATTATGGTCTATGAGGGTAACCTTGTAGCAGGCGCCTGGCTTATTGTATTGGCAGGAATGTTTGACGTACTTGACGGGTTTATGGCCCGGCTCGCCAATGCTACCAGTGAATTTGGCATGGAGCTCGATTCAATTTGTGATGTCGTATCTTTTGGTGTGGCACCGGGGTTTTTAATCTACAGTTTTGCACTCCACGAGCTGCAAATAATTGGTATTCTTCTAAGTGCACTTGCTCCCACTTGTGGAGCCATTCGGCTGGCACGATTTAATGTTGAGGCTAAAACAGAAGATCTGAACTTCTTTCGCGGTTTACCGACCCCGGCATACGCAATCATGCTGGCCTCGTTCTTTCTTACGTTTCGCAATCGTCTCGATTGGTTTGAAGGGCTGAACCAGGGTGTCATATCTGTTTTAATTCCGGTTGTTATTTTACTTTCATTTTTGATGGTGAGTACCATACCCTTTGACAAAATTCCTCGGTTTGACAGAAAATCTATTAAAAAGTATAAAAACCGGCTCATCCTTCTATTTGTTTATTTTATCATCATCCTGATATTTCAGGATTTGGGACTGATAGTGGTTTTCTCCTTCTTTATCGCCAAAGGACTGCTTTTAGGACTTTATATATTTTGGAAGCAGGCTTTTACCGATGATCCGGATCCTCTTGAGCAGGGAAATATGTAATGATCGGAGATTAACTTACTCTGTAAGGATACGCGCCATCTCCTTTTCAACAAACGTTTTAATTTTAACAGCGGATCTTTTCTTAAGCGGAATTACTCTGCCATGAATTTTATGAAGGTACGTCCAGTCACTCTCGTTTTGATTCCGAATAGCCACGCACCGGTCTGAGGTAACAATATCGTTATAAAAACTGCGGTTGGGCATTTCATCTACTTTTACCGTTGCCAGTTGTTGTAAATCCCAGCTTTCGGAGTGCTTCATCTCGTTCTTTACAATATATGATACCGTTAAAAAATGATCCTCATCTACTGAAAAAATCAGAGATACTTTTCCATCTTGAAGCTTAAAGAGGCCAATTACCCCAAGTGCAAAGAAAGCAAAAGCCCCAAGCCTTACGTACCCGGCCAGCAACGTATTTTCAATAAAAAAAAGTGAGCCAAAAATAGCTATAGCTAAAACCATGCTTACAGCCGTAATAAGTGGCCACCGGGCAGAATACTTTTCTTCAATTTTCAATTCACTCATGATAAAATCCTTTTTTTGATGATCTCTCCGTTTAAAGTTCGATAATGATCATATAAATTAGCTGTTAAGCAGGAATGTATGGGAATCGTACATACATAATCATTCATCAGAATATTTTTCGATTTTTCACCAACAGTAAGCATTCCATGTTCCTGCGATAAAGATTGAAGTTTACCATCCAGTATGTTTACTGAATTCTGATTATCCAAAGAGATTAATTGGCCAAAATTTTTTGATCCATCATCGTCAAGAACATAATCTTTTGAACAGTGAACCGCTCCGCCATGGCATATTGCGCGATTTTCATTTGGAAAAGCCTGAGCAACGGGCATCAAATGAAACAGTGCAATATCATCGAGAGAACAGCTGCCTATCTTATACTGCATCCAGTCGTAAAACACAAAATTGCCGGCGGTGCATTCATCAAGATACTCAAAAGAGGGGAGGACGCTCGCCGAGGGCGTGTCTCCCATAGAGATGTTTGCTTCAGGATATAAATTTTTCATCTCTTTCATCATCTCGACGGAAGATTCTATAGACTCAATGATGCCTTTACGGGACCTGCTTTGGTACGTTCTTCCATCGTGCATATAGAAACCGTGGAAGTGAACGTGTCGCAATTTATCCCCTGCATCAATCATAGCTTCAATTTCACTTCTGCAAGAAGGTGATATCCCACTTCGATGGTATCCGTTATCGATTTCAATATAAAACCGAATGGGTTTTTCCAGTTCATTGTTGATAAAATGCAGATCGTTTTCATTATGAATAAATAACCGGAGTGATGCATTCTCCTGCAATTTTTTAATAACGTTAATTTGCCCCCTGTAAAATGGGAACGCAATTGTAATATCATTCCAGCCATCTTCAGCAAAGTACAGGGCCATGGCTGGTGTAGATACAGTAATCCCTTTAACCCCATACTCACTGAACCAACGGCCGATTTGCTGCGATTGGTGTGTTTTGAAATGCGGACGGAGAAGACAAGAATTTTCTCTGCACTTCTCAACCATTCTTTTGATGTTGTCTTTGCATACGTTTGAGTCGAGAAGGAGTAAAGGACGTTCAGGATTTGGAAGCTGCATTAAAAATATGGGTTCATTCTGTTTGAAACTTGACGGTTCAAAAATAGTAAATGCTTCGAAGTTAAAAACGCCTTATTTTCAATCTCTATATAAACAGATTTAATACAGCTATCGACCAAAAAATCTTAATCGGGCGATTAGAGAAAATACATTTTCCCGAACTGTCTCTTTATAACCTGGACGCAAAAATTGACACAGGTGCATATACTTCAAGCCTCCACTGCCATCATATAACAACAAAAGAAATCAATGGTTTGACTATTGTGCGTTTCTTTGTGTTGGATCCGGATCATCCGGAGTATGAAAACCGTCCATTTGAAATTCCGGTCCACAAAATTAAAAGTGTAAAAAGTTCAAATGGCATCACTGAAACACGCGTCATAATAAAGCAGAAAATTGAGATTGCCGGCAGATCTTACGCCATTGATCTTTCCTTAACAAACAGGGCAGAAATGAGATATCCTGTACTTCTTGGCCGACGTTTTTTAAATAAGAAGTTTATCGTAGACGTTTCAACAAAATTTATATTTAAACAAAGTTAATTTATGCCAGACAAAAAGTTAAACATTTTAATACTCTCCAGAAACAAACAACTCTATTCTACAAAACGTATCGCAGAAGCGATAACAGAGAAAGGTTATAATCCGCTGATATTGGACCATCTGAAGTGTGATATTGTTATTGAGCAGGATAAACCTGCAATTTATTATGATGGAGAACTTATTAAAAATGTTGTGGCGGTTATTCCAAGGATTGGTGCATCAGTTACATTTTATGGAGCTTCCGTTGTACGTCAGTTCGAAATGATGAACATACCTACCGTTACAGAGTCGCAAGCGCTGGTACGTTCACGAGATAAACTGAGAAGCCTTCAGATATTAGCGCGATCGAATGTCGGTATGCCCAAAACGGTATTTACCAACTACAGTAAAGAGGTGGATATGATTATCGACAGCGTAGGCGGGGCTCCACTGATCGTTAAACTGCTGGAAGGCACTCAAGGCTATGGTGTGGTTCTTGCACCCACACGCAAGGCTGCAGAATCAATTATAGAGGCATTCCACAGTATGAAGGCCAGGGTGATTGTACAGGAGTTTATCGAAGAGGCGAAAGGCGCAGATGTACGGGTATTTGTGGTAGATAATAAAGTTGTAGGAGCCATGAAAAGACAGGGAAAAGAAGGAGAGTTTCGGTCCAATCTACACCAGGGAGGTACCGGAAAAATTATAAAACTCACTAAAGAGGAACGCAATATTGCCCTCACAGCAGCCAGGTCCATGAATTTAAGTATTGCCGGAGTAGATCTGCTTCAATCAAGCAGAGGACCTCTAGTGCTTGAAGTGAATTCATCTCCCGGCCTTGAAGGAATTGAAAAGGCAACGGGAAAAGATATTGCTTCTAAAATAGTTGAATACGCTGAAAAGCTTATAGAACATAAAAATAATAAGATATCAACTCGCAGAAAGATTAAACCCAATGCCTGAGCATATTACTATAAATGGCGAGCGTATAAAAAGGGGAGAGGACAGGCAAATCTATCTGCGAATCGCCCGCCTTCCCACCTATACAAATATTGACCTACCTGTGAGAATTTTAAGGGGTACAGAGGACGGGCCAACTCTTTTGCTCTCAGGCGGACTACACGGTGATGAGATAAACGGTATAGAAATCGTACGGCGGCTGCTTACTAAAGATTTTATAAAACCTGCCAGGGGTACCATTATTGCCGTGCCTTTGATGAATGTGTATGGTTTTATTCAAAATGTTCGGGGGGTTCCCGACGGAAAAGATATTAACAGGAGTTTTCCGGGTAGTAAATCTGGATCCCTGGCGAAATTACTCGCATTTACAATCATGAAAGAGATTGTTCCACTGATTGATTTCGGACTCGATTTTCACACCGGAGGAGCAAGCAGAGCAAACTACCCACAAATACGATGCACTTTCAATAGCTCAAAAAACCTTGAAATTGCAAAAGCATTTGCGCCTCCAGTCATTCTTCATTCAAGATTAATTGATAAATCATTCAGGAAGGCTGCACATAGAAAGAAAAAACATATACTTGTATTTGAAACTGGGGAATCTTTAAGACTAGACGAATTTGGCATTAAAGAGGCGATTAATGGTACCAAAAGGGTTATGAAGCACCTGAGAATGATAGATGAGGCTCCAAAATCCGGTAAAACTGAAATTTTTGATAAGTCATCCTGGGTCAGAGCAACATATGCCGGAATATTCCATACCAGGGTACATTTAGGTGAAGATATCAGGAAAAATCAACTGTTAGGAGTTATTACTGATCCATTTGGTACTGAATCATTCAGAATAAAGAGCCGGTTTACCGGTAAAATTATTGGTTTAAACCACAATCCCATTGTGCATAAAGGCGACGCTATTATGCACATTGCAACTGAAACTGATCAAAAGAAAGAAGTATGAATACCGATTTAATTTACTGTCCCGTATCGAAGAGGAAATGGAAAGAATTCAATACCGCCGGGTATTATCGTCCCAAAGTTGAGGATGTAGAAATAGGTTCTATAACATGTGCTACTAACAGCACTCTCAATAAATTATTAAACGAATCTTTTAGCGGCCGTAAGAATCTGCTTATTTTGGTTATTGACAAGTCGAGACTGGAGCCGAAGATTCTGGTGGATAAAGAAACCGGTAAAGTTACAGTTCAAGGAGCGATAAATACCGATGCGATACTTGATAAAATAAGAATCGACTGTAATGAGGATGGTCTGTTTGATCTTGAAGTAGAGAGTATATGATATAGATTCAATACCGGGCGAGTTCATATCAATTATTGAAGGTATATGGGAAAATACCCATATCTGATTGTCGTATAATATATATTATGTAAAGTTATATTGATTGCACAGGCAACTACACTTCATACTATGCCGTACCTTTCCCCTCTATTGATCGATGAACAACTCGTTTATTATAGTATAGCTTTCTGAATTTCCTTGAAATCGGGAAGATCTCCAGAATCATCCAAAACTTCAGCATACTCAACGATGCGGTCCTCATTAATTACAAAAGAAGCTCTCTTGCTCACCCCTTTCATGCCAAAATAATCTTCATAAAGCACATCAAACTGAGCTGAAACTTCTTTATTAAAATCGCTTAAAAGTGTGAAATTAATATTGTTTGCTTTTTTAAACGCTTTAAGAACGAAAAAGCTGTCTATACTGATGCCCACTACATTTACATTAAGCGAGTTGTACATTTTCATATTATCACGGGCCGTACACATCTCATCGGTACAGACAGAAGAAAATGCCAGAGGAAAAAACAAAAGAAGTGCTTTTCCGTCATTTGTAATGTCTTCCAAACTGATTTTTTCACCATTACTGTTTTGCAGTACAAAATTTTTAACCTTATCCCCTTTTTTCATCTGTTATGTATCTATGTATCTGTTAAAAGTAAATATAAACCCGTAGGACGTAACTGCAATTCCGACACTGGTAATCAGGTACCACAATAAATGGATATACTGGTCTTCATCAAGAAAAAAAGACACAGATAATGATGCAGCAAGCAGCAATGAACCGGCTATCATCGAAATTAATGGTTTTTTCCTTTTTTTGTATCCTATGGTGATGATCAGAGAAACCAACACAATCATTGCTGATACAGAATGAACAATTGTATCCTTCATAAGGCTGGTTTGATAAATAAGATAGTATGAAAACGGAATAACCACAGGCATGAATACGGTTATATAGGGATACCTGAATATTTCAGGTTTAAGCTTTCTGATCATCATCAGTAACGCCACCAGGATCCCCGAAAAGGTGATTATCAGAGATATCTCAGCGATAAATTTGCTTAAAGGGAAACCAGTGGATGTATAGATTTTGGCCGTCAACCATAAACAGGCCGATGCTACAAGGGCTATTCTTGCGTCCCGAAACTGATCTACTATGTTTTTATGACATAAAATAGCCCCAAAACCGACGGATAATATTAAAAGTA
>Ga0102928_1000258_pt1 | contig 33073 bp, 30 predicted proteins | sample SalPonR1_B_D1_MG_FD_78504 | JGI IMG/M metagenome (GOLD analysis project Ga0102928, IMG submission 78504) | Salt pond soil microbial communities from South San Francisco under conditions of wetland restoration - Salt Pond MetaG R1_B_D1_MG | ecosystem: Environmental > Aquatic > Marine > Intertidal...
CGCGCACCGGCACGCCGGCCTCTCGCGCCGCCGCGATCACCGGCGCGAACCGCTCAAGGCTCTCGGCCACCGTCGCGTTGATGTTGGCGCGCGAAAACCCGTCGGAGGCCGAGCCGAACACAGCGACCTCGTCGGCACGGGCCGACAGCGCCCCCTCCAGCCCGCGCATGTTGGGCGTGAGCGCGGCATAGCGCACACCCGGCGCGCGCCGGATGCCCGCCAGAACCGCGGCCGACTCCGCCATCTGCGGCACGCGCGCCGGGTTGACGAAACTGGCCACCTCGATCCGGCCGAAACCGGCCCCGCTCAGGCAATCGACCAGCGCGATCTTCTGTGCCGTCGGAATGCGCCGCTTCTCGTTCTGCAAACCATCGCGCGGGCCGACCTCGAAAATCTCGACCTGTTCGGTCATCTCTTGTCTCCTTGCAACGCGCTCCCTTATCGGAAGGGCTCATTCCTCCCAGGGCGCGTAGAAATCCCTCTGATAGATCCGCCCGCCATCCGGTCCGGGGCTGGCCGCCTCGAATCCTTCACGCGCGGTGATCCGATCATACCATTTTTCCGTTTCCGGAAAGCCCTCAAGCCGCGCGAAATGGCGCGCCATGTAGACCGCCTGCCCGACACAGATATCGCAGGCCGAAAAGCCGCTGGTCAGCAGGTGGTCCCGGTTTTCGACCGGGGTCGAGAGCCGCGCCTCGATCGCCTCGTAACACTTGCGGATGCGCGCCGCTTCCAGCTTCATCACGATGGGGCTGCGCATGTGATCCTCGTAAAGCATCACATGCTGTTGCGTCAGCGCCGCCACATGCTGGCTCAGCGTCTCGGCGAAATGCACCCAGACCAGCCAGGCCATGCGGTCCATGTCCCCCGGCATGCGCCCTAGGCCCGGCTCGGGGAAACGCTCGCACAGATATTCGACCATCGCGCCCGATTCGAACATCCGCTCGCCTTCGATCTCCAGCGCCGGCACCCTTCCGGCGGGCGACAACGACAGGAACGCGGGCTCGCGCAACGACTTGTCGAACGCATGCTCCACGATCTGGAAATCGACCCCCAGCTCATGCAGCAGCCACAACACCCGCATCGAGCGGCTCTGTCCGACGTGATGCAGCGTGATCATGCCTCTTTCCCTTCGTCCTTCGCCGCCAGCCTGACCAGCGCCGCGCCCGCCTCGACCTGCGCGCCGGTCCCGACCAGCACCTCGGCGACCACGCCGTCGCGCGCCGCCAGCAAGGCATGTTCCATCTTCATCGCCTCCAGCACCGCCAGCCGGTCGCCCTCGGCCACCGCCTGTCCCGGCTTCGCCAGCATCGCCTTGACCAATCCGGGCATCGGCGCCTCGATCACGTCCTGATCGCCGCCCTTCACCGCCGCCTTGTCCAGCGGATCGACGATCTCGAATCCCAGTCCGTAATTGGCGAAAACCGTCACCAGCGCGCCGTTCACCGCCACCTGCGGCGCCGCCTCGCCATCAAGCTGCCAGCGCCCGCCGACCTTTCGCGCGGCGATGGTCCGCCCCTCGACGACAACGTCATGCGCCCATGCCGAAAGGCAACGCAGCGCCACCGCGATCTCCTCGCCCTCGCGCGTCAGCAATACCCGCCGCTCCAGCGGCGCCCAGAGCGTGAATCCGGTCTCCCCGCCCTCCGCCTCCAGCAACCCGAGCGCCGCCAAGGCCGCCAGCGCCACATCGCGCGCCGTCACCTCGGGCGCGGCGGCCAGCATGTCGATATCGCGGGCGATCAGCCCGGTATCCACATCTCCGGCCGCAAAGCCCCGATGCGCCGCCAACGCGCCCAGGAACGCCAGGTTGGTAACGGTCCCGGCCACCTCGCAATCGCGCAACGCCGCCGACAAGCGCCTGAGCGCCCCCGCCCGCGTCGCCCCGTGGGTGATGATCTTGGCGATCATCGGATCGTAATGCGGGGAAATCTCGTCGCCCGCCCTCACCCCGGTATCGGACCGTGCGCCTTCGGGAAAGCGCAGATGCGCCAGCCGCCCCGTAGCGGGCAGGAATCCCCTTGGCACATCCTCTGCGTAAAGGCGCGCCTCGAAGGCATGACCCCTGATCGCCAACTCACCCTGCGCCTTGGGCAAGCCCTCGCCGCTCGCCACGCGCAACTGCCACTCCACCAGATCGACGCCGGTGATCGCCTCGGTCACCGGATGTTCCACCTGCAGGCGCGTGTTCATCTCCATGAACCAGAACCCGTCAGAGCGCAGCCCCTCGCTGCCATCGACGATGAACTCCACCGTCCCGGCCCCTGCATAACCGATCGCGCGCGCCGCGCGCACCGCCGCCTGGCCCATGGCCGCGCGCATCTCTTCGGTCATGCCCGGCGCCGGGGCCTCCTCGATCACCTTCTGATGGCGCCGCTGCAGCGAGCAGTCGCGCTCGTAAAGATGCACCGCATCCTTGCCGTCGCCAAAGACCTGCAACTCGATATGACGCGGCTTCTGAATGTATTTCTCGATCAAGACCGCCGCATTGCCGAAGGCGGTCTCGGCCTCGCCCTTGGCACTCTCCAGCGCATCCGCGAAATCCTCTGGCCGCTCGACCAGACGCATCCCCTTGCCGCCGCCCCCGGCGACTGCCTTGATCAACACAGGATAACCGATCGCATCCGCCGCCCCCGCCAGATGCTCGGGGTCCTGGTTCTCGCCGTGATAGCCGGGCACCACCGGCACGCCCGCCTCCTCCATCAGCGCCTTGGCCGCATCCTTGAGCCCCATCGCGCGTATCGCCTGCGCCGAGGGGCCGATGAACACCAGCCCCGCCGCCTCGACCGCCTCGACGAAATCGGGGTTCTCCGACAGGAAGCCATAGCCCGGATGGATGGCCTGCGCCCCGGTCTCCAGCGCCGCGGCGATGATGGCATCACCGCGCAGATAACTCTGCGACGGGGCCGGACCACCGATATGCACCGCCCTGTCGGCCATCGCCACATGGCGCGCCGCACGGTCTGCATCGGAATACACCGCCACACTGCGCACACCCATCCTGCGCGCGGTCTCTATCACGCGACAGGCGATCTCGCCCCGGTTGGCGATCAGGATCGTCTCGAACATCAGCCCACTCCCCATGGCGCCCGACGCGCCGCATTCATCTTGCTCAAAATACTCCCGCCGGAGGCTCCCGCCCGCGCGGCCCCGTGCAACGCCGGGGGATATGTCAGCGCCCTCACCATCGCCCAAGCACCTCCTGTGCCTCGCGCATCATCCGCTCGACGATATCGGCGGCGGGCTCTACCTGGTCGATCAGCCCCACCGCCTCGCCCGCAATGGCGGGCGCGCGCTTCGCATCACCCTCTGCGACCGCCTTGCCATAAGCCGCCCGCGCCTGCGCGTCGCGCGGCCCGCCCGGCACATCGCGCCAGTGATCCGTCCATTCATTGCCAAGCGTGCGGATCGTGTAGGGGCGCGGCCAGTCCAGCCCGCGCGCGATATCGGGCAGGGATGAGCGCAAGGTCGCATCCCCGTCCGCCGACAGCGCCGCCGCCTGGAACCCTTCGGCCACCAGCGCCTCCGCGCTGGCCCAGAACCGCGTGCCCATGACCACGCCCTCGGCCCCCAGCATCAAGGCCGCCGCCAAGCCGCGCCCGTCAGCGATTCCACCCGCCGCCAGCACGATTGCCTTGTCCCCCACCAGGTCCACGACTTCGGGAACCAGCGTCATCGTCCCGCGCATCGCGCCATGCCCGCCCGCCTCGCTGCCCTGCGCAACGATCACCTCGGCTCCCGCCGCCAGGGCCTCGCGCGCACCCTCTACGCTTTGCACCTGTGCAAAGACCGGCACGCCTGCCGCCTGCGCCGCTTGGGCAAAGCCGGACACATCGCCGAAAGACAGGAACATCGCCGCCGGTTTGCGCTCAAGTACCGAGGCATAAAGCCCCGGCGCCCGCGCCTCGCGCTCCGCCAGCGCCCAGGTGATGAACCCGCAGCCGACCGCCACATTGCCCGCGGCGGCGAATTGCGCGTCGATCCATTCAGCCTCCGCGCCATAGCCGCCCCCGATGAACCCAAGGCCCCCCGCGCCGCTCACCGCTGCCGCCAGCCGCCCGCCCGAGGCCATCGCCATCGGCGCCGAAACGATGGGCGCCGTCAGCCCGAATCGCTGGCAAAGCCCTGTGTTCAGTGATGCCGTCATGACGCCCCCTCTCCGGGTTTGCCGCCCTCACATGCGGAACAGGCCAAAGCGCGTCTCCTCTATCGGGGCACAAAGCGCGGCACTCAGCGACAGCGCCAGCACGTCGCGCGACTTGCGCGGATCGACGATGCCATCGTCCCACAGCCGCGCCGAGGCATAAAGCGGATGCGACTGGCGCTCGAACATATCGATGGTGGGGCGCTTGAATTCGGCCTCCTCCTCTTCGGACCAGCTGCCGCCCTTGCGCTCGATCGCGTCGCGCCGGACCGTGGCCAGAACCCCGGCCGCCTGCTCACCGCCCATGACGCTGATCCGGCTGCTGGGCCAGGACCACATGAAGCGCGGCTGATAGGCCCGCCCCGCCATGCCGTAATTTCCCGCCCCGAAGGAGCCGCCCACCACCATCGTGACCTTGGGCACCGATGTGGTGGCGACGGCCGTTACCATCTTGGCGCCGTGGCGCGCGATGCCTTCGTTCTCGTATCGCCGCCCGACCATGAAGCCGGTGATGTTTTGCAGGAAGATCAGCGGGATGCGGCGCTGGCTGCACAGTTCCACGAAATGCGCACCCTTCTGCGCGGCCTCCGAAAAGAGGACGCCGTTATTGGCCACGATGCCCACCGGACAGCCCTTGAGATGGGCAAAACCGCAGACCAGCGTCTCGCCGAACCGCGCCTTGAACTCGTCAAAGCGCGACCCGTCCACCAGACGCGCGATCACCTCGCGGATATCATAGGGCGTGCGCAGATCGGCAGGCACCACGCCCAGCAACTCCTCGGGGTCATAGGCCGGGGGCTCTGGGCTGGTCCAATCCACCGTCGCAGGCTTCGTGCGGTTCAGATGGCCGACCGCGCGGCGCGCCAGCGCCAATGCATGGGCGTCATCCTCGGCCAGGTAATCGGCCACGCCCGACAGGCGCGTATGCACATCGCCCCCGCCAAGGTCCTCGGCGGTCACGACCTCGCCGGTCGCCGCCTTGACCAGCGGCGGACCCGCCAGAAAGATCGTCCCCTGGTCGCGCACGATGATCGTGACATCCGACATCGCGGGCACATAGGCGCCCCCGGCGGTGCAGGAGCCCATGACCACGGCGATCTGCGGGATGCCCTTGGCGGACATGCGCGCCTGATTGTAGAAGATGCGCCCGAAATGATCGCGGTCGGGAAAGACCTCGTCCTGATTGGGCAGGTTCGCCCCGCCACTGTCCACCAGGTAGATGCAGGGCAGGTTGCATTCCTCGGCAATCTCCTGGGCGCGCAGATGCTTCTTGACGCTCATCGGGTAATAGGTGCCGCCCTTCACCGTGGCGTCGTTGCACACCACCATGCATTCCTGCCCCTGCACGCGCCCGACCCCGGCGATCACGCCCGCGCAGGGCGCCGCGCCGTCATAAAGGCCATGCGCCGCCGTAGCGCCGATCTCGAGGAAAGGCGCGCCGGGGTCCAGCAGGTTCGCCACCCTCTCGCGCGGCGGCATCTTGCCCCGCGCCAGATGGCGCTCTCGTGCCGCATCGCCGCCACCTGCGGCGGCCTCGGCCGCGGCGCGCGCCACCACGTCGAGCGCGTCCAGATGGCCGTCCCGGTTGGCCTTGAACGCCTCCGATGAAGGAATTGCCTTGGACTCCAGCTTCATGCCGTCGCCTCCCCGTTCGCCGCGACGCCATCCGCTGCGCGCCGCGCTGTTGCATTTTTGCCGCTCTTGCGGCGCTTCATGTGAACTTGACCCAAATCAAGGTGATCTGCGGGGTCCGCGCGCATGGTCTGGCGCACTGGGATAGGAATGGAAAGACAATGAAGACACTCACCGCACTCACGCTCGCAACCGCCCTCGCCGGGGCAGCCGCTCCGGCGCTGGCTCAGGAACAAGGCAGCATGACCTTTGGCATCGGTATCGCCGGTGTGCTGCCCGACGGCTCCAGCAATACGACCGCCGGTCAGATTTCCGTGGGCGACAATGTCCGCCCGACCCTGACGTTCGAATATTTCTTCGCCGACAATATCGGTGTCGAGGTTCTGGCCGCATGGCCGTTCGAACACGACATCAAGCTGGCAGGCGTCGGCAAGATCGGCAAGACCAAGCACCTGCCGCCCACGATCTCGCTGCAGTATCACTTCACCAACAAGTCCAGCCTGACGCCCTTCGTCGGTGTCGGTATCAACTACACCACCTTCTGGGACGACAAGGGCACCGGTCCGCTGGCCGGCGTGCCGATCAGCCTCGATGATTCCTGGGGCGTCGCCCTGCATGCGGGTATCGACTACGCGCTCACCGAAAAATCCGCTCTGCGCGCGGATGTCCGCTGGATCAACATCGAAACCGACGCCACCGTCGGCGGCGCGCCGATCGGCAAGGTCGCGATCGACCCCTGGGTCGTCGGCATGTCCTACGTGATGAAGTTCTGATCGCTGAACGACACATCGTTTCAAGGGGCCGGCCATTGCGCCGGCCCTTTTCGTAGCGTCCGCGCCGCTCATGACGCCGCCCCTTCCGCCACCGCGCGCGCCCTCAACTCGCGCCGGATCACCTTGCCGGTCACCGTCATCGGCAGCGCAGGCAGAAAATCCACCTCGCGCGGATAGGAATAGCTGGCGAGCCTCCCCTTGACGAAATCCTGCAATTCCCGCGACAGCGCCGCGCCCGGCGCATGACCCTCCTTGAGCACCACATAGGCCTTCACGATCTCGGTGCGCAGCGCATCGGGCTTGCCCACCACGCCCACGGTCGCCACCGCCGGATGGGTCAGCAGACAATCCTCGATCTCGGCGGGACCGATGCGGTAGCCCGCACTGGTGATAACGTCATCCTCGCGCCCCGCAAAGCGCAGGAACGCGCCATCCCACATGCCCCGGTCACCAGTCACCATCCAATCGCCGCGAAACTTCGCGGCCGTGTCCTCGGGCCGGTCCCAGTATTCCAGCATCATGCTGCCCGCGCCCCGGCGAATCGCGATATCGCCCTCGCCTTCGGTCTCGTGCCCCTGCGCGTCGATCACCCCGATCCGGAACCCCGGCGCAGGCTTGCCGATACATCCCGGTCGCGGCGCGAACAGCGCCGAACAGGAACTGGCGACCATGTTGCACTCGGTCTGGCCGTAAAACTCGTTGATCGTCACGCCAAAGGCCCGCCGCCCCCAATCCAGCATCTCCGCGCCCAAGGGCTCGCCGCCGCTGGCGACACTGCGCAACCCTTCCAGCGCGCAATCGGCGGCCTTCAGCATCCTGAGCGCCGTGGGCGGAAAGAACACGTTGCGCACCGCCCCCTCGCGCAGCACACGCAGACATTCATCGGGGGTGAATTTCGCCAGCCGCGCCGCCACCACCGGCACGCCCAATGCCAGCCCCGGCATCATCACGTCAAACAATCCCCCGATCCAGGCCCAGTCCGCAGGCGTCCACAGGCAATCGCCCTCCTGACCCAGGAAATCATGGCTCATCTCGACGCCCGGCAAATGGCCCAGCAACATGCGATGACCATGCAGCGCGCCCTTGGGGCTGCCCGTGGTGCCACTGGTATAGATCAGAACCGCCGGGGTCTCCGGCCCGGTCTCGGCCGCCTGGCATTCGCCCTCGGGCAAATCCACCGCCTCGGGCACCAGCGCCCCGACCCCCTCAAGCGGCGCCAAAAGATCGACGCCGCCGGGATCCGTCACCACCAGCCGCGCCCCCGCATCGCCAACGCGCGAGGCCAGCGCATCGCGCTGAAACAGCTTGAACAGCGGGATCGACACCGCCCCCAGCTTCCAGATGGCAATATGCGCCGCCGCGCACCAGGCATCCTGACTGCGCAAGACGCCCACCCTGTCGCCGCGCTGCACACCCCGCTTGGCCAGTTCCAGCGCCAGCCCATCCGCCATGCGCCGCAACGCGCCATATGTGGTCTCTCGGCGCGCGCCGGTAAGGTCGATGATCGCCACGCGTTCGGGCTCGCGCGCCGCCCAGTCGTCGCAAACCTGCGCGGCCATGTTCAGACGCTCGGGGATATCCCAGCGAAACCTCTCGCACATCTGCGCATAGGTCTCGGGCACGGGGCGCAACAAGGGCGGGCGAATGCTCATTTCATGCTCCCCAGGTGATGCAGCTCCAGCGCCCTTGCGGCGGTCTTTTTCAAATGACAATGGCCCGCGATGATCGTGCGAATCGAACCATCGATCCAGATGCCATGACGCAAGCCGCATTCCGCATCCCGATAGGCGTACCAATGGCGCTGCGTCTCCTGCAACTGCCCCACCAGCGCGCCATCGCCCTCGCGGCCAAGCACCCCGGCCTGACGCTCAAGCGCCTCGTTCATCAACTGCGCCCAGACCCGCGTTTCCGCCATCAGGCACTCGCTGATCCCTATGGTCGTCGCGCCGCCGGGCAGCGCCTGACAGGCATTGGCCGCCTCGCCTGCGCAGTCCGGCGCGCCCTCGCGCGATTGCGCCGCCTCAAGGCATGCCCTGACCAGCGTCGCATCCACCGCGTCCTCCTGCGCGATGGCAGGCGCGCCAAGCGCAGCCAGCAACGACAAGATCGCAGCCCGTGTCACCCCATCGCACCCATCAATTCGCGTCCCACCAGCATCCGGCGGATTTCGGATGTGCCCGCGCCGATTTCCATCAGCTTGGCATCGCGGAACAGCCGCGCCACCGGCGCATCGGCCAGGAAACCCGCGCCGCCCATCGCCTGCACCGCCTGATGCGCCTGCACCATGGCCTGTTCGCTGGCATAAAGGCAGCAGGCGGCGGCGTCCTGGCGCGTCACGTCGCCCCGGTCACACGCCTTGGCCACCTCGTAGACATAGGCGCGCGCCGAATTCATCGCCGTGTACATGTCGGCGATCTTGCCCTGCATCAGCTGGAACGACCCGATCGGCTGACCGAACTGCTTGCGCTCGGCCATGTAGGGCATGACCTCGTCAAGACAGGCCGCCATGATCCCGGTGCCGATCCCCGCCAAAACCACGCGCTCATAGTCGAGTCCCGACATCAGCACCCGCACGCCCTTGCCCTCTTCGCCAAGGACATTCTCGAAGGGTACCTCCACATCGTCGAAAATCAGCTCGGCGGTATTGCTGCCGCGCATCCCCAGCTTGTCGAAATGCGGGCTGGTGGTGAATCCCTTCATGCTCTTCTCGATCACGAAGGCAGTGATCCCCTTGGCGCCCGCTTCCGGATCGGTCTTGGCATAGACCACCAGCGTATCGGCATCCGGGCCGTTGGTGATCCAGTACTTGTTGCCATTGAGCTTATAGTGATCGTTGCGCTTTTCCGCCCGTAGCTTCATGCCCACCACGTCACTGCCCGCGCCCGCCTCGGACATGGCCAGCGCACCCACATTGTCGCCGCTGATCAGGCCCGGCAGGTATTTCGCCTTCTGCGCATCCGTGCCGTTCAGCTTGATCTGATTGACGCAGAGATTGGAATGCGCGCCATAGCTCAACGAGACACTGGCCGAGGCCCGCGCGATCTCCTCGATGGCGATCACATGTGCCAGATAGGGCATCCCCGCGCCGCCATGTTCCTCGGGCACCGTGATCCCCAAGAGGCCCAGATCCCCCATCTCTTTCCACAGCGCCGCCGGAAAGACATTCGAGGCGTCAACCTCGCCCGCCATGGGCTTCACGCGCTCTTGCGCCCATCGGTGCACCATCTCTCGCAGGGCGTTCACATCTTCGCCCAGATCAAACTGCATGACCGCGTTGAACATGCGACTCTCCTCCCGTCGGTGGCATTTATTGAACACTTGTTCATTTATAGCCACATCTGCTCGCGCCGGTCAATCCCGCGTTAACGCCGGTGGCGCGCGCGGCGTTAACCGGCTCGGGGCGCGCTGGTTCTGCGGACAGAATACCGACGCCATACCGACGTGATACCGGCGCGGTACCGATCGGCGGATTTCAGCGGATTTGCCTTGTTAACAAGTGATTCCAGCGCCGCGCCCGGCTTTCGCCGCACGCCGCCATTCACGGTTTCTTAACCTTGCTGAACGCTCAGGTGGCGCCGTCGCCCTGCCAGACCGCGCCCACCTCCGCCCGTATGATCCGGGCGATCAGGTCGCAATCCTCAAGGCTGAAGGTCAGCGGCAGGCGCATGTCCAGAATGCTGCGCAACACCCTGTCGGATGCCGGCATCCGCTCATGCGGGGCATAGCGCCAGCTGTCATACCGGCTGGTAAAGCCCACGGGTTCGGCCCCTCCGAACCACTTCAGTTCCACCCCGCGCTTGAGGCAGCGCGCGATCACCTCGCCAATCGCGCTATCCCCCCAGTCCAGCAGCAGAAACTGGATCGACGAGCCCACATAGGTCTCGTCCTCGGGGCGCTCCACCACGCGCAATCCCGGCGTGCCCCGCAGGCCCTCCTCGACCACCCGGTAACGCGCGTTCCAGGCGGCGCATTGCGCGTCCAGCAGCGCCAGCTGCGGGCGCAAAATGGCAGCGCGCAAATGGTCCATCCGCCCGGAAACATTGGGCGTTTCGTATTTCACCCGCTCGAAGACCGCCTCCGGCGGCACCGTGCCGTTGCGCCCATACAGCATGTAGGAGCCCGACAAGATCGTGGCCCGCGCGGCGATCTCGTCATCATCCGTGACCAGCAAACCGCCCTCGCCCGAATTCATGTGTTTGTAGGTCTGCGTGGAATAGCACCCGACCTTGCCCCACCTGCCCGAGGCCCGCCCCTTCCAGGCCGCGCCCATCGTGTGCGCGCAATCCTCGATCACGGTGATCCCACCCGCCTCGCAGATCGCCATCAGGCGCTCCATGTCGCACAGATGCCCGCGCATATGGCTCAGCATCAGCACATCAGCGCGATCCGCCTTGGCCTCCAGATCGTCAAGGTCGATGGTCAGCGCCTCGCTCACCCCGACGAAGACCGGCACCGCGCCCACGCTCGCAATCGCGCCCGGCACCGGCGCCAGCGTAAAGGCATTGGTCAGCACGCGGTCACCCGCCCGCACCCCCACCGCGCGCAGCGCACAGGCCAGCGCATAGCCCCCCGAGGCCACCGCCAGCGCATATTGCGCGCCGGTATAGGCGGCGAATTCCTGCTCCAGCAACGCAGTCTCGCCAACCTCACCGGGGCCAAGATTATAGCGGTGCAACCGCCCGCTGCGCATGACCTCCAGCGCCGCCGCGATCCCCTCTTCGGGGATCGGCTCCTGCTGGGTGAAACTGCCTTTGAATATCTCCGTCATGGCATTCTTTTTGCGGCGCTTCGCACGGCCGGTCAATGGGCTTGCGCCCCCCGCACGGCCTCTTTTCGCAAAAACCGCAAACCCGATCCATGCGTCCCGAAAACCGTGGCGCCCTTCAGCCGATCAACCGGCGCACCACGTCCGACAGCTCGCCGTAATGGCCGATCAGCGCCTCGGGCGACAACGCCGCCACCCCTTCGCCATCGGGTCCGAACGTCACCAATACCGAAGGCACCCCCGCCGCGCGCGACGTCTCGCGGTCGGTCACCGTGTCGCCCACCAGCAGGCAGCGCGCCGGATCGCCCCCGGCCCTGCGCACGGCCTCGCGCAGGGTCTCGGGATCGGGCTTGCGCACCGGCAACGTATCCGCCCCGATCAGCGCGCCAAAGGCATCGAGCGCCCCCAGCCGCGTCATCAACAGCCGTGCCAGCGCCTCGGGTTTGTTGGTGCAGATCGCCACCTTGTAGCCCGCGCCCCTCAGGCCCTCGACCGCGTCAAGCGCGCCGGGGTAAAGCGTGGTATGCGTGTCGATGGCATCCTCATAGGCCTGCAACAACAGCGGGTATTGCCGCTCAATCTCGGCCTCGTCCTCGGCCAGCCCCATCCGCGTGAACCCCAGCTTGAGCATCGCGCGCCCGCCCCGGAACGCCGTGCCCGCATCCTTCAACGGGTCCAGCTGATCGCCCGCACCCATCACCCTGAAACAGGCATTGGCCGCGGCAATGAGATCGGCGCTGGTATCCGCCAATGTCCCGTCCAGATCGAATACAACCGTGCGCACGCGAAACCCCTTTCCTGCCGCCCATGCGCATCAATCCGCGCATGGCTGACACAAACCGCAATCTTCTTTGATGCGCTGCGACCTTGCACAGCACGGGCAACCGGATAAAACGGACGCCACTGGAATACAAAGAGAAACCGCATGAACACAGCCCTGATCCTCCTTGCCGCCGGCCAGGGAACACGCATGAACTCGGACCTGCCCAAGGTGCTGCACGAGGTCGCGGGCGCGCCCCTTCTGGTGCATGCGATGAAGGCAGGCGCGGCGCTTTCGCCCGAACGGGTGGTGATCGTGGCCGGCCATGGCGCCAAGGCCGTCGAAGCCGCCGCGCGCGCTCATGACGAGGACGTCTCGCTCGCCCTTCAATCCGAACAGAAGGGCACCGCCCATGCGGTCGCCCAGGCCGCGCCGCTGCTCGCGGATTTCGACGGCGACGCCTTCGTGCTCTACGGCGACACACCCTTCATCAGCCCCGAGACGCTCGCGCGGATGGCTGCGGCGCGCGCCAGTCATGACCTTGTGGTCCTCGGTTTCGAAGCGGCGGATCCGGGCCGCTATGGCCGCTTGAAGATGAGCGGAGAAACCCTTGATGAAATTGTAGAATTCAAGGATGCAACCGAAGCGGAACGCGCTATCACCTTCTGCAATTCCGGGGTCATCGCCGCCCCCGCTCGCCTGCTGTTCGACCTCATCGGCGAGGTCGGCAACGACAATGCCAGCGGCGAATACTACCTCACTGACATCGCCGCCCTGGCCCGTGCCCGCGGCCTTTCCACAACCGCCATCGCCTGTGACGAGGCCGAAACGCTGGGCGTCAATTCACGCGCCGAACTGGCCGCCGCCGAAGCCGCCTTTCAGACACGCGCCCGCACCGCCGCGCTTGCGGATGGCGTCACGCTCATCGCCCCCGAAACCGTGCATTTCGCCCATGACACGGTGATCGGGCGCGACACGCTGATCGAACAGAATGTCGTGTTCGCCCCCGGCGTCACCATCGAATCCGGCGCGCGAATCCGGGCGTTTTCGCATCTCGAAGGCTGTCATGTTTCGCGCGGCGCTATTGTCGGCCCCTATGCCCGCCTGCGCCCCGGCGCCGAACTGTCCGAGGATACCCGCATCGGCAATTTCGTCGAAATCAAGAACGCCGTCATCGACGCGGGCGCCAAGGTCAACCACCTCAGCTATATCGGCGATGCCCATCTGGGCAGCGGCACCAATATCGGCGCGGGCACCATCACCTGCAACTACGATGGCGTGATGAAACACCATACCGAGATCGGCCAGAACGTCTTTGTCGGCTCGAATACCATGCTGATCGCGCCCGTCACCATCGGCGACGATGCGATGACCGCCTCGGGCTCGGTCATCACCCGCAACGTGCCCGAGGGCGCTCTGGCGATCGCCCGTGGCGCACAGGTGGTCAAACCCGGCATGGCGCGGAAATTGTTTGAAATGCTGAAGGCCACCAAGGCCAAACGCGACAAAGGGTCAACATAATGTGCGGAATCGTAGGTATCCTCGGGCTTCACGAAGTCGCCCCCACACTTGTCGAAGCGCTCAGGCGGCTGGAATATCGCGGCTATGACAGCGCCGGGATCGCCACGCTGAACGAAGGCCGGCTGGACCGCCGCCGCGCCGTCGGCAAGCTCGTGAACCTCTCGGATCTTCTGGTGCATGAACCTCTGGCCGGCAAGGCCGGGATCGGCCACACACGCTGGGCCACACATGGCGCACCGACCCTGTCCAATACCCACCCGCACCGCGCCGGTCCCGTGGCCGTCGTGCATAACGGCATCATCGAGAATTACCGCGAACTGCGCGCCGATCTTGCGCAGAAGGGCTTCGCCCACGAGACCGACACCGACACCGAAACCGTCGCGCTCTTGACCCGCCATCACCTCGAACAGGGGCTTGCCCCCGAGGAGGCCGCGCGCCGCACCATCGAACGGCTCGAAGGCGCCTATGCGCTTCTCTTCCTGTTTGACGGTGAACCCGACCTCATGATCGCCGCCCGCAAGGGCAGCCCGCTGGCCGTCGGCCACGGCGCGGGCGAGATGTTCGTGGGTTCGGACGCCATCGCGCTCGCCACGATGACCGACCGGGTCACCTATCTCGAGGAAGGCGACATCGCCGTCGTGACACGTGACAGCCTCACCATTACCGATATCGACGGCGCGGTCGTGGAGCGCCCGGTCAAGACCATCCGACTCAGCAATGCGCGTGTGGACAAGGCCGGTCACAAGCACTTCATGTCCAAGGAGGTCGCCGAACAGCCCGCCGTCATCGGCGATGCGCTTGGCCATTACCTTTCGGCGGACGGGCGCGATGTGGTCCTGCCCGGCACCGTTCTGGATTTCAACCGGATCGAGCGGCTGAGCATGGTCGCCTGCGGCACCGCTTACTATGCCTGCCTCACCGCCAAATACTGGTTCGAGCAGTTGGCGGGCCTGCCGGTCGATGTCGATATCGCCTCGGAATTCCGCTACCGCGAACCGCCCGTCACCCCAGGCACCGCCGCTCTTTTCGTCAGCCAGTCGGGCGAAACCGCCGACACGCTGGCCGCGCTGCGCTATTGCCGCGACAAGGCCGAAACGATCCTTTCTGTGGTCAATGTCGACGAAAGCTCGATCGCCCGCGAAAGCGATCTCGCATTGCCGATCCTCGCCGGCCCCGAGATCGGCGTCGCCTCGACCAAGGGCTTCACCTGCCAGTTGACGGTGCTCTTGCTGCTGGCGATCAAGGCCGCGCGGGTGCGCGGCACAATGGACGAGGAGGCCGTCGCCGACCTTCTGTCGCATCTGCGCGGCCTGCCCGCCGCGATCAGCCAGGCGCTGGAAATGGACGAGGCGCTGCAACGCGCCGCGCGGCATCTGTCAGAACATGACCACGCGCTTTTCCTGGGGCGCGGGCTGATGTTTCCAATGGCCCTTGAGGGCGCGCTTAAACTTAAGGAAATCAGCTATATACACGCCGAAGCTTATGCATCAGGTGAACTCAAGCACGGCCCCATCGCTCTGATCGACAAGAAAATGCCGGTCGTCATCATGGCCCCGCGCGATGCACTTTTCGACAAGACCGTCTCCAACATGCAGGAGGTCATGGCACGCGGCGGCAAGGTCATGCTGATCACCGATCATGCCGGCGCCGCCGTTGCCGACGAGGGCACGTGGCAATTGCTGGTCATGCCCGAGGTCGACCCGGTCCTGACCCCGCTTCTCTATGCCATTCCCGCCCAGTTGCTGGCCTATCACACGGCGGTCGCCAAGGGCACCGATGTGGACCAGCCGCGCAATCTGGCGAAATCGGTCACGGTGGAATAGGCCCGCGCCGCGTCGGTACCCAGACCGACGTGATACCGACGCGATACCGACGTGACACAGAGCCGCCTTTTGCCCGCTATCACTCGCTCAGGCGAAACACCCTGAGTTCGGGCAACCCGGTCAGATCCGCCTCGATCAACCGCATCGCCGACAGCGACATCTGGCTGCCCGCACCGCGCGCGGCGTCCAATGGAATAAGGTCCACCGCCGCCGATGTGCCCTTCGCCGGATAGTCCACCCGACCCTTGGCAGGCGCATCGACCAGCGGCGTCTTGAGCCAGAACCCCGGCTCCCCCGGCGCCCCGAGCGACGCGATGGTCATCCCCAGATCGACCACCCCATTCCCCGCCTGCGCCCCAGCCCTGGCAGCCGAACGCTGCTCTTCGGACGCGGTATCGAAATCCTCGGCGGTCCTCGCGCCGCTCGGCGGCGCTGCCGCGCCGGGGCGGGCGGCGGGATGGGTCTGGCCGGGTGCGGGCGCAGCGGACTGAGGCGCCTCCGCGCCGCCGGAGCGGCCCAGAAATCCATCGATCTGGGCGCAGCCGGAAAGCACGAGTCCCAAGGCGGCGCTGCAAAGGATCACTCTCATGCCAACAGCTTACCTGTGCCACCCGCACCCTTCAATCCTCAAGATCAGGGTTGCCCAACCCCGCGCCAACACCTAGTTTCCGCATATGACTGCAACATTGATCGACCCCTTTCAGCGCGCGATTTCCTACCTGCGCGTCTCCGTGACGGACCGCTGCGATTTCCGCTGCGTCTATTGCATGTCCGAGAACATGACCTTCCTGCCCAAGAAAGAGCTGCTCACGCTCGAGGAGTTGGACCGGATGTGTTCGACCTTCGTGCGCCTCGGGGTGGAGAAACTGCGCATCACCGGCGGTGAACCACTGGTGCGCAAGGGGATCATGACCTTCTTCCGGTCGATGACGCGCCACCTTGAATCGGGCGATCTGCGCGAATTGACCCTGACCACCAATGGCAGCCAGCTTGAACGCTTCGCCGACGATCTTTTCGCCGCCGGCGTGCGGCGGGTCAATATCTCGCTCGACACGCTGGATGAACAGAAATTCGCCGACATCACCCGCTGGGGCCGCCTGCCTCAGGTCATCAAGGGGATCGACGCCGCGCAGCGCGCGGGGATGCGGGTCAAGATCAACACCGTGGCGCTCAAGGGCTTTAACGAGGACGAGCTGTTCACCCTGATCGAGTGGTGCAAGAGCCGCGACATGGACCTCACCTTCATCGAGGTGATGCCGATGGGCGATATCGGCAACGAGGACCGCCTCGGCCAATACTGGAAACTGAGCGATCTGCGCGCCCAGTTGGCGCAGCATTACACCCTGACCGACCTCAGCGAGCGCAGCGGCGGCCCCGCGCGCTATGTCCGGCTGGAAGAAACCGGCCAGAAGATCGGGTTCATCACCCCGCTCACCCATAATTTCTGCGAAAGCTGCAACCGCGTGCGCCTTACATGCACGGGCGAACTTTACATGTGCCTCGGTCAGGAAGACATGGCCGACCTGCGTGCCCCGCTGCGCAACAACCCCGCCAGCGATGCACCGCTCGAAGACGCCATCCGCGACGCCATCGCGCGCAAGCCCAAGGGCCATGATTTCGATTATTCGCGCCAGACCGTGGACGGGCGCGTGACCCGCCACATGAGCCATACCGGCGGCTGACGCGCGGATGGGCTGGCGGCCGCTTCCCCTGCATCTTTATACGGTTACAGCCAATCTTCTGGCCCCCGTTGCCTATTGGCGGGTGCGCGCCAAACTTCTGGCGCATGGCACCGAACGCGCGCGGCTGCGCGAACGCATGGGCCATGCCACCGCTGCGCGCCCTGACGGTCAGCTGATCTGGTTTCACGCCGCGAGCGTCGGCGAAAGCCTCTCGGTGCTGCGCCTGATCGAGCATATGGGGCAGACCGATGCCAACTGGCATTTCCTGATCACGTCGGGCACCGCCACATCCGGCAAGGTGCTGGCCGACCGCCTGCCGTCGCGCTGCCAGCACCAATTCGCGCCGCTTGACAGCCGTGCCGCCGTGGGGCGGTTCCTGGACCACTGGCGCCCTGATCTGGCGATCTTTGTCGAAAGCGAGTTCTGGCCGCAGATGCTGGGCATGACACATGCCGCCGGGGTGCCGATGGCGCTTTTGAACGCGCGAATCTCGGATCGCTCGATGCGCGGCTGGAAACGCTTTGGCCGGACTGCGCGGCATCTGTTGGGGATGTTTTCGCTGATCCATTGTCAGGACCGCCGCACCGAGACCAACCTGCACGATCTGGGGCTGGCCCATGCCCGCGCCGGGCGTAATCTGAAGTCGCTTTCCGGGCCATTGCCTCATGACGCGGGGGCCCTGGGGAAGATGCAGGCGGCACTGGACGGGCGGCCCGTCTGGCTTGCCAGTTCGACCCATCCGGGCGAGGACGAGATCATGCTGGCCGCACATGCGCGCCTGATGGAACAATGGCCCGATCTCTTGCTGATCCTCGTGCCGCGCCACCCTGAACGCACCGCGGATATCGACACGCTACTCGCCCGCGCCGGGCTTTGCGGGATATGCCGCGCATCGGGCGCTCTGCCCGACGGGCGCACACAAGTTTACCTCGCCGATACGCTGGGCGAGACCGGGCTCTGGTATCGCCTGTCGCCCATCACCTGCCTTTGTGGCTCCTTCGTGCCGGTGGGCGGGCATAACCCTTATGAACCCGCCCATGCCGGATCGGCGCTTATTCACGGCCCGCTTCACGCCAATTTCGCCGACACCTATGCCGAGCTGCGCGCCGCTGGCGCCAGCACCGAGGTCACCGATGAAACAACTCTCGCGAAGGCCGTGACAGAGCTGTTGGCCGATCCCGGCGCGCTGGAGGCGGCACGCGCGCGGATCCAGACATTTGCCCATGCGCAGGAAGACGCGCTCGATGCGCTGGCGCTGGACCTTTCGGCGCTCATGGATCCGGTGTAAGAGCCGCAAAAGGTTCATCAGCCAAGGCCCGCGCCATGCCCCATCCAGCCGACGCCATCGACGTGATCGCCCCGAATTTCAAGGCGCGCATGTCGGGCGTGACATCGACCGTGTTCCGCCTTGTGCCGATCCAGGCGGAAGCGATGCGCATCGCCACGGCGGGGCCGAATATCCCGCCCGAAATCCCGCAGATCCCCAGTGCCAGCCTGCCCACCATGAGCCGCCGCCGCCGGGTCTGGCACGCGCGACGCAACAACGAGATGCTGGCGGGCATCGCGCTCAAACGCCTGCTGCGCAAGGATCTGAAGCTGGTCTTCACCTCGGCCGCGCAGCGCGATCACAAGAAGCTGACCAAATGGATGATCCGGCAGATGGATCACGTGGTGGCGACCTCGGCGCGCTCGGCCTCTTTTCTGGAGGTCGATGCGCAGGTGATCCATCACGGCATCGACGTCGCACGCTTTGCGCCGGTCGCCGACAAGGGCGCGCTGCGCGCCGAACTGGGCCTGCCGCAGGAGAAGCTGCTGGTGGGCTGTTTCGGACGCATCCGCCCGCAGAAGGGCAACGACCTTTTCACCGACATGATGCTGCGCTTGCTGCCCAAGCGCCCCGATGCGGTGGCGGTGATGATGGGCGGCGTGACCGATGGTTTCCGCGACTTCCACGCCGGTCTGGTCGAAAAGGTCAAGGCGGCGGGGCTGGAGGATCGCTTTTTGTTCCTGCCCGAGGATCCGCATTGGGACGTGTCGCGCTGGTTCAAGGCGCTGGACCTTTATATCGCGCCGCAACGCTGGGAGGGCTTCGGCCTCACACCGCTCGAGGCGATGGCTTGCGGCGTGCCGGTGGTGGCGACGCGGGCGGGTGCCTTTGAAGAACTGGTCCAGGATGGCGAGACCGGCACGCTGGTCGATATCGGGGATATCGAGGCCATGAGCACTGCCACCGCGCGCCTGCTCGACGATCCCGATCTGCGCGCCGCATGGTCGGCCAATGCCCGCACCCATGCCGAGACCCATTGCCGGATCGAACAGGAAGCCGAGGCGCTCTCAGCGATCTACCGCGCGCTTCTGGATCAGGCCTGAAGAAGGTCGGGGGCCAGCCCCCGGACCCCCGAGGTATTTTCAGCCAGATGAAGGGGACGCGGCGCGCCTCAGCCGATCGGCATGCGCTGTTCGATGATCCCGGCCCACCAGCTGCATCCCGAGGGAATTACCGCGTCGTTGAAATTGTAGTCGGGGTTGTGAACCATCGCCGTGTCACCATTGCCCACCAGGATATAGGCGCCGGGGCGTTCTTCGAGCATGAAGGCGAAATCCTCGCCGCCCATGACGAGCGGGGCTTCGTCGCATTGCCCCGATACCGAGCGCGCCACCTCGGCGGCGAAATCGGTCTGGGCGTCGTGGTTCACCATCACCGGGTAGTTGCGCTCATAGTCAAGCGTCGCGCGCCCGCCGAACCCCGCCGGGATCCTGTCGCAAAGCGCCTGCATCCGGGTCTCGACCAGGTCGCGCATTCCGGCGTCGAGCGTGCGCGCGGTGCCGATCATCTGGACGCGGGCGGGGATCACGTTGAAGGCGTCCGAACTGGTCTTGACGGCGGTGACCGACACGACCGCCTGTTCGGTGGGGTCGACGTTGCGGCTGACGATGGTCTGGAGCGCCAGCACAAGGTGGCTTGCGATCACCGTCGGGTCGATCGTGTCATGCGGCTTGGCGGCATGGCCGCCCTGCCCTTCGATGATGATTTCGAACTGGTCAGTGGCGGCAAAGAACGGCCCCGGACGGATCGCGAACCGGCCTTCGGGGATGCCGGGCCAGTTATGCATGCCGTAGACCTCGTCGATGGCGAAGCGCTCCATCAGCCCATCAGCGCACATCTCGCGCCCGCCGCCGCCACCCTCTTCGGCTGGCTGGAAGATCACGACGCAAGTGCCGTCGAAATTGCGCGTCTCGGCCAGGTAGCGCGCCGCGCCAAGCAGCATCGAGGTATGCCCGTCATGGCCGCAGGCATGCATCTTGCCCGGTTCGCGCGAGGCATAATCGAGGCCGGTGGTCTCATGGATCGGCAGCGCGTCCATATCGGCGCGCAGCCCCACCACCTTGCCAGAGCCGGACTTGCGCCCCTTGATCACACCGACCACCCCGGTTCGCCCCAGCCCCGTCACCACCTCGTCGCAGCCAAATTCGCGCAGCTTTTCGGCGACCAGGTTGGCGGTGCGGTGGGTATCGAACAGCAATTCGGGATGCTGGTGCAGATCGCGCCGCCATGCGGTGATCTCGTCATGGAGTTCGGCGAAACGGTTCTTCACGGGCATGGGGCTGTCCTTTGTCCGGGCACGGCCTTCAGGCCGCGACCTGCTGCATGGCCGAGAGGAAGCGGCGCACCTCGTCCTCGGTATTGTAATGGCTCATCGACACGCGCACGCACTCATCGAACCCAAGCGGGCCAAGCACATTGCCGCAATAATGGTCATTCTTGCGGATATGCACCCTTATACCGTTCTCGCGCAAATGCGTCACCAGATCCGCGGCGCCGACAGAGCGGCAGCACAGCGACACGACACCTTCACGCCCCTCGATCGCCGCACCGCCGATGATCTCGACCCCCGGCATGTCCGCCAGCCCCGGCAGGTTGCCCGCGCCCTGCATCATGGCGCGTGTCAGATCCTGCTCCTGGGCGCGGATCGCGCGCGCCGCGGTCTCCAGCCTGACGCGGCGGTCGGCACTGTCGCTGAACGCCCCGCCCAGCCATTCCAGATACTCCACCACATCCGAGAACGCCGCATAGGCGCCGGTGTCGCGCGTGCCCATCTCCCAGTTTGCCGCCGGGCCGTTGCGGATCTGCTCCTTGGGACAATCTGTCAGCCGATCCGAAGCCCAGCCGACCCCGTAACCATGGCGCGAAAACATCTTGTAGGGCGAAACCGCATAACCATCCGCGCCGATCGCATCCACATCGACCGCGCCGTGGCTGGCATGCTGGATTCCGTCGACGATGATGAAACAGTCCGGCGCGACCTCGCGGATCGCGGCGGCGATCCCTTCGACATCCACCGCCATGCCGGTGACAGGCGAGGTATGCACGATGCTGGCGACGCGGGTTTCGGGCGTCAGCGCCGCGCGATAGGCGGCGACATCCACCGTGCCGCTGGCATTGTCATGCGCCACGCTCACCAGCGGGCGGCCCGTCACTTCGGCCCAACGCGCCATGGCGCTGGCGGATGCCGGGTGCTCGAGCGTCGATCCAAGCATCATGCCCCCCGGCTGCGCCCCAAGCGCCGCGGTGCGGATGAGGCGAAACAGCACCTCGGTTCCGCTTTCGCCGACAAAGACCTGACCGCCGGGCGCGTTGAAGAACAGCGCCATGTCGGCCTTGCCGCGCGCGATGGTCGCCATCAGGGCCGCCGAGGCCGGATTATCGCGGCCCTGATTGTCGGGGTAGCCCGCATAGGCGGCGGATGTCTCGATCACGGATTTCAGACGCAGCGCGCCGCCGGCATTTTCGAAAAAGATGCGCGGCCCCTCGAAGGGGCAGGCCTCGACATGGGCGAAACGGGCGCGCACGGCCTCCATCAGGCCGGGGGTCTGGGCGATCATGGGTCTGCCTTCCTGTCGGATGGATCGTCTCTCGGGGCCGACAATCCGCCAGCGCCGGGCGGAATTCAAGCCCCAACGCCTCCAGCACCCGCACGCAGCGAAAAAGGACCGGGGTCGCCCCCGCCCCGCAAGGACCGAACAGCTGCGCTTCGGCTGGGCGCATGGCAACACAGGCGTTCCAATGATCCGGTCAAACCGGAACAGTGTCCCAGTCACGCCTAGCTTAACATATAGAGATATGCTTGATCGTGCATGGATTCGGCCTCATCTGGGACAAAATTCCTGTTCTGGGGGAAAGACCATGTTTGAATCTCTGGGGTTCGAGACCCTGACCGCGCCGCAGGCGGCGATCTGGTTCGCAGTTATGCTGGGCGTCGCCTTTGGCGCGCTGGCACAGGTGACGCGGTTCTGCCTGCGCCGTGCACTGGTAGGCGAGGACCGCCGGCAGGCCGCCGGTGTATGGCTGACGGCGCTGGCCGTCGCGGTTCTGGGCACGCAGGGCGCGGTGGCGCAGGGCTGGATCGGCTTTGGCGATCACCGCTTCATGGCCAGCGAATTGCCGGTACTGGCGATTGTCGCGGGCGGGCTGATGTTCGGCGCGGGCATGGTGCTGACGCGCGGCTGCATCTCGCGGCTGACGGTACTGAGCGGCTCGGGCAACCTGCGCGCGCTTCTTGTGGTGCTGGTCTTTGCCGTGACGGCCCATGCCGCGCTCAAGGGCGTGCTGGCACCGCTGCGGACATCGCTGGGTTCGTTCACCCTGAGCTTGGACAGCGCGGCGCTGCCCGGCAACCCGCTGATCTGGACGGCCTTGATCGCGTTTGGCGCGCTCGCTTTCGCGCTGCGCTCGGGCAACCGGCCCGTCATGCTGGGTCTGGCGGCGCTGATCGGGCTTCTTGCGCCGCTCGCCTGGGTCGGCACGGGCTATGTGCTTTACGATGATTTCGACCCGATCGCGATGCAATCCCTGTCCTTCACCTCGCCCGCTGCGGACTCGCTCTTTTACACTGTCGCCTCTTCGGCGATCCCGGCGGGCTTTGGCACCGGGCTTGTCGGCGGTGTGCTGATGGGCGCGCTGGCGGCGGCGCTGCTGAGCGGCGGCTTTGTATGGCAGAGCTTTGAAAGTCCCCGCCAGACCGGACGCTACATGGCGGGCGCGGTGCTGATGGGGCTGGGCGGCGTGCTGGCCGGTGGCTGCACCGTAGGCGCGGGCCTTTCGGGCGTGCCGACCCTGTCTGTGGCCGCGGTGCTGGCGATCCTGTCGATCGTCGCCGGCGGTCTGATCACCGACCGCGCGCTGCGCGGCGCCCCTCTGCGGTTGGCGCATCCCCACCCCGCCGAGTAAGACAGATCCCACCATCAAGGCGGCCCCGGTGCAGTCTGCCGGGGCCGTTTGCGTTCGTGCTCTTGTGCCCCCGGCGCGGAACGCTAGGATGCGCCGCATCTTGAATCCGATCCGGTTTGAACGAAATGTATGAATACAAAGTCCTTCCTGCACCGACCAAGGGAATCAAGGCGGCTGGCGTCAAGGGCCCGGCGCAGCGCTTCGCCCATGCGCTTGAGGCGGCGATGAACGAGGTGGCCGCCGATGGCTGGGAATATCACCGCTCGGATATCCTGCCCTCCGAAGAGCGTCAGGGCCTTACGTCGAGCCAGACAATCTATCGCAGCGTGCTGGTGTTTCGCCGTCCCCTGACCGCCCCGATTGCCGATCTGGCGCCGGTCGCGCAAGACGACAGCGCCGCGGATGAGAGCGAGGCCCCGGCACCCACGCCTGAGTCTCATGAAGATACAACCGAGCGCGGCGCGACCTCGCCAGAGACACCCTTCGAAACAGACGCCGAAACAGACACCGACGACACCTCGCGCACCTGATCACCCTGAATGTGCGCGCTCAAAGGCGCAACTCTGCCAGTACGATCGCAGCCCCTCGGCGCGGTGCACCTTGCAAATGGCCTTGACCCGTGTCATCTGCGCCAGTCCCGCGCGTCATGCAAAGGCGAAAACCGACAAACTCGCCGAGGCGATCACCCTGCCAGGCCCCACCGGGCCAGGCCACCTCTGTGCTTTGGCACGCCTGTCACCTGCAGGCCCCGTTCCCGAGACTTCGCGGAATTCCGCTGCAATATTGATTTTTTTCTGTCCAGCCCCCTTCAATTCACCCCCGTTTGGAATAAACTCCTCGCTCCGAGTCGCAAAGGTAGAGCCATGTCCAAGACAGACCCATTCGGTTTCGACATGTCGGTTTCGTCCGCCAAGAAGAAAAATCCGCGCGGACGCCGTGGCATGTCGGGCGCCTCCGAAACCTCGACTCGCGTCTGCGAGAAAGAGGGCTGCAACGAACCCGGCAAGTATCGTGCGCCCAAGGCGCCGGACGTGCTGGATGATTTCTATTGGTTCTGCAAGGATCATGTGCGCGAATACAACCAGCACTGGAACTTCTTCCACGGCACGACCGAGGCCGAGATGAACGCCCAGATGTCCAAGGACAAGGTCTGGGAGCGCGAGACGAAATCCTTTGTCGATCCCGAACAGCGGGCCTGGTCCCGGCTGGGGATCGAGGATCCGCATCAGGTTCTGGGCGGCAATGCCACGCAGAACCCCGGCCGCGCCAAGGCGGGCGGGCGCAAGCTCCCCCCGACCGAACGCCGCGCCATCGAGATTCTGGAAGCCAAGGACGACTGGACCAAGACCGAGATCCGCAAGGCCTATAAGGCGCTGATCAAGGTGCTGCACCCTGACATCAACGGCGGCGACCGCAGCCAGGAAGAACAGCTGCAACAGGTGGTCTGGGCCTGGGACCAGATCAAGCAGAGCCGCAATTTCAAATAGACGGGGTAGCAAGACCGCCGCTGCGGTCTTGCCATTGCGACCTCAAAGGCGTTCAGGCCGCCTTGAACTTCAGGCTGACACCGTTGATGCAATGACGCTTGCCAGTGGGTTCGGGGCCGTCATCGAAAATATGCCCCAGATGGCTGCCGCAACGGCTGCAATGGCATTCGGTGCGCGGGATCACCAGCTTCCAGTCGCGCTTGGTGCCAACCGCGTCCGCGTCGATCGCCTGCCAGAAACTCGGCCAGCCGGTTTTGCTGTCGAACTTGTGCGCGCTTGAATAAAGCGGCAGATCGCACCCCCGGCACAGATAGGTGCCTTCGGTCTTCAGATCATGCAGCGGTGATGAATAGGCCCGTTCGGTGCCTTCCTCGCGCATCACCGCATATTCGGCATCGCTCAGCATGGCCTTCCATTCGGCCTCGCTGCGGGTGATTTCAAAACCTTCGCCAGCCCCGCTCCGGCCGGCCAGCGACAGGCCGGTCCCGGCAATCAGGGTCGTTGCGATAAAGCTGCGTCGATTCATGACGGACCTCCTGGGTCGTTTCCCGTGTCTGGTGTAAGATGTGCAAAGCGGGGCCGTGGCGCAATGCACAGCCCCGCACAATCAGGTGATCAATCTTACGACTGCGGCGGCAGGATCACCCGGTCGACCACATGGATGACGCCATTCGACTGGTCGACATCGGCAATGGTCACGTTGATGGTGCGGCCACGCTCGTCCTCAAGCATGATCTTGTCGCCCTCATAAGTGGCCTGAAGCGTGCATGTGCCCAGTGTCGGCACCGGATGCACGCCGCCATCGTCATCGACCATGCCCTTGATCGCCATCGACATCGCCTCGGCGCCGACAACGTGACATTTCAGGATATTGGCCAGCTGCTCCTTGGCCGCCGGTTCCAGCAGCGCCTCGACGGTGCCGTCCCTGAGCATCCCGAAGGCGTCATCAGTGGGCGCGAAAACGGTGAACGGCCCTTCCGAATTCAGCACATCGACCAGCCCCGCGGCCTTGACGGCGGCGACCAGCGTCTCGTGATCCTTCGAATTGACGGCATTCTCGACAATGGTCTTGTCGGCAAACATGGCCGCGCCGCCCACCATCGGGTTCTCGGCGCTGGCGATACCGGCACTCAGGCCCAGAACGGCTGCGGTGGTGGCGAAAATTGTCTTGCTGAACATGTTGTTCCTCCTTGGTTGGCTGCCGGGCGCGATTGCCCGGAGACGCCCGAAGCCACGCAGCCCCGATCAGGAAGTTTCACATTGTCCGGTCACGTGTTCGTGATCGCGCCCACGGCCAGCACCTCGCCGGTGGGGGCGCCCGTGGGCGATCCGCCCTCGGGCTCGTCCGAGACGGCCAGCGCCGCACCCTCAAGGCGTGCACGCAGCGCATCGGGAACTGCCACACTGGCGCTGCGCGCCTCGGGCAGAACACCCAGCGACACCGGCGGATCATCCCCCGCGATCAGCCACAGCTCCAGCGCGCGCCCGCTGCTTGCCTCGCCCCGCGCGCGCTGAAGAAAAAAGCGCCCCGTCTCTTCGTCATAGGCGGCGGAAATGCGCAGGCTTTGATCCTCGGCAGCAAGTTCCGCCACAAAGGTCGGCGCAACGGGGGGCTGCGATCCCTGCTCGGGCAGGCCCATGGCGAAGATCAACACCAGCGCCAGCGCCGTTGCGGTCAGACTGCCCAGCACCCAGCGAATCCACTGGGCGCCCCGCCCATGCACCCCAGCCACCGGATCGCCCGCACGCCCGAAAAGCCGCGCCATCAGCGCACCATGCAGATGCACCGGCGGCGCGACCGGTGCGATCGGATCGGTCAGCGCGGCCAGATCCTCGGCCCATTGCGCATAAAGTGCGCGCAACTCGGGTTCATGCGCCAGACGCGATTCAAAGGCGGCCGCCTCGTCGGGCGGCAGCAGGCCCAGGGCGTATTCCCCGGCCAGCGCCTTGTCGGCATCGCGTTCGGGCATCTCATCGCTCATCGCGACAGGCACTCCCTCAGTTTCAACAGGCTGCGTCGCAGCCATGTTCGCATCGTGTTCAGCGGCACCCCGAAACGGTCCGCCAGATCAGCATATGTCTCGCCATCAAGATAGGCGCCCCGCACCGCTTCCGCATGACCCGAATCGAGCTCGTCAAAGCAGGCCTCCAGCTGCGCGCCTTCAGAGGCCGCGATCACGCGGGCCTCGGGGCCGGGCGCGGGGTCGGCCTGCGCCTCGGCCATGTCGGTGCCCGCGCTGTCCCCCGCCCTCGCCGCGCGGCGGCGTCGCAGCCGGTCTATGGCCGCATTGCGGGCGATGGTGATCAGCCATGTCATGGGGCTGAGCCCATTCACCTCGTAGCGCCCGGCATGATTCCAGACCCTGACATAGATATCCTGCAACACCTCTTCTGATTCCGCCCGGTTATCCAACACACGCAGGCAGATGCCGAAAAGTTTCGCCGAGGTCGCCATGTAGAGCGCATCAAAGGCAGCCCGGTCCCCCAGGGCAGCCTTCGCCAGCCAGTTCTCGATCTCGTCGCGCGTCGCCATCGCGCCCCGTGTAACCCAAAGCCACGTGTGACAACAGCACCGGCTGCGCGCGGCAATCGGATTTCCCCCCTTCCCCTTGCCCTTTCGCGCGATATGTTGCACGACGGAGCCCGATTAAGATCACCGATACTGAAGGACCGCGCGCATGGCCGACGGCAGCATTGACATCAACGCCAAACCCACCGAGGAAATTTCCGTTCGCGAGGTGTTCGGCATCGACTCGGACATGACCGTCAAGGGATTCCCCGAACGCACCGAACGCGTCCCCGAGCATGACAGCACCTACAAGTTCGATCCCGACACCACGCTGGCGATCCTTGCAGGCTTCAGCCATAACCGTCGGGTGATGATCCAGGGCTATCACGGCACCGGCAAATCCACCCATATCGAACAGGTGGCCAGCCGTCTGAACTGGCCTTGCGTGCGGGTGAACCTTGACAGCCATATCAGCCGGATCGACCTGATCGGCAAGGATGCGATCAAACTGCGCGACGGCAAGCAGGTGACCGAATTCCACGAAGGCATCCTGCCCTGGGCGCTGCGCAACCCGACCGCCATCGTGTTCGACGAATACGACGCCGGGCGCGCCGACGTGATGTTCGTGATCCAGCGGGTGCTCGAGGCCGACGGCAAGCTGACGCTGCTCGACCAGAACGAGGTGATCACCCCGAACCCCTGTTTCCGCCTGTTTGCCACCGCCAACACGGTCGGGCTTGGCGATACGACGGGGCTTTATCATGGCACCCAGCAGATCAACCAGGGCCAGATGGACCGCTGGAGCCTGGTGGCGACGCTGAACTATCTCAGCCATGACGCCGAAACCAATATCGTGCTGGCAAAGAACCCGGTCTACAACACCGCCGCGGGACGCCAGACCGTCAGCCAGATGGTCACCGTCGCCGACCTGAGCCGCACCGCCTTCATGAATGGCGAGCTCAGCACGGTGATGAGCCCCCGCACGGTGATCGCATGGGCGCAGAACGCCACCATCTTCCGCGATGTGGGCTATGCGTTCCGGCTGACCTTCCTCAACAAATGCGACGAGCTCGAACGCCAGACCGTGGCCGAGTTCTACCAGCGCTGCTTTGACGAGGAACTGCCCGAAAGCGCGGCCAGCATGAGCCTGGGGTGAGCCGTCAGGCACAAGGACACCGCGGCGCGAAAGCCCGCGGAAGATGGGGGCGCTGCCCCCGCCGCGCCTTTGGCGCGACTCCCCCGAGGTATTTTTCGCCAGATGAAGACCATCGGGGCTGAGGGAAAGGGCGAAGATGGCGCAGAACAGTGACAACCCGGCCGATCCGTTCAAGAAGGCGCTGGCCGAAGCGACCAAGGTGCTGGCCGACGACCCCGAGCTGACCGTCAGCTATTCGGTCGATCCGGCAGGCTTGAGCGGCGACGCCATGCGCCTGCCCCAGATCAGCCGGCGCATGACCCGCGACGAGGTGCTTCAGGCGCGCGGCACCGCCGATGCGCTGGCGCTGCGCCACCGCTATCACGACGCCCGGACCCATGCGCGCTACAATCCCGCGGGGGACATGGCGCGCGACCTTTACGAGGCTATGGAAACCGCCCGCTGCGAGGCGATCGGAGCCCGCGAAATGCCCGGCACCGCAGGCAATATCGACGCCAAGATCGGCGCCGAGGCCGACCGGATGGGTTACGGCGAGATCAATGATCGGGCCGATGCGCCGCTCGCCACCGCCGCGGGCTATCTCGTGCGGCATCTGGCGACCGGGCGCGAACTGCCTTCGGGGGCACGCAATGTCATGGGCCTCTGGCGCGATTTCATCGAAAGCCAGGCCGGCGACACGCTCGAGAACCTTCAGGATATCCTGGCGGATCAGGCCGAATTCGCCCGCTTTGCACGCAAGGTGATCCGGGATCTGGGCTATGGCGACCAGCTGGGCGACGACCCGGACGCGCCCGACGATGATCAGGACGAAGACGCCGAGCAATCCCCCGACGAGGAGGAACAGCCCGACAGCTCGGGCCAGGACGACAGCGAAGACAGCGACGCCGAGGCCAATCCCGAGCAAAGCCAGGAAGAGCAGCAGGACGAGGCGCAGGCCCAGGTCTCGATGGACGATCTGGCCGACGAGGAGATGAGCGAGGAGGCCGAACTCCCCGAGGGCGAGGCCCCGATGGAGCCGCCCGATGCCCAGCCCGTTTCGGATGCCGACCCCGGCTACACCGTCTATTCCACCGAATATGACGAGGAAATCCGAGCCGAGGAACTGGCCGAGCCGGTCGAACTGGAACGCCTGCGCGCCTATCTCGACCAGCAGCTCGACCCGCTCAAGGGTGCGGTGAGCCGGCTGGCCAACAAGCTGCAGCGCCGCCTTCAGGCGCAGCAAAGCCGCAGTTGGGAGTTCGACCGCGAGGAAGGAATCCTCGATGCGGGGCGCCTTGCGCGCGTGGTCGCGAACCCGACGACTCCGCTGAGCTTCAAGGTCGAGAAGGACATGGAGTTCCGCGACACGGTGGTGACGCTGCTGCTGGACAATTCCGGCTCCATGCGTGGCCGCCCCATCTCGATTGCGGCGATCTGCGCGGATGTGCTGGCGCGCACGCTGGAACGCTGCAGCGTCAAGGTCGAGATCCTGGGCTTCACCACCCGCGCCTGGAAGGGCGGGCAAAGCCGCGAGGCGTGGCTCAACGAGGGGCGCGCGCAACTGCCCGGCCGCCTGAATGATCTGCGCCATATCATCTACAAATCCGCCGACGCACCCATGCGGCGCACCCGTGACAATCTCGGGCTGATGATGAAAGAGGGCCTGTTGAAGGAAAACATCGACGGCGAGGCGCTGGAATGGGCGCATCGCAGGCTGGCCCCGCGCAAGGAGGCGCGCAAGATCCTGATGGTGATCTCGGACGGCGCACCTGTGGATGACAGCACCCTGTCGGTCAATCCCGCGAATTACCTTGAAAAGCACCTGCGCGACGTGATCGCCATGGTCGAGCGGCGCAAGGCGGTCGAATTGCTGGCCATCGGTATCGGCCATGATGTGACGCGCTATTACGAGCGCGCGGTGACCATTACCGATGTCGATCAGCTGGCGGGCGCGATGACCGAACAGCTGGCCGCTCTGTTCGATCCCGATCCGCGTGCGCGGGCGCGGGTGATGGGCATCCGCAAGGCAGGCTGAACCGGGCGCGCCCACCTGCCCCGGCATCGCTGCGCGTGAACGCGATTGATCTTCGCGCCCCGCTTCTCTAGCACGTCAAGGTCAGCCCAGGACGCAGGAGGCCCCATGTTCCAGAGTTTCGACGAGACCGCCCGCCCAGAACAGGGCCCGCCGCGCCTTGCGCAGCTGCGCGCGGTGATGGCGGCCGAGGGGCTGTCGGGCTATCTCGTGCCGCGCGCCGATGCCTTTCAGGGCGAATATGTGGCGCCCTGTGATGACCGGCTGGCCTGGCTCACGGGGTTCATGGGCTCGGCCGGATTTTGCGCCGCGCTGATGGACCGGGCTGGCGTCTTCGTTGACGGGCGCTACCGCACACAGGTCAAGGCGCAGGTCGACACCGGGCATTTTACCCCGGTCGACTGGCCCGAGATCCGGCTGGCGGATTGGCTTGGCCAGCACCTTGGCGATGGCGCGATCGTGGGGTTCGATCCCTGGCTTTACACCCCGGCGCAGATCGACACGATCAAGACGGGGCTTGCCGACACCGGCATAACGCTCCGGCCCTGCAAGAACCTGATCGACCATATCTGGGCCGAGCGTCCCGCCGCCCCGATGGGCGCGATCCGCGTCTATCCCGAGGAACTGGCCGGCGAATCCCAGGGCGACAAGCGCCGCCGGCTGGCCGCCGCCCTGCGCAATGCGGGCCATGCGGCGGCGGTCATCACCTTGCCGGATTCGATCGCCTGGCTGCTCAATATCCGCGGCAGCGACATCCCCCGCAACCCGGTGCCACATGCCTTTGCGGTGCTCCATGGCGACGCGCATCTCACGCTTTATGTCGAGGCCGGGAAGCTTGACCAGACCGTGCGCGACCATCTGGGCGACGAGGTCACGATCCGCCCGCCCAACGCCTTCGGCCCCGGCCTGCGCAGCCTTGGCGGACCGGTGCGGCTCGACAAGGCCAGCGTGCCGCTCTGGGTGGTGGCGCAACTTGACGAGTCCAATACCGCCCACGTCTGGGGCGACGATCCCTGCCTGCTGCCCAAGGCCTGCAAGACCGGCGCCGAGATCGCCGCCACGCGAAACGCGCATCTGCGCGACGGGGCGGCTGTCTGCGAATTCCTTGCTTGGTTCGATGCCCAGGCCCCCGGCACGATCACCGAGATCGACGTGGTGACACGGCTCGAACAATGCCGCCGCGATACCGGGCAGCTTCTGGATATCAGCTTCGACACCATCGCCGGCTCCGGCCCGCATGGCGCGCTGGCGCATTACCGGGTGACGCAGGCCAGCAACCGGGTGCTGCGGGCGGGGGATCTTCTGGTGCTTGATGGCGGCGGGCAGTATCTTGACGGCACCACCGACATTACCCGCACCCTGCCCGTGGGCGAGGTCGGCGACGAGGAATCCGCCGCCTTCACCCGTGTCCTGCAAGGCATGATCGCCATGAGCCGCACCCGCTGGCCGCGCGGCCTTGCCGGACGCGATCTGGACGCGATCGCGCGCTATCCCCTGTGGCTTGCGGATCAGGATTACGCCCACGGCACCGGCCATGGCGTCGGCGTGCATCTGTGCGTCCATGAAGGGCCGCAGCGCCTCTCACGGATGAGCGACGTGGCGCTGGAGCCGGGCATGATCGTCTCGAACGAGCCAGGTTATTACCGCGAGGGCGCCTTCGGCATCCGCATCGAGAACCTTCTCGTCGTGACCGAGGCCGACACCCTGCCCGGCGGAGACATGGCCGCAAAGCTCTGTTTCGAAACACTGAATTTCGTGCCCATCGACCGGCGGCTGATCCGCGCCGACATGCTCAGCGCCCCCGAGCGCGCCTGGCTCGATGCCTATCATGCGGCATGCCGTGACAAAATCGACCCTCGGCTATCGCAGACCGCGCGTCTATGGTTGCGCGACGCGACAGCCCCCCTGCCCGAGCGATGACATAATGATGTAACACTCAGACGGCAGAGCAGAACGCATAACAAGATTTGAAAGGGATGGAGATGGCTGATATCACGATACGCAAGGCAGAGGGCACATGGACCGTACGCGCAGGCGGCGCGGTGCTTGCCGAAAGCAAGGACGCGCTGGAACTGAGCGAACCGGGCTATCCCGATGTGATCTATTTCCCGCGCGGCGATATCGCCATGGCGTTCCTCGACGAGACCGATCACCGCACCACCTGTCCCCACAAGGGCGAGGCGCGCTATTACTCCATCGTGACGAAAAGCCAGACCCTCGAAAACGCCGCCTGGAGCTATGACGACCCCAAGCCCGACATGGCGCGCATCAAGGACCACCTGGCCTTCTACTCCAGCGACTCGGTGACAGTCGAGCGGGTCTGACGCTGAGGAAAACATAGTCCTTCAACTTACACTCAAAGGTTGCAATGACGCCAGTCATTCGCCTACCTTTTAAGCTTAGCTTGAAGGAAAGTGTAAATGTACCGTCCCGATTACCTCGTTCAAGGAGAGGCCGCACGCCTCTTTCCTGTCTTGGCGACCACTTCGAAGGAAGGCCGCACCACGTCCATCGTATTGGCGTGCATCTCGAAGATCGAAGAATTTGGCGCTGACCTGATGGAAAGCATCGGCAAACGCAC
>Ga0102928_1000263_pt1 | contig 32802 bp, 33 predicted proteins | sample SalPonR1_B_D1_MG_FD_78504 | JGI IMG/M metagenome (GOLD analysis project Ga0102928, IMG submission 78504) | Salt pond soil microbial communities from South San Francisco under conditions of wetland restoration - Salt Pond MetaG R1_B_D1_MG | ecosystem: Environmental > Aquatic > Marine > Intertidal...
AAAAACGAAACAATAAAAAAAAATGTTTATAATGGTTTAAAGAACACAAAAAAAAAAAAAAAAAAAAAAAAAAAAAAAAAAAAAAAAAAAAAAAAAAAAAAAAAAAAAAAAAAAAAAAAAAAAAAAGAAAAAAAAAAAGGAAAAAAAGGATTAAAATAATTGGTGTAAATTTTATTTATAATATATTTTTTTTAATTATTAAATGCTGCCAAAATTATATATTAAAGGTGTTTTAGAACCTGTACATCCAAAGTCGTCTAAATCAGAATTAGATAATTATGTTCCAATTCATTATATTATGGAAGTAATTAATTACAAACTAAAAAAAGAAAATCCAAATATTCATGACCGATTGTTTATGTTAAAAAGTATGACTGGAACTGGAAAATCAACTTCTTTAATTATTGAAGTTCACCGGCGGTTTATTGGGAAAAATTATAGTAAATTTTCTGGTGAAACAAAAGACAAATTATTGAGTTATACTACAACATTACCTACTGATTTGAGTATTTTTAATTTTCCAGATGATCCACACACTATTAAAAATAGAAAAAATGGAATACCAACTTTTGTTAATAGAAAAAATGTTATTTTATGTACACAACCTAAAGTATTAACTGCCCGGGGAAAAGCAATAGAAATTTCTAATGCTTCATACGCGCCAGATTTAGAACTTGGAGAAAATGTTTCATATGCAACCGGACCATTTAAACAACCAATGAATAGTCGGAAAGGTATACAGTTTTCAACATTGGGATCCTTTATTCAAAAAATAAAATTAAATACATCTAAAGACATTTGCGAAGTTTATGATATTATATTTATTGATGAATGTCACGAACGTAGTTTGGATTTAGATATGGCAATTGTTTATATAAAAGAATTTTTAATTGAAAATGCCGGCAATCCGCAATGTCCTCTTTTTGTATTTATGAGTGCAACTTTTGATATTCCAAAGTATGCCAAGTATTTTGATACTCCACCTGAAAATGGTGTAATTGTATATGGAGGGGAATCCAAATATAGTGTTACATTTCTTGAAAAAAATACTTCGGATTTTATAACTGATGCTGCCAATCTTGCATATAAAATTCATCAGGATAATCCGGATGACGAAGATAATAAATCTGATATTCTTATATTTGTTCCAGATATGAAAGCCGGCGGATCTATATTGCGAATATTGGAAAGTAAAGATACAAAAAAAGAACTATTATTGTACAAGTTGGAAGGATCAATTATTAACAAAGGTGGAGATGATGTTGCCAAAATTGAAACAATGAAAATTGATGAAGTAAAAAAAATGGAAAAACGTAAAAATGTAAAACGTAGAATAACAGTATCGACATCTGTAGCACAAACCGGAATAACAATTAAATCTTTGAAATATGTTATAGAATGTGGGTTTGATAAAACAACATTTTATTCGCCAATACATCATGTTAGCCAACTTTTGACAAAAAATGTTGTACGTAGTTCGGTTGAACAAAGATTTGGCCGAGTTGGAAGAGACTTTCCAGGACACGCATTTGGTATGTACACTAAAGATACTTATGAAAAACTTCCAGAATACGAATTTCCAGAAACATTCCGGAGTGATATTACAAAGGAAATCTTGGAAATGTTATATTCAAATATATCATCCGATTATATATTTAACCCATTGTCATTTAAAGATGTCCAAAATGTGATTAAAGATTGCACCGATTTAAATAATTTGCAATTATCGGATAGTAATTTTAATTGTCAAAACATTTATTGTAATACAATTCTTGATAAATCCAACTTTGTTGATATTAAAAAATTTTATAAAGATGAAGGATTTTTTAACCATCCAAAACGAATGTTAGATAATATTCCGCAAGATTCTTTTATTGCCGGCCGGAATAAAGCATTATTGTTAGGATTATATGGTACATACGCCGGATTTATTGTTTCTAAAATGTCCCGAATAAGTATTGAAGGAGCTCGCATGATTATTGCATCGGTCGCATATGGAGTATCACTATCGGATGCATGTATGCTGGCAGTATTAAGTAGTGCAAAAAAAGAATATATTGTTTCAGATGGACTTGCCAAGTTTTCCGGAATACCCGCATTTAACAGAATTGAATTATATCGTAAAATAATTTCTAAAAATATTCTTATGCAATTTTACTATAATGATTTATATAGTTTTATTAACATGATCCAAGATGATTTTATTGATTTTTTGGCAATATTACAATTTATTATAAAATGCGCAAAAGAATATAAATCCGATATTAAATTAAAACCGGCCAAAGGATGGAAAAAAGGTAAAAATCCCAATACCAGGTTAGAATATATCGGATATGAATGTTTCCGAATTGGAATTAATTTTTCCAGTACACAACAATTAATATCCCAACGGTTGTCCATTATTAAGGATTGTGCCAAACTTGGTATTTATTCAAATATTCCAAATTTATCATTTACAAATGAAGATATTATATCCCAAATAATGAGAATTAAAAGAGTATTATATGCCGGATTAAAAGGTAATATTGCCCATTATGATGAAAAAAAGAAAGTTTATATAACTTCATCTGGATTGGAAATATTGACTACCCGGATTGGCAAACATTATCCAAAAAAAATCATGTACGGATCATTATTTATGAAAAACAAAGGATATAAAATGCATTATAATACATCGGCCGATATTATTAGTTCACTAGATGGAATATTTTAAATTAATTTGAAATTAATTGATAAATTCTTCATTTTCCAATAAATTAGAAGTTGCATATTGCGCTTGAATAAGTTTTTTATTTAAATTATATAAAGTATTTTGATACGAATTATCTGTTACCATTCCTCCATATTTTGTAAGGCAAATTGGATCATCTGCCGGTAATACATCTATATCCAATCCAGTTATTGAAATAACCAAATCATTAAATAATTCCGTTATTTGCCTCCGAATATATAAATCATCATACCTGAGGTTGATTTGAAACAATCCGCAATTTTTAGAACAAACTATTGGATTTGATCCCCGAATAAATGATCCTTCAATATTTTTCATAACCGGCAAGAATAGTGGCCTTCTTTTAGTAACGCATCCACAATTAAAACATTTTAAATTGCAAAATTCAGGCCATTTTTCAAGTGATTTAAATTTAGTTGGTAATTTATCATAATCGTCATAATTAATATCTACATAATTGCCTTGTTTGTTGAAATTAGATGTTTTTTTTATTAATAATTCTTGCTCACTAATAGGTATCCTATAAATGGAAACAATATAAGACATTTTTTAAACAAAAATATTTATTAAATATATAAATAAATTTTTTAACGGCATAAAAAATGCTTAATCAAGAACATAATTTTCCTCAAGGTATGGCCGGGTATGACCAATATATTGCATCTACAATGGGACTACCATTAAATACTCCAGATTATATTGAACAAAATACTTCCAATTTTCATCGTGATACAAAAAATGCAATTAATTCGCAATATGAAAGAGAATTTTACCGACATGATCGGAACCAATCAAATGGTTACCATAATGATTCCGGCATGTATATGGATGCTCCAAATTTGAATCCATATTACAAAAATAATGAAAATTTAAAAGAAAATCTTTATCATTTCCGAGATTATCCAAATTCTTTTCAAACTAATCCAAATATTTCTATTGCAAATCCGGATACTTATATGAGGGCCGATTATGAAAAACGAATGTTGCCCAACTATCCAGATTATGGACTTAAAAACCAACACCAACAGGAACAAGGATTTATTGGAAATCAACAAGAACAAGGATTTCATGGAGAATCGGCAACATCATCTAGTGATTCCAACTTTGCAGAAAAATTAATAATTTATAATATGGAAAAAAAACTTAATAATTTAACTTTTAATATGAACGTTAATTTGTTTTTATCATTTTTATTAATATTACTAGTTACCATAATTGCCATTATACTATTGGCCAATATAATAGTAAAATCTTTTAGATCATACAAGATCGTGGATGGATGAATCATAAAATGGGCTATGTGTTAATGGGATGCCAACATAATTAGTGGGATTTTTTTTGTAATCTACTGGCTGGATAATTCCAATATGTACTGCATTTGTTAATAAAAATTTAAATACGGACCAAAACATTGGCACATGACTATCCGATGATGTCAAATATTTTTCACTAGTCCCAACATGTGCCAATTCATGAAGAAATACAAAAAATAATAAATCTTCATTGTAAAAAACCCCATTTTTCTTCCGAAGTGTCATTGATATATACCGGAAATTGCTTGTTAATGCCCGATGTTTAAGTGCCCATATTGGATCCAATTCTCTTAAAAAGTCGGGATCGTAATTATGTAATAAATTATCCAAAACCAACTTTAATTCCGGATCTGCATCATTATAATAAGTATCTTTCAAATACGATAAAAGTATAAATCCTTTATCATTAATTTGTTTTAGTTGATTGGCAGCATCTTCTTTATCTGAATACCGACCAATTACTTTGTAAGTCCGATGATTAATTATAATTGTATCGTAGTTTATTGAACGATAATAAATTAATCCAAAAAATACAACCATTAATAAAAAAATTATAATAATAACTACTATTGTCAAAATTAAAAACCAATTGACCATTTAAATATATTTTTTTTTTATTTTATTTTAATAAATGAGTTTTACATCTGATATTAAATTACGTTGTCAATCCAAATCAAGATTGACTACTAGAAAAAAAAAGGGAGAATCTTATGATATTTTAAAAAATAAAGAAAAACACAGAAATAAAAATAAAATCAATAAATTAAAAACTGTATCCTTTGAGCAATCTTTTTTCGATAAAGAATATAACAATATATTGGATAATGCATGTGTAAATTCTATTAATATATCAAGTGGTATTCCGGGGAAATATACAAACTCTTTACGTCAAAAGTTGGTAGTTTTAAAATCTATGAATAAAAAGAAATTTACGTCCCAGGAAAAGAGTAAATTAAAAATCATTGAAGAAAATATTAAAAATACCGATATGGATCTACAAGGTTTATTGGGCGATATTTACAATCATTCTTCCAATAGTCCGCGATTAAAAATACAATAAATTAAATTGATTTTAAATTATTTTTTTTAATAATACCAATGGAAAATTATTTTAAAACAGTAAAATACTCAAAAACACTATCACTTGATAGAAACATTTTTATTGACCAAAATAAAAAACAAAAGGAAATAAACACTATTTCTTCTTGTCAACCAATTAAGTTTTTACCCCACTATGTCCGGACATTGAAAAAGGGTGGAGAAACGTTCTTTTCTCTTATCGGTATTACCGAATCTGGAGTAAAAACATCGGTATTGTTGCAAAACATTAGATTGTATTTTGATGTATTTTCCCAATGGGATATTAATGAAAGCCAAAATACGTTTTTTCAGGATGAAAATATACATCCCAATATTACTACAATTGATGAATTAAATGTCAAAAAAATTACAAATCCGAATACTATAGATAAAATCCGGTTTTTATACCCGGAATTGAAGAAATTCATGAATCAAATTGACGAATTTAAATCAATATCTGGTTGTGTAAGTGGATATTATTTTATATCTAAAATTGCCAATCTTGGCTTGCAAGCCTATCCTTGGCATCTTGGATACCGATTTATTTATTATGAAGACTATCCAAGGCAACTTGCAATTAATGCGGCATACCAACATTATAACTTTTTTGTTACATCCAATCATACTAAAACCGATTTATTAAATATGACATTTGCCAAGTTGAATAAAACATCCGGTTATTGGTCGGTATTGAAAAATTATAAAAAAAACGATGTTTTTATAAATGATTCCAAAAATCGGTATGAATATAGGTCTTCAATTTTAACGGGCAAATTAATTTGGGATTATACAAAAACAAAATGCAACTTTTGTTTCGTTCTGGATATCCAAAACTATGAACGCACGGAATCACCAGATATTAATAATAATCTTATTTGCGCATTTGATATTGAAACTTGCAAAGTTAAAGAAAACGATATTGGAAATATTAAAAAGCAAAACAATGATGCAGTTGATTCGGCCAATATGATTTTTAATATTGTGTTGGATTTTGTATTAGAAGATGGAACAAATCTATTACCAATTAATCTTTATTATACATATGATAATCAGTATCATGAAGAAATAGGATTGCCAAATGCGTACAATATATGTTGCCGGAATGAATTGCAATTATTGGATTCATTTGTATCAGTATTAGAACGATTGCAACCAGATTTTATTATGCATTTTAATGGGTTTCAGTTTGATATACCGCAAATACTATTAAAATTGCGATTATATAATAAATTTGATGAAGCATATTGCCGGACTTCGGTTTATTATATTGATCATTTTAATTATACACAAATGACTAAGCTCAATAATAATTTTTATCATTTGATTAATTATAAAGATACCAAAATGTCATATTGGTCTAATATCAATACTACAGAGTATATATCTGGTATTGACCGACTTCCTAAACATAGATTCCAACAAGCTGAAAAAATTACAAAAATTGAAAATGGTGTAAATTATGTATATCATTATTGGTCACCTCCAGGAAGTGTTTCTATTGATCTTCGATTAGTTTGCATGTTGGCAAATAAAAAAATGGTCAAAACTTCTATGGATGCATTTTTGGAGCGATATAAATTCCAAGGAAAAAAAGACATGCCATATCATTTAATTTGGAAATATTGGTTGGAAAACAACTTTGAAAAGATTCGTGATATTTGCGACTACTGCGAATATGATTCCCGAGCTTGTTATTTATTAAATAGCAAAACTTTATATTTAAAAACCCAAAGAGAGTTGGCAGCTGTAACATGTATTAATCTTTTTGATATTATGTTTCGAGCCGGCAATCTTAAAATGACGCTTGTTGCAATCCGGTATGCATCTTTATACAATATGGTTTTTATTGAAAAGAAATTATCAAATACCGATATTGAACGTGTCATTTCAATAGATAAATCCGATCATTTGGAACATCATAAAATACCTCCATATATTCGAAACAAAGGTGCTTTTGTTTTAATATTTAAAAAGGGCAAAGTTTATGTAAATTACCCGGTTCCAGACCATCTTTCGCATTTATCCAACTCGGAATTGTTTAATACATTCAAATTTGAAATTGAAACCAAACTTGAAAATGAAACCAAACTTGAAAATGAAACCAAACTTGAAAATGAAAATGAAAATGAAAATGAAAATGAAAATAAAAATAATGACGAAAATGAAATATCTGAAGTTCGGTATTTTAAAATACCATTTCCAGTTGATGCTGATGATTTTTCATCTTTGTACCCAAATATCATTTGTACTTGGAATTTATCAATAGACACAATTACCCAAAGTAAGTATGAAATTAGTCATATAAACTCAGATGATATTGGCATTCATCAAGTAGATTCCGAGAACATGCCTGATTATTATGCCCAGATTAATCCGGAAATTTATACTTTAAAACATCATGGAAAAAGATCCAAAATGGGAATTTATACTATATTTCTTCAAGATTTTTATAAAGATCGAAATGATATGAAAGCCAAAATGGGATATCATAGTAAGCAATCGGGTTTATATGATGAAAAGTCGGAAGAATATATTTATCATTCCGGGATGAGTGATACTTATAATTCCAAACAACTTGCACAAAAGATTTTAATGAATACAACTTATGGTGCTACTGGGTATCAGCATTCGTTATTAAATAAATTTCTTATTTCACTATTGACTACTTATTACGGTAGAAAAATGTTGCTTTTGAGTAATGAATTTATCCGGAACGCTGGTAAAACAGTTTGTTATAATGATACCGATTCGGTTTATTTTCATCATGAAATTGAAGTTTTTGAAGATATTATCCAGCGATATTTGAAAAAGGAATTTTCTTATGATGTATTTCGAAGAAAAATGGTTTTAAGATCAATGAAATCGACTTTTACAAAAAAACAAGAGTTGGATTGGTATAATAAAAAATTAAAATCTGGAAAATGCATGGATAAATACAAAAGAAAACTTGCAATTATTAACCAAGAGGGGTATGAAACATTTAATGATAAACTCAACAATATGATTGCCGACTTTTCAGGTCATAGATTTGTATTCTTTGTACGAGAAGAAACTCTTTACCCGGTTGCATTCTTTGGTAAAAAACGATATTGCGGAGTTGCCCATGAAAAATATTATGTTCCGACTATCACTATAAAAGATATAATGTTGCGAGGATTGGTAATTATCCAACGTAATGTGACCAAGTTTACTAAAATTGCAGTTGAAGAAATAATTGTTGAAATGCTTAAAAGTCCGCTATGTGATATTTATGAAATTTTAAAATCCAAATTGCTTGAATATTATAATAATTTAATTAAACAAGAGCGATTCAAATTGGAAGATTTTGAAAAAAAGCAACGATATAAACCCGACCAACCTGGCACTCCAGGATGGACAGTAGTAAACAATATGAATATTACCAAAAATATTTATTATGACAATCCTGAAATTGTCTATTTATGTAGAGAACCTGCCCCATTAGAGTATGTTTCATACATTATAGTTCATATTAAAATTTATTATTCTTTAAAAATGACAAAATATGCCATAAAAAAGGATCATAAATCATATTATACTAAAGTTGCCAAACTTCTTAATTTAACAATTGATATTGATTATTATATATCATCGCTATACAGCACAATTGCGCAACTTCTAACATATAAAATCTATGATTTTTACGACCCGGAAGTTCATGAAGAAGATATTAATAATTACAAACTAATGATTCAAAAAAATATTGTTCCAAAAATTATTGAAAATTATGAAAAATCTTTGACAGAATATATTAGTCATAAAAATGTACTCAAAAAGATATCCAAGTTTAACAAATTAACTTATATGTCATATATTGTTAACCATTATCCGAGTTTATATCATATATTGGGACATTTTTGGAATATTGGAACTAAAGATGTAATATCCAAATTTACCAATATTGCCGAACTTGGTCACATCGGAACTGATCATGGATACCCGGCTGAACATATTGAAAAGATTCTTTCAAATAACCAACTTAAATACAAATATGGAATTCGAAATAAAATGATGTTATTGGAAAATGATATTAAAAGTATTTATTATCGTATTTTAATTTACTTTAATGATACATTATATAATGCTCTTAATGATACAACCAACAGTGAATCTGTATATTTATTATGGAAAACTATTTTGGATAAAAAAATACTATCCGATAATGATATTAAAACACTCAAAAAGTTCTATTCATTATTTATTTTGTATTCTTACATAACATATTCACTCCGGATGATCCAATTAAAGAAAAAAAAATTAAGGAAATCAAACAAAATAGAAGAATTGGAAATTGAAGACTTTTAAGAAACTTGCGAGTATATTTTTTTAAAAACCGGAGATGTATTTGGAATTTCTTTATAATCGGAATCATCTATTTTAAAATATACTTTAATTCCGTATATATTAGAATCAGATTTGCTCCAATAATAATCGGTAGATTTTCCATTTAAATCAATTGTTATTTTATTAACAGATATCTCTTTTTTTTCTCCAGATTGGCAAGGATCGGATGATTTAATATCATATTTAATTGCCTGAGTTGGATTCATCCGGTCGCTAGTTTCAGTATATAAAGTCTCGTTAGTTGGCGCACATGTACGGCAATTTGGTTTAATAGCCGGATCAATATTAGGATTGAATTTAGATAATACTTCACATTCGATAGATACTTCTTCTACTGCTTCTTTTACCGAATCCAATAATAATTTGTTATTTGTCATTAGTTGGTAAATATATTCATCAGTAGTTTGAGAAAATCCTAATCCCATTTCATTTTTGATATTTTCATTTAATGTGGCCGGATAAGTAGAAACAAATATATACAATTTTACATTTTGTTCCTCTTTTGGAAGCCTTTTATGGGATAGATAACGTTTCATTCGAAACTTAAATTGCTCCATTAAATAATATACCCAATATGGTTCAAACATTATGCCATACCGGACACATTTTAAATCTAAACCCAAACACTGTTCTAGTCCAATTATTAACATTGTTAAATATTCCCCATGATCGTTTTTTTCATCATTGAAATAGTCTACTATTGTTGCCTGTTCTTCTTCGGATAATGATCCATTTACACATGCAACTCTTAGTTTGGGTTCCAACTTTCCAGTTAATTCTTTAGGTCCGACAATTTCAATTCCTTCCAACTTTAATGCATGTGTAATACTTTTTGCTCCTGACATATTAATAAATTGGGTATAACAAATTCCTTTTTGGTTTTTTCTTTCTTTCATAATTTCTATCAATTTATCTACTTTTGGAAATTTCAAATAGTTGGATCCAATTGGTATTTTTTCAATTTCATTAATCAAATCTTGGGGTGTATAATCGCGTTCTAAAAACATTTTTTCAATTCTTGGAGGTGGAATAAAATTGCAATATTGCCTAGATCGGACTCTATAAGATCCCAACTTGGAAGATGACGATTGGAACCGATTTACAACTTTGGAAATTCTTACATTGCCAGATAGTTTTGAAACTGCTTCTACTTCTTTTGTCCGAACACCAATATATGACTGGTATTGCAAATTTGTCATTGGAATTTTTACTACTTCCGATTCAAGTTCAGTTGGAAATGCCGATTGGTCATTCCCGGATAAATATTCTGATTTCATACAAGAAACTAAACCATAAATCCGATTTTGAAAAACAGTTTTGTTAAGTAACTTATTATTTTTTCGGTCAATAAATAAATTTTCAAATTCTTCTTCATTTTCCGGAAACACTCTAGAACCGGCTAATAAATTCATAGCAGGTACAAGTTCAAATGCCGATGATGCAACTAAAGACCCGGATAACATAATTATTCTACAATCTGAAGTTAAAAGTAAATCATATAATCGCAACATTGATTCAGATCCATGTGATAGTCGGCGAAGAAATAAATGAGATTCTTCAATTACAACTACATATCCATTTAAATTTGGCAACTTGCCAACCAAATCTGCCTTTTTATCCATGTTAAAAGGATCATCATGTACCCGATCATCAATATCTCGGATTTGTTTTTCAATAGTATGAGAAAATCGAATAAAATTAATGTCTTTTAAATTAATATCATTGCCAACTATTTCTGCATATTTCTTGGCCGACTTTTTAAAATTATCTTGAAGCGACTTTGGCGCAATAACAATATATTTCTTTGGCCTATTTTTAACCGGCCCGTAATTCATAAGTCGGAATAATATATGATATGTATTAAGAGTTTTTCCAAGTCCCATTTGGTGATTTATATATAAACCTTTTGATAATCCTTGAACAAAATATTCCGAAGTCAGTATTTGGTAGTATTTAAGAGTTTTCTTATAATCAGATGAATCATATGCTTTTGACAATAATTTTGCGCATTCAGTTGGAAAGTTGGTATTCCGCCTATCCATTTTTATTAGAAAAAAAATTAATTAGAAATTAATTAAAACTTTATTTCTTCTACTTCATTAATTGCATTAATTGTCCGAGATAATACAAATAAATAATCACTTAACCGATTAGTATAACTGGTCCAGCCTTTAATTATTTCCGGATTTTCAATTGTATAAATTGATAAAAATTCATTTAATTTTCTTTCAAATTTCCGACATTCTGCCCGAGCAACATGTGCAACTCCAGTTGGTAAAATAAAGTTTTTTAAATGTGGCAAGTTGGCACTCATACTATCTATCCATTCTTCCAAGTTTTTAGTATCTCCCCGGAACACATATTTATCCGATGCCGATATTACAAATTCATCTTTAAAATGCAAACCGGATATTGCAGCACCAAGTGTCAATAAATTTTTTTGTATATATTCCAGGTGTTTGTATTCCGGGTGTTCCGTAATAATTGGTTTAATAGTTCCAATACTGGAATTTAAAATATCCAACTCTCCAACCAATTTAAACATTTTATGGTATTTTGGCAGTTTATATCCGGATAGTGTACGTGACATTCCTTCATCTCCTTTTTTTGTATATACTTTCATAATTTGGCCCTTATTGTTTTAATAATTAAAATTAAAAATCAAATTTAAAAATAAAAAAAAACATTATACATTGTGATAAAGTTGGATTTATGCATAAGTATATGTATGAAATCTTCCACGATAATCGGATACAGTTGGAGAATCAAATTCAACTCCCATGATTCCTGGTTTTGGATATCTGGTATCAATGTCACGGCGATCTTCATCTGCAACAGTTGAGTCAATAATTTGTCTATCAACTTCCCGTGTCATATCCTCAAAACATCCTTGAAATGGTCTTAATCGGCCCTGTTCAAGTTTAATTTCATACATGCTTTTATTTTCTTGAGGCGTATTTGCATCAATCCAATCATTAGTTTCCATATTTGCCCTGTTATTATAAGCATAATTGCCAAATTCAATATCTTCTACAATTTGACTAGCAATTTGTTTATCACCGGCACATGTAGTATTGACCAATTCTTCATATGGATTAATATTGGATTTTACATCATTAATTTCTTTACATACTTCTGTAAAATGATTTGCAACTTGCGAATCTCCAAGTATTTGAACTGCACTTAAAATATCATGAAGAAGTCGGTCCATTGTGTTAATATATAATCGCACTTCTCGGAAATATAGTCCTTCAGTTATTTCAAACCGGCCTTCATTGGTGTCAATATATGCAAGAAGTTCCATGGCTTTATTATAAATTTTAGTTGGGCAAGTTTTCTTTCCTTTACATTTTTGTAAAAATCCTTGATAAACACTTCGGACTTGTCCAATATTATATTTCCGAACTTGGGCCATATCGGATCTTAGTTTTTTATTTTGTTTGTAAAGCCAAACAAGAGCATTTAAATCGGCATCTCGAAGGGATGTACCTTTACTTTTAAATCCAAAAGATGTAAATGTAGAACTCTCAGAATCACTACTGTTGGTTCCATTTGTTTCACTGCTAGTTGGATCAGTATCATCAGTTTTTACAAAATAATACCAAATTAAGTAAATTACTACCAATATTAGTAATGTCAAAATTATTAATCCTGCAAATACTCCACCAACCATTAGCATTTGGTGTTTTTGTTTCATACCTTGGTTGTTTTCTTCCATGTTTTTATCAGTGATTAAAAAAAAATAATAAAATATATTAACAAATTAAAATTAGTTATAAAAACTTTTATTTGTTCATTATTGCAATATAATTCGAACATATTTTTAAAAAAAAAATAAAATATTTTAAACAAAATAAAATATATTGGTAAAAAATAAAAAAATGAGTTTATTACAATATTTTTCCAATAAAAAAATAAGAAATTTACCGGATGAAAATAATTTAAAAACCAAATACCCGGAAACAAACCCGCCAGATATTGTTAAATTAATAGTTTCAAACCAGATTTTATTATTTGAACCAATTAAACCAATTATTTGGATATATAAAAACACGTTGGTTATATATTTTCCTTCTCCTCATAAATTTATTCCTGATACTGAAGAAGACCAAATATCGGAACAAATAATTCATTATACAAACAAAAAAATACAATCTATGATGGAAAAAAAGCCAACAAATATCATATTAGACCTCCGGAGCAACAGGGGAGGATCATTTAATATATTTTATGAATCACTCATCAGTATATTGCCAGATTGCAAAAATAAAGATATTATATCTGGTTGGAATCCGAAATATGGCAAAGTTGCATGTTTTAAAAATGTCAATAATAAAAAGTTAGTACTTGCAATACGTGAACCAAATGGATTTAATTTTAACTCCAAAGTGGAATCGGATTTGCGTTATAAACATCAATATAAATTGCCAACTAAGGTGTTATTGAATAGCAATTCATCGTCATCATCGCAAGCAATTGCATTAGTTTACTACCGGGATCCTGATTATGGACGGCAATGTATAATCGGCAATGCACCAACTATTTATACAAATGGAACTATATTGAGTTTGTATTATAAAAAAATATTTGTGTTTTATCCATATTACAATTTTCAAGATGAAAATGGAGATACTCCTCGAGGAATTTTAACAAAATAAATATTTTTATTTATTTTTATTTTATAAATGAATTTTAAGAAAATTCTTAAAGAATATCAAGATAGATCTGTAGAAGGTTATGATTTTGACAGAATTGATACATCCCGAGTAACATCGGAAGAACATTTATTTTCAATTTTATCAGATGAAATATTTTTTAACAATACACATCACGTATTGAAATTAAGTCCAATATTGGGTGAAAATTTGTTATTTCCGACTATGAAAGAAGTTGGAAACCAAATTTGGGTATATATGCCAACTTTAAATGTTGCCCATGATGACATTGGAAATATTGGCAAATATACAAACTTGCTTAAAAAATATCATTCACATTCAAAGAATAAAAAAAAAGAATTGGTATTGGATGCCCGGAATAATATGAGTTTTGGTATAGTATTTATAAAAATATTTACTCCGTTCCTAATTTCGTCAAAAATTAAAATATTAAAATCGGAATCTTTATTGTTGAAAGATTTTAAAAATAGAGAATTTACATTATCACCTTATGAACCTTACTTTTTAAATGATTTTTCCAATTTTTCCAATTTTACAAGTAATCCGGCATTTGGCAATATTACATTATTGATAAATAAAAAAACTGGCAAGATTAATAATATTTTTACTATTGCTACTATAATCGGCCTTTATAATTCTGGTATTAAAATATATTCAAATGATGAACTAACTGGATATGTTGCAAATTTATATCCAATTAATATTGATAAAGAATTCCAACTGTGTAATAAAACTTCTGCATATTGTGTAGATACTTTATTAGGTTTTCCAAATTTACAAAAATTGCCATCCGGTTATTTATCAAAAGTATAAATATCTTCAATTAATTCCAATTCAACCGGATGAACTTCTTTTGGTATTCCTTTAATATCCGGTTCTACCCAAGGATTGATTCGTTCCCCATAATGATCTGCAAACCCTAAAGCTGGCACAGATACAAGTATATTTTTGGCTTCATATTTTTTTTTCAAATTCATTGCTCCTCTAGTACGTTCACCATAAATTGTTACTTTTTCACCAAGTGATTTTTTAAGAATATGTACAAGGATCTCGGCAGCTGACATAGTTTTTTCATTAATTAATATGTTTATATGTGAAAAACTAATTTTGGGCAAAGGTGGAGGAATTAAATTCTGTTCTTTTCCAATATCAATATATTTTTCGCCAATACTTATATAGTTTTTTTCCAATTTAACATTTTCTATATCATTATCGTATACAAAATCAAATTTACATTTTGGCAAGAATTGGGTAAATGCTACTATAAAATATAAAACATACCCACCAATATTGGATCTAAAATCAAATGTCCATTCTTTTGGTTTTAATTTATCCAATTCGTAAAATGTATGCTGTAAAAAACATGCTTTTTTATTTGGAAACATATCAAATTCCGGAATTAACACAAATGCCATTTTTTTCTTTTTATTAAAATACCCAAATTGGAATATAGTTAATAATCTGACATGATGTTTGACAATAAAATAATGAATTTTGTTCAAATATTGGGTCGCTTCTTCCCGGACTTTTTCAAAAAATTCTTTTTCGTCTACAATATAACTTGATGCAAATATATCTTTCATAAATACTTTATTTAGTTCCTTATGATATTCCGCAATTTCTTTACTTGAAGCCAATACATCTTTTGTTTCTAAAAAGTCAACCATCTTGGTTTGCCTTAAATAATCAATTTCAAAAAACTTTTTATTGCTCATTTTTTTTGTTTATTTTAAAATATTTTATATTTATATAAATGGAAAATTTAGATAAAATAATTATTGAAGATATCAAAAATGTTTTGTCAAAAGTTACCGATAAGAAAGAATTGTTTCAATGGAACCGGAATATGTTTATGAACTATCAGGAATTTATGCTTTATTTAAAGTTTATTTCATCTATTCATGATCATTTTAGTTTAAGAGTTTCAAATCTTATTGATTACAATTATACTTATTCCATGGTTAATAAATTTAAAAATGTTTATATATGTGTGGGTACAAAAGTCAAAAATGGACTGGATAATTTTTATTATATAATTTCAAAATTTGCAGAAAAATATAAAACATTTTCATTAAATATTACCTATTCAGGAATGAGCGATATTGGAGATTTATTTGTTTTATTGTACCAATTTATTAATACTTATGTAGAATCAAAAAATAATTTATATAAAGTTGATATTGATGATAGGGAAATAATATATTCAGTTATTGCAAATGAAGATTTATTGGATATTCAAGAAGACTCTATTGATCATAATGTTAATAAAATTAAATTCTCCAAATTGGTACTTATTTCATCAATGGACCAATATATAAGATTAAAAAATTTATTTATTGACAACAATAATGTAGAATTTTATGTAATAGATGTTGATAATACACCAATACAAGGTATTACTATTGAACAGCCTTATGCAACTATGTTCTTTGATTTTAAAGTAAATATTGATAAGCCGCATTTGTATCCGCCTCCTGATAAATATTTGCCAATTAAAAAAAAATAATAAAACCAAATCATGATAAAACCAGAATTTGATAAAACCGGAATTTGATAATATTAATTTTATTATTTTATTATTTTTTTTGTAAATTAAAATGACATCAAACTGTTTTAGAGTGGAAAATGTAATACCAGAATATACTTATTCTACAAACGGACCTGGAGCAACAGTTGTGGCAGTCCAAGATGGGTTTGATTTTCCATTTAATCCATTAGTTGCCGGGGATGGTATTCAATTATCCCAACCAACTGCAACTAGCCCAATTACAATTACATCTGATGGCGTACCTGGAGGTGCAACTTTGCAATCTGCTTATGATGCCGGTAACACAATTACATTGGCAACTGGAACTCCAATTGATATATCCGGTGACGACCAAGTTATATTTTCCAATAATGAAGTATTGATTGAAGACACTGTTCTTACCAGAGATTCTACTTTAAGTGGTGGAAGTTTTAATACCAACTATAGCAATGGTGGAACTTTTGTTGATCAAGATATTGTATTAAATTGGCCGGATCCAGATTTTACTGGAACATTTGGAGCAAATTCAATAGTTTATATTCGAGGAGTATTTCTTGGTTATGAAACCACAACTGGCGATAGTTGGGGATCCGAAATTACACTTAAATATGACCCATCAATTCCAGATTTGCAAAACCAACAATTGAATTTTAATAATCCATTTGAAATTGTTCCAGAATTAAATGGAACCGATTTGAGATTCCGATTAAATGGTGTAATAACTGAAACTTATAATGTAACATGGGATCTTGAAGTAAAAGTTGTAAATAGACCATAAAAAAAAATAATTAAAATTGTTTATAAATAGCAGTAATCACATTTTAACCAGTTCGTAATATTCAATATTGGTAATAGAAGGCATTTCATTTTTAAAATTTTTATATGAAAGTGATCCTTTTTCTTTTAATTTATTAAATATTTTAGTTTTTTTCTCTTCTCTGAAATTATTACCTTTAAAGCCGGATGTCCATGTAATTGTTTGGCCACGGCCTAATAGTAATGCAAATATAATGGCAATTAATGCAAATATTAATCCAATTATTATGCCAAGTACGGTTTTAACGCAAATTAACCCATTTGTAATTTTTTGTCCTTTTGACTCTTGGTTGACATAAATAACTTTTACTGGGTCATTTAATTTTTCATCCATAATGTTTTATTATAGCTGATATTTATTTTATTTTATTCTATTCTATTACAGTAAAAGATTTTTTAAAAGATTGTAATTGTTTTTTTAAATGAATTAAATCAACATATTCAATTTCATTATCCGGGGAAGATACAATATTATTATATATATTGGCTGGCAATTTTAAAAGATTTACCCGGATATCTGTAATTAAATCTGGATATCTATTTATAACTTGGTAAATTATATTTAATCCGCCTATAATTATACTATCCGGGTATGTAGTTATTGCATTATGCAATGTAATACCTTTTTCCGAATTTCGGGATATTATAATATTATTTCTTCCAGGCAGATCTTTACCAATAGATTCCCGAGTTTTCCTTCCCATTAAAATTGTTTTATTCCAAGTATAATTCCGAAAACATTCCATATCATTTCGAAATATTTTATTTGATAGACCATTCCAGGGAAGAGTCATTTTGCCATTTGTTGTTTTTCCAAATAGACCAATTTCATCAGATTCATTAAGAACGCCAACTGCTATAATTATTTTTACCATTTAATTATAATTTTTATAATTATAATATTATTTTTTTTTTTACTATAGAAAAAATGGATAGTGATCAAAATAATAAAAGCAAAGTTAATTATCGGAAAATACTTAAAATTTCAGTTTTCGTAATATCAGTTATTGCAATGATTCATGTGCTAATTTTCCTCTTATTATTGGCCGTATTCTTAGTATTGTACGGAGTTACGGAATTATTTTATCATTCGGATTCCGAAGAAGAATCTAATACTACAGAAGTTGCCGTTAAAAATTAAAATAAATTAATAATTATAATTTTTAGTCAATAAATGGCTGATAATTTTTACAAAAAATTAATTAATACTGTCCAAAATAATACTTTAGTAATTCGTGATAATAGAACAAATATTCCAACTTATTCAGTATTTGGAGTATCTGGTAGTATTGATTGTTCTAAATATGTTGCCGTATTAACACTTAAAAAGGTTCCAATTAAACTTGTTGTTGCAGAATTAATTTGGTTTCTTAGTGGGTCTACCAATGTGAAAGATTTGCAAAAGCTGGGATGCAATATTTGGAATGATAATAGTACAAGAGAATTTTTAGATAAACGAAACTTGCCTTGGGAAACTGGAATGATTGGTCCAGGTTATGGGCATCAATGGAGAAATGCTGGAAATCCTTATAAAGAATCAATACAACATTCTATTAATGGAGACCAAATAAGAGAATGTTTAAGAATGATTTTGGAAGATCCATTTTCAAGGCGAATTATATTGTCAAGTTGGAATGTTCCAGATATTCCTAAAATGGCATTACCACCTTGCCATGTATTAGTGCAATTTTATGTTTCACATGAAAATCCAACTTTGCATTGCCAACTTTACCAACGTTCTGCCGATTTGTTCTTAGGAGTTCCATTTAATATTGCCAGTTATTCGATATTATTACATTTATTTGCATACTTGTCCAATTTAAAACCTGGCAATTTATATGTGACATATGGCGATTTGCATATTTATCAAAATCATACCGATCAAATCCGGCAAGTCCAACAATTGGAAACTAAAGAATATCCGACTTTATCATTTTCAAACCGATTAAAACCGATTGAAGTTAAAAATGGCAAAATTGCAAATATTGAACAATTTAATAATGTAATAGACCAACTTGGGAAGCTTGAAATTAACGATTTTATATTTACCGGATACAAAAGTCATCCAAGAATTACAGGTAAAATGGCAGTTTAATAAATTTGTATTTTTTTTTTTGATTTTTTATTGTTAATTAATATTAGTACGTCTAAGTCATCTTTAAGTATTTATCGTTATTCAAATGGAAATGTAAGGGATGTTTTTCATGAATTGAAAAATTTGGAAGGTGATTTTATTTGTTTTGGTCGAACATGGGATGAAAATCAACAGTTAGTTCTTGAAGAACACTATTTAAATGATGATTTTTACAATTTAAATGGTCCGGCTTTCAGAAGTTGGAGTTCTAATAGTACTTTATTGGAGGAAATTTATAGTCCAAAAATAAACGATATTACCATTCCATCTTACCAAAGTTGGGATGATAAAGGACAATTGATAAAACAAAAATTTTACGGTTTTGACGGTGATGATGAAATACTTATTTGCAAGATATGGCGTAATGGAGTTGTATTAAGAGAAGTGCATTATTTGAACAAAAGGTATCATAATGAAAACTGTCAAATCTGCTAAGAAATAAGCAATCAGGGCATATTAATAACAAATGAATTATTTTTTTTTTGATTTAAATTTGTGTAAATATAATATTGACAAATTTTGGAATGGAAACAACTTTTTATCACAGTAACACCAATCAAGAAAAAAAACTATGCAGTTTTTGGAAATTAGATGAAATTTTACACAGAAAAGATGGTCCAGCCTATCAAAGTTGGTATTTAAATCAAAATTTAAAAGCCAAAAAATGGTATTTACATGGAAAATATCATAACGAAAATGGTCCGGCTGTCATAAAAAATCATGTAAATGGTAAGACATCAAAAGAAAAGTGGTATTTGTATGGCAACTTGCACAATGAAAGTGGTCCGGCTTTGAAAAGGTATAATGAATCTATGCGTTTAATCAAAGAAGAGTATTATTTTTATGGAAATCTTCACAATAAAAATGGTCCGGCTATCAAAGAATATGACAGAAAAGGTAATTTAATTAAAGAAGAATGGTATTTATATGGAGTGTTTCATAACAAAAATGGGCCGGCTGAAAAAATATGGTATGATAATGGCAAATTATTTAAAGAAACATGGGCTATAAATGGATTAATACATAAAGTAAATGAACCGGCTGTAAAAATATGGAATACTTCTGGTAATCTGACTAGAGAGGAATGGCATTCAAATGGAGTAACACATAATGGAAGTAATCCGGCTGTTAAAATCTATTTTAAATCTGGTAAAATATACAAAGAAGAATGGCATTCAAATGGAATATTGCATAATTTAAATGGACCGGCTATTAGAGCATGGAATAAAGGTGGCAAATTGGTCAAAGAAAAACATTATTTAAACGGTTTTCTGCATTGTGTAGATAATCCAGCTGTTAAAGTATGGAAAGATGATCAATTAATTAAAGAAGTGTGGATGCTATTTGGAACACCTTACAGATTGGGTGGAGTGGCTGTTAAATTATGGCATAATAATGGCGAATTGCATAAAAAAGAATGGTATTTAAATGGAAAATTGCATAGATTAAATCATTCGGCTACACAAGAATATGACATCGATGGTAATTTAATTAAAGAAGAATGGTATGTGCATGGAAAATTGCATAATGATGGTAAACCAGCTTTGAAAAGATGGAATAGTAAAAAAAAAATAATTGAAGAATGGTGGTGTATAAATGGACGAAAACATAAAGAAGATGGGCCGGCTATACAAAAATGGAATGATAAAAAAAAATTAATTAGAAATGAAATGTATTTTAATGGAAAATTACATAGTTATACTAAACCAGTTATACAAGAATGGAATGATAATGGCGTATTGATTAGAGAAGAATGGCGTGTAAGTGGAAGTTTGCATAATAAAAATGGTCCTGCTATACAAATTTGGAACGATAGTGGCCAATTAATTGAAGAATGGTGGTATCTATATAACAAATTGTATAGCAAAGATAAGCCGGTTGTACAAAAATGGGATGATAATGGAAAATTAATTTACGAAGAACTATGTTAAAATTATTTTTTTTTTAATTTTAAGATTTGTATCAAAATAGAAAAATGGAATATCCAAAATTCAAATTGAAAATAGAAAAAAAAGATGAAAAATCGGAAATATTAAATCCCGAAGATGAATTGGAGCAAATTACTATTGATCAAAGAATTGGAATGGAATTTATGCGACATGTTGAAAATATATTTCCGGTTTTGTCTCGTATTTATAATTTGCATTTTGTAGGAAAAAATGTATCAGAGGAAACTAAAAAAGACATTGCAAGTAAAATAGAAATAATATCCAAAGTTTCGAATTTGAAAACAAAAGAAGATTTTGAAACTCCATACGAAGTGCTAGTTTATATGCTAATGACATTTATTGAAGAGCGAATTGGCAAGCAATTAGATCCAACTATATTCAAACTTGGCATTTATAAAAAAATATTAACAGATGAAAAATTAATTAAAAGACTTGACAAATATGACGAAGAAAGTTGGAAAATAATAGCAAACAAATTTGTCCATCTTTTCCAATTTGTATTAGACGAACATGTAGAATCGGTAATTCAAATTGTCAAAAATTATGTTAAATTATCAGACAATTCCGAGTTTGGTGTAGAAATTATGGATATTGTATTGCATTATAAACAATATGTAAATATGGAAACTGAAAAAGCATTAAATTCATCTTGTGACGGGTATGACCAGTTTGTAGATACAGTAACTGATTCTGATTCTGAAGATATTTTAAAAGTTATCAATTATTTGAACAAAAGATTTGGAACAATTACTATGTCGCCGGATGTCTACAATAAAGTTATCCAAGAATGTGAAAATTATTGCATAATGAACAATTTATCAAATATACTAAAAAAATACTTGGTAATCATTATTTGGTCGATTATTCACAAAGATTTTAATGTAGAAAAATTCAAAAATGTAATCAACAAGAGATTGTACAATCTGGAATGGGATAATTATGAAACTGCCAGGAAATATTTATTATCAAATTTGAAACTTGATAGTTTATATGATGGCAAGAAAAGGAAAATTAATGAATTAATTTATGTTATCCGGGAATCTGATAAAAAAAATAAACAAGAAATAGAAGAAGAAGTTGGCCACTTAAATAATATTTATAAAGAACGACTAACTATTTAAACTATTCACCAAATTTACCAGATTCACCAGATTCATCTTGAAGTGAAAAATCTCTAAACATTGTCATACTTTGTTTCATCATTTTTTTTATATTAAAAGCCAAGTCTCTTTCCGATTCAAAATTAATATCTATATCATCTTCTAAATAAAATTTAATTGCAGTATAAATTATTGGAAGAAAATCTGGTTCTATTTTATTAAAATCCAATTGGAGTTTATCATGTAATTTTTTATAATAATTACTTGGTAGTGTCATTTGGAGATTATTATCAAATAACATTTCATTGGCCGATTCTATTAAATACTCGGTGAACCTATCATCAAGTCCAAATAGGTCATATTTGGATAAATATTCATAAAACTTATCAATATTTAATGTTTTATTTGTATAAAAATCAAAATCTGGAACATTATCATTTCTTGATAATAATTCATATTTGGTTGTAGGATGTATAAGTTTTGACAATTGTTGATATTCATAACTTTCACTATTACCATTAACAGTTAAACCATTAATAACTGCATATGACTGGTTTTCAATGTCAATATTACTTAATTCTTCCAGTTCAAATTCTTCATTTTTGCAAATAATTGCCAAGTTTTGCATTTTAGATAATCCAATTATTATTTTTAATAAAAATTAATTATTAAAGAAACATGGAAAATAAGTATAAAACCATAATTGGTATAGTATATATACTTATAGCATTGGTATATTTCTATTATTTGTATATGGTAGTGCTTTTGCCAACTTTCCCATCTTTGCCAGGCAACCCGGATAATTCACTTTTAAATAATAGTAAAAAATCATACAAAAGGAAAAATTGAAAAATAATAGTAAAAAATCATACAAAAGGAAAAATTGAAAAATAAAGTAAATATATTATTTTTTTTTATAACAAAAAGAAATTTAAACAAATGGAAAAATTAAGTACTGAAAGGTATTATCAATATCAGGATATAATTAAATCTTGTGAAATTGTTAAAAATTTTGTTAAATCAAAAAAATTAATTATTTATGGAGGAGAAGCAATTCATTATTCGTTGCTTAAATTTGGAAAAAAACTTTATGAAGATTATGAAATTCCAGATTATGATTTTTATAGTCCGAATAATGTCATGGATGGATATGAATTGTTTAAAATATTGGTTGAATCTGGATTAACTCCAGTTTCTGTATTAAGTGGATTGCATTTATTAACCATGAGAGTCCGAGTTCACAATACATTTGTCGGAGATTTGTCTTATGTCCAACAAAATCTTTATAAATTATATAAAAAATCGGCATTTACACACGATGGTTTGCTTTTTAGACACCCATTTTTGCAATTTGTTGATCAAAACAGATCTATGGCATATCCGTATGAAAACGAGGGAAGAGAAGTGATATTGCATAGATGGGAAAAAGATTTTAAAAGAACCAATATGTTATATGAATTTTATAAAGTCCAACCTGATGAAGAAAATATTATTTCACAGTCTTTTACTTCGGCAGTTAAATATCCTAGTATGGGTAAGTTGCTAAATCAGGAATTTCAAAGAAACTTCCCAGCAGATGTCCGAGTTTTAAAGCCGGATTCCAAAATAACGGAAATTAAAAATGTTGTTTATACTGGCCATGCAGCATTCCAGATTTATAAATATCTTTACGATAAAATTCGAAAACGTCCAACTTTGAAATTTGAAATGTCAAAAGCCGGCATACCAAAATTCCAATTAGATGAATATTTTGGTTTATCAATATTAGAAACGTCTAAAAATATTAAATTATTTTCTGATGAGTGCGCTTTGAAAAATAAAAAATTAATTAAACACAAAATGCCTGGAGACATGATTGGCGATAAATACAAACTTGGCAATTATGAATTAATAGAAATTAATCACAGAACTCCAACCCAATTGGTAAAAGTTGGCAATTATACAATAACTGTTGTTTCAATTAATTACCTAATTATTTATGCCTTTTCCCATATGGTTAAAAATTACAACCCGGCAGGAGAAAATGAATTGTCTAACAATACTAAATACATGTCAATGTATTTTAAACTAATTGAAATGCAACAATACATTTACAGTTTGAAAACATTTAAAAATTCCTATATTCCATTTTATCCATCCATTAAAGGTGTTGGACAAGAAAAATCATTAGAATATCACGAAGAATTCCGGCCTCCGAATGTGAATTTTAGGGCAACATTGGATAAAAAAGATGTTTTTTCAAATATTCCCGATGATTTCCAATATGACAAATCGCTATTTGCATAATATAAAAATAGAAATTGTGAAAATAATTATTTTATTTTTTTTTCTGCAGTATAACAAAATGGTAGAAGGTGGAAAACCAAAAAGAAAAAGTACTGCAAAAAAATCAACAGTAAAAAAGAGACCAGTTGCCCGAAAGGCCTCAAAGAAAACTAGTGGTAAAAAGGCTGAAGGAAAGAAAAGAGGTACTTCTAAAGGTTCAACAAATGTTTCTGTTCTTTCCAGGAAAATTGCAGCAAAACAAGCAGTTGCATCCGAATACAAGAAGAGTGCCCAATTAATGAATAGTAAAGCAAAAACTGCCGAAAAGGAAGTTAAAGCTGCCAAGAAGAAACTCAAGTCTGCTAAGTAAAAAAAAATGTTTATTTATTTATAAAACATGAATTTCTCCATCCAATTTTTCTTGGTTGAAATTTAAAAGTCGGACACCATAAATTTTTTTTTGAATATTATTATCATCTCTGAAATATTTTCCAATTTTAGAATTTTCAAATTCGGTTTCGATGGTATTTATGGATTCATTGTAAGATGTATTAATTTTTTCTTTATACCATTTTTTATATTTCTCAGCAATATCAGTAATAGTCAATGGGGAAATTTCTATACCATGTTCTTCATAAAAATTCTTAACTTCTTCTTCCATTCCAGGTCGGATATCTTTTTGTCCAAGTTTGTGGCCTTGCAAAACAACTATATTTTGTGAAATAAAATTGGAAATAGTATCTTGATCTTTTTGAAAGTTTTTAGTTTCTGTTTCTATTGTTTCACACCGAACTTTACTAAAATCGCCATTATATTCTTTTTGCAATCTTACCCGGTAATGTACTAAAATTGATAAAAGTGCATCAGCAGCATTTTGGTTGTTTTCTGCCAAAGTTGCATATGCCACATTTATTGGTTTTTCATTTTCATCATTTGGATCCGGATTTTCTACAAATACACGTTTGAATTTGTAATAAGACAACCTTCTCCACGTACCATAATCATTTTCAGTTATTCTTAACGGATAATTACTAAATATAAATGATGTAACAGCCGCTGAGAATGTTTCATTATCATTATAAAGTTTTCTTCCAGTTTTGAATTTTTCAGTAACAGTCTTTAACCTGGACGAATTTAATTCATCATTTTTATTTGTTTCTGCAACAAAACCACCTCGGACACCCCATAGTTGCATCAAATCCGGATCGGCAGAACCTGATTGTGTTCCTTTAGTAAATAAATTAATATTTAATTTTGAACCATAATTGCCAAGTACATAAAGTAAATTATCGCAAAATGCCGACTTTCCGTTGCAACCACCAGCAACACCTTGTAATGTATCCATTACTTGAATATCACCATCAATACAAGTACTACTTCGAAACCAGATATATTCTCGAACATCATCTTCCAGAAATATATCATTAAATATTTCAAACCATTTTTGTATATACTCATTATTGGGATCAAACGGAATAAAATTGGCATTAGTTCGTTTTGAAACATAATATTTTGGGTAATTTTCACACAAACTTGGCTGAGGATTATCGGATTTTAAATCTAAATCAAGTACTCCATTTAGAACTCCTAATACCTGATTATCCGAATCCATAAGTTGCGTTATTAAATTGTTGTCATATTTAATTTCAAGTTGTTTAATAATTTGGTTTTGATTGGTAGTATTTCCAAGTTTAAGTTGATTTTTTTTAATATTATTAATCAAAAAAGTATAATTAGTTTTGTTTTTATTAGTATTAGCATTAAAATCATTAACATCAATACACATTTCAGCATTTGCCTCTACATCAATAAGTTTTAATACCTTTTTATATAAAAGTTCCATTTTCTTAACAATAGTCAAAGGTACTTCTTTTGGTACCATTTGCATTCTAATCCACTTTCCGATTTCACCTTTTCCATGATAAGTACTGGGATTAATAAACTTGTAATATACGAGAGTTTTATTAATCCGGCAAGTATAGAAATTTCCTATTGTTAAATAATATATAATTTCAGCATTATTTTCGTTATTAATATTTCCATATCCTTTGTTGTACATTTCCCTTAATCGGTAAGCAAGAAAATTATTATATTTATTTTCGAATTCAATTTTTTCTTTACATTTATTTCGCAAATTGACACCATAATCATAATAATTTAAAACATATCGAAAATAGTATTCTAAATTGATATTTTCGGCAACATTATAAGATTTCCAAATTTCTTCGAATGATTGGTAAAATGGAGATTTTTTATAAGAGTGGTATTTTAAAATAATATATTTTTCATTTTCAACAGAAAAGTTTCGTATTAATTCCCGATATTTGCTTTCATCTTCCCAAAAGCTGGCAGGAAGAAAATCCAACATTAAATCAATATAAGATGGATTATATGAATTAATAGAATTACCGTTGAATTTTATAAGTAACGAATTTCGTTCTTGTTCGTCTTTTTCTGTCCAATAATTGTCGGTAACTTTATACTCTGTATTATTTTCTATAATTTCATAATCATCATTAATTTCTTTAACTTTGTTTCTTTTTTTACAATTATTTTTTTGTTTTAATGAAAACAACTTGGTAAAATTAAGATTTTCATTATTAACAAACATCAGATCAGTATAATGACATTTTTTCAAACTATAATTTTTTTTATTATTGTTTTTATTATTCTTTTCATCTTCATCTTCATCTTCATCTTCATCATCTTCATCATCATCATATTCATCATATTCATCATAATTATACGTACCATATAATTCCCAAGATTTGTCTTCCAAATAAAATCCAGATAATCCAATTTCATTATATTTTGGTTGAAATATAGTTACTTTTTTATTTTTAAAGCAATCATTAATAATTGATTGTATCCTATATCTTGCATTTAAATTGGCATGAATACTTGGAAACATTAACTTAATACATAAATCTTTTCCATTTATTTCCCGAATAAATACTCCAATTGACATTTCATTAATTGATGTATATTGTTTGCAAATTAATAAACATACCTCTTTTAATATTTGATTTAAATACTTATCTCCAAAAGTTTTTTTAATATTCCAAGTATTGTCATTATTTGTTTCTATTTCATTTTCAATATTTATTTCGTAAAAAGGAACAGCATAAAAAGTATTAGATATTTCGGCAAATGGAAATGGGATGGATCTAATTGGAAAAGTTCTTTTTTTTTTATATTGCAACTCTTCATTATTTTCATTGTTTTCATTGCCATATTCATTACCATATTCATCAATATTGGTTTTATCTTTTAATTTTTCATTTGCCAAATATGAATGATATATAATTGTTTTATAAATATTGTAAATTTCATTTATTTCAGTTTGGAGAAATTTATGATATTTACATGTTGCAACATTTATAAAATTTGCATCTTTTTTTTCCAATGTTCCAGATTCGCTATGCTTGTCTATAAATTCTAATAATTTTTTATACCCAGGATTGTCAATTGATTTAGAATCATAGTATTGATTGGTATTTTTAATTAAAACATTAATAGGATTTAAATATGCATTTTTACCTTGATATTTAAGATTATCCATGTTATTTATTTAATTAGTAAAAAATATTTTTTATAATAATTAATATTTTTAAATTAAAAAAGATGCTTCAACAAATTAAATCAAAAATATTTCAGATATTTATATTTATAGTTATCTGTTTCTCCCGAGTTTGGTTCTACATGGAATCGCAATTCAATAATTGGAACTATTATTTATTGAAAACCGGCATAGTTGGAAATACAACTAAGATATCTATTTTCTGTTTAAAACCAAATAATGATGAAAAGTTGGAAAAGTTGGAAAAAAGAAATGACTCCAGGTTGGATAAATTAATTGCAATAATGAAAAAGGTTGATAAACAATCGGATAAAGAAATTATTGAAATTGATGCTTATACTCCAGGTAATTCTAGAATGGGATATTTCATTGTAATGTTTCATAAATCAAATAAATCACCATATTCTTCCGAGTTTGTAAATTACTTAATGAAACATAATTGCTACAATCGGAAAGATTTCCGGAATCATACAATATCTGCTATCGATGGAAGTAAATATTTATTTCAATTAGAACAATCGAATTATTATTATAAAAAATTGAATTAAAATAAATATATAAAATGGAACAAAATTTTATGAATGTTGTTATTATCCCGGAAGAAAACCGGCTTACTATTGACAAAGCTTCATTGTATGAAATTTCCAATGCTACAACTTATATTATTGATAATATATCATCTACTTTTAAAACGTACTTGCCGGCTAACGAATTATTGGTTAACATAAAAGAACTTCCTGAATCGGATAAAAAAAATATTAATCCGGAATCCACTTATGTTGAAAATGGAGAAACTTATATCAAACTATCAAGTACTGCTGATATTGCCCGAGCAGAAATAAATAAAGGTCTACGGCCTTTGGTTGTTTACCGGCCAATTCAAGAAATTGAAAATACAATTTATATGGAAAGAGTCGATTTTAACAAATTAAGTAAACCAATTATGGAATATAAAAACATTGCCAATTTGTAAAAAAAAATATTATTTTTTTTATAATTTATTAATATTGTTTATAAGAAGATATCCGATCAGCTTCCCGATTCAGAGTATATATTAAATAATTAAAACCAGATAATTGATTAATATCTCGCTGGGATTTATGAGAATAAACATGTTTAAATCCGACCGATACCGATAATTGTTTAAACAACTTTACTGTCATTAAAATAATATCGCCATTTTTTTTCTCCAATATTTCTTCATCTGACAAGCCTTGTATAAATCCTCCAGTATAGATGTATTTGGAATATTCGGAATCAGTAATAATTACCAACTTTTCCAACTTTTCCAACTTTTCCAACTTTTCCAACTTTTCCAACTTTTCCAACTTTTCCATGTTTGTTTTAAATTTCTCAAATAATATCAATCCGGTGTAAATTGCAAATAGTTCTGCTCGGTTATTAGTTGGCCTCTTTACATTGCCAGATAAAAACTCCATTGTATGAATTTTGGTATTTTCACTGGCATCATAAACATCAATAGAAACCTTTTTTCCGGTATTAGAAAATTCAATATTTGGCAATTCACATCTGTAAGATTTCATTTTATTTTCATTGTGATAATAAAATACTATCCCGGATCCGGCTTTTCCTTTGTATGCACTTCCATCAGTTGCAATGTATAATGACATTTGTTTATGTATAAAAAATTATTATCAATTAAATTTTATTTTTGTATTTTTATTAGATCTTATTTTATTTGAAGGTCTTATTGGTTGGATTTTTTATTTTATTTTTTTTAACACAACTACTACCGAGTTGGCAGGTATAATTCCCAAAAATGGATCTTTTGTTTTTGTCATTATTTTTTTAATTTCAACTGTTATAGTAATTGTTTTTTCCAAATATTCATTTAACGAATCCCGGACATTGCAATTCATTACTTTGGCAAGTGTATTCATTACACCATAATAGATTTTAACACCAGTTATAGAATCTAAACTGGAATCGGAATCAGAATTGGAATTGGAATTTGAACTTGATATAAATGGAACAAATGTACAGTTGCCAAATTGCGAAATATCCAAATAATCGGTAGAAAATATAAAATCTTTATCCCGGATTTGTACGATTTTACCTGTCAAATCTTTGATCATTTTATTTATTAATATGTTTTTAATTTCTTAAATAAAATGAATTATAAATTCAAAATTAATTATAATGATACAACTTGGGATCAACACCATTATGGCCAAGTTGACCCTTTTAATCAATATTTACTTTCCGAATATCCTGACCGACCTGACCCTGGATATCCAATAATGAATTTTTCTGAGTTTGTCCAAGATAATGTTTATATTGATAAATGCGGACGTTATGTTGTTAGAGACGAATCCGAATATGAACTCCGGAATACAATAATTCATCCTAACAATACTCGGCCGGGTTTAGTAATTACACCAAAAAGACTTGCAAGAGATCCTGGTGGTGTAATCCAACGATTCCAACATGGCTGGCTTAAAAACGATTCCGACCAATATGTTTCATTAGCGCATCGAGGTTACAATTCCAAACTTTGGTCTCGCCGAAGAAAAAAAAGAGATTAATTTATGTATTATTTTTTTTTGATTAAAAATTAATATAAAAAATTAATGATAACAATTGCAATTAGCTGTAATAGTGTACCTGATAATGTCAAATGTACAAATACAAAACTTGGTCATAGAAACAGGTACCATACTGGATCTTGTTGCAATATTTGCAGACATTTGGTTCCAGCATATGTTACAATTAATAACAAAAAATACTACATACGAATGTTTCATTATACTTCTTTGATTCCAAATAATTTATGGAATACAATTTATATTTCAAAAAATCCAACAATTTTGCCAAGGCCTGAAAACCATTTTATTGGAAATATCCAATGTTTCAAGTTGGAAGATATTAAAGAAGAATTGGAAAACATGTTGTTTACCCGGCATTCCGATTTAGGCAACCAAACAACACTTAATTTAATGAACAAAATGTATCTTGTAATACCGCAATATTATAAATTATCAAATGAATACTCGGAAACAAAATGTCTGGAATTATTGATAGATTTGCTAAATGTAGATATTGCCAAGTTGGATAATCACGCGTATAAAATATCCAATTTTATTGATCTTTATAATGATCTTTGTGAAAAAAAAAATAAATCATAATTAATCACTTAATTTTTTTTATCTTGAATTATATATCCGGAATAATACCGAAGTGGTATATCCATTTCTGTCTTGAAATTCCGAACAATATCTCTTTTGTTTAATTGCCAAACTATTCGGCAATTTTTGCTTTTCAAACTATTAATAATTTTTAAAAAGCGAGAAGTATTGTATAAATCATCCCAATATGGCACTGTAAATAATACTTTAATTGTCAAATCTGGATAATTTTTATACATTTTATCTGCAACTTGGAAAGCTTCTGTTATTATTTCTTCAGTATAAACTGGATTTATTAATAAAAGTATTTGATCGGTTTGTTCAGATAATTTATCAATATAAATCGGAAGTGACTCTGGAAATGTTCCAACTATTCCTAATGCTGGATTAGGTGTTAAGCCAAATACGTAATCAACAACAGGTTCTTCATCCGGATTATCTAAAGCTTGTAAGAAATTTTGGTTGTTAAAGACACTTGCAAAGCATTCTATTATACCCCATCCATTTTTTTTATAATCTTTCAAATTTGGATAACTTTTATCCGGACTCCAATTGGACCCACTATGAGATTTCATATTGTATAATTTAATTGCATAATAACACACATCATATAAGGGCAATTTTAAATTCACCAACAAGTATTTAATTCTTTCCGAATAGCAACTAAGCAACATTTTATTGACATTATCAAAATTGTAATAAATTGCATAAGTGTCATTGGGACCATAAACAAATGTTATATTTTTGTTTTTCAATTCAAATTGCTTTAATAATGCCAACTTTGGCATGTCTACATGGAATTTTGATTTAATTTCTTCTTCCAATTTTTTGTAATGTTTGTCATCAATAGTATGGTGATTAAAATACCGTGAAATTTGGTCATCAATTTCTTTTAATATATTAATATTACCATTCCGGATTCTTTTGGAAATTTCTTGTCTGGGGTTTTTTTTAATATAATTAATAATTAACGAAATCAATTGAATAGTAAAGTTGGCAATATTATATGAAATACACAATTCCTTTTGTATACTATTACCAGTACCAGTACCAGTACCAGTACCAGTACCAGTATCAGTACCAGTATCAGTACCAGTACCAATACCAGTACCAGTACCAGTAC
>Ga0102928_1000267_pt1 | contig 32650 bp, 32 predicted proteins | sample SalPonR1_B_D1_MG_FD_78504 | JGI IMG/M metagenome (GOLD analysis project Ga0102928, IMG submission 78504) | Salt pond soil microbial communities from South San Francisco under conditions of wetland restoration - Salt Pond MetaG R1_B_D1_MG | ecosystem: Environmental > Aquatic > Marine > Intertidal...
CGCATCGATGCGGAATTTGCACATCAATTGTTCGATCATGTGCCCCCGCAGACGATCCTCGGGCGAGAACACGTGCCCGCGCGCGGTGGAAAAGCGCCCGTCGCGGATTGCGGCGGTATGGGCGCCGGTGCCGGGGTCGTTTTGCGCATAGCCCTGTGGGAAGCGCGAGATGGACGAAGCGCCAAGGCCGATCAGCACATCGGCGGTGTCGTCGGTATAGCCCTGAAAATTGCGCCGCAGGCGGCCTGTTTTCAGGGCGATGTTGAGCCCGTCATCCTTGGCGGCGAAATGGTCGATGCCGATCTCGGCGTAATTGTCCCACAGGAACAGCCGGCGCGCGGTGTCGAAGAGTTCGAGCCGTTCCTCGGGGGTGGGCAGCGCGTCGGAGGGCAGCATCTGCTGGCGCTTGGCCATCCAGGGCACATGGGCATAGCCATAGAGCGCGACACGGTCGGGATTGAGCGACAGGAGCTTTTGCACGCTTTCGGTGATGCGCGCCTTGCTCTGGTGGGGCAGGCCGTAGAGGATATCGGCATTGAGGCTGGCAACGCCACGGGCGCGGATTTCATCCACGGCCCAGCGGGTCACGTCATAGCCTTGCAGGCGACCGATCGAGCGCTGGATGTCCTCGTTGAAGTCCTGAACCCCGACCGAGGCGCGGTTCATGCCCGCTGCCGCCAGTGCATCGAGGCGGGGGGCGTCGATCTCGTTGGGGTCGATCTCGACGGAGAATTCGGTGTGTCCGGTGAAGGGAGCGACCTGTTTGATGGCCTGTGCGAGGTCTTCGATCATGGCGGGTTGCAACAGTGTCGGCGTGCCGCCGCCCCAGTGCAGGCGCGACAGGCGCACGCCGTGGGGCAGGTGCTGCGCAAGCATCCGAAGCTCGGATTTGAGCGTGTCGACATAGGCGGCGACGGGGCGGTCGGTTTGGGTGCCCTGCGTGCGGCAGGCGCAGAACCAGCAGAGCCGCCGGCAGAAGGGCACATGGACATAAAGAGAGATTTCCGCGCCGCGCGGAATGCGGGATATCCAGCGCGCAAACAGCGTCGAATCGACGCCGCCGCCGAAATGCGGCGCGGTCGGATAGCTGGTATAGCGCGGGACCCTCGCGTCAAAGAGACCCAGTTTCGCGAGTTGTGCTTTCATAGCCATGATACAAGCGATAGGATGGCCTGAGATACACAGCCTTGATTCAGATCAAAATCGCTACGGACCTAATTATGCTCGACCCCCAAACCCAGGCCATCCCGCGCGAATGCGGAGACTGCCCGATCCGGCATCGCGCCGTTTGTGCGCGCTGTGAGGCCGACGAGTTGGAGCTGCTTGACCAGATCAAGTACTATCGCAGCTTCGAGGCGGGTCAGACGGTTGTCTGGGCAGGCGACAAGATGGATTTCGTGGGCTCGGTCGTGTCGGGCATCGCGACGCTGACTCAGACTATGGAGGACGGGCGCACGCAGATGGTGGGCCTGATGCTGCCCAGCGATTTCGTGGGCCGTCCGGGGCGCCAGACCGCCGCCTATGACGTGGTGGCGACCAGCGACATGGTGATGTGCTGTTTCAGAAAGCAGCCTTTCGAGGACATGATGAGCCGCACGCCTCATATCGCGCAGCGCCTGCTGGAGATGACGCTGGACGAGCTGGATTCAGCGCGCGAATGGATGCTGGTGCTGGGGCGCAAGACCGCGCGAGAGAAAATCGCCAGCCTGTTGTCGATCATCGCCCGGCGCGATGCGGCGCTGAACATCGCAGGACGGCAAGGGCCGATGGTGTTCAACCTGCCACTGACGCGGGAGGCGATGGCTGATTATCTGGGCCTCACGCTGGAAACGGTGAGCCGCCAGATTTCGGCGCTCAAGCGGGATGGGGTGATCGTGCTGGAAGGCAAGCGCAATGTGACGGTGCCCGATTTCAACCGCCTGCTGGACGAGGCGGGCGACGACAACGATGGCGGTATGCTGGCCTGATTCGCGCAGGGCCGTGCCGCTGCCAGAACAGACCCATCAAGACACCAAGGGCCCCGCTTGCGCGAGTCCCTTTTCAATGAAGCAGGCTTTGTCCCGACCCTTCCCCCACCTTGAATAAGGTCGGGCCGGAATACCGCGTGCTGTCAGTGAGCCATGAATACCGGCAGGCTGGCCTGTTCGAGCATGTAGCGGGTCGCGCCGCCGAACACCGCCTCGCGGAAGCGCGAATGACCATAGGCGCCCATCACGATCATGTCGGCATCCATATCCGAGGCATGACGCATCAGCACATCCGAGATGCGCGGCATGGTCTTGGAGAGCACGTCGATTTCGACCTGCACGCCATGGCGCGCCAGGAATTGCGAGACCTGCCCGCCGGGATCCGAGCGGTTAGGCCCGTGCTGGGGCGGGTCGATCACCACCACATGCACGGTGTCGGCCTCCACCAGAATGGGCAGTGCCGCGCGCATGGCGCTCAGCGCCTCGGCGCTTTCGTTCCAGCCGACCATCACCCGTTTTGGCTGAGGCGTGGGCGCCACGTCCGCAGGCACGATCAGCGCCGGAACATGGCCTTCGAAAAGGGCCGATTCCGTCACCGGCTCCAGTTCGGCGCCGCGCCCCTCGCCATAGGGCTGGGCAAGGATCGCGAGATCCGAGAACCGGGCGCGCGCGGCGATGTGGCGGCCCATGTCCGCCAGCTGTGCGACGCCGCCTTCGCTGGACCAGCGGATGCCGGACCCTTCGAGCAGCTTTGTCACCCGCTTTTCGATCGCTTCGGATTCCTCGTGGGCGCGCGTGATCGTCTCTTGCAACACGACGGCGCTGGCCCCGGCATAATAGTAGCCGGTCTGGCTGCGGTCGACCCCGAGGCAGAGCACCTCGAGATGGGCATCATGCGCCTTGGCCATGGCAATCGCATGGGTCATGACATCGTCAACCAGATTTTCGTCGGTAACCGCGGAAAACAGGCAATTGTAGGACATGTCGCATTTCCTTTTCAAATATCTTCCCATCATACCTAAAACGTATAGTGAGGGTCGTGCATTGATGCGCATCAAAAAAACCATGCCAGGATTTTGATGCAGATCAAGGCGGTTGAATGCCCCCGTGACCATTAACAAACTGTCTGGACGCGCCCCTCGATTCTTGTGAGTCTGTTGTAATGGGTGCGGTAACGGAGACGAAGGGACGCAACATGACGAACTATTTCAAGTTGATCGTGCTGGGGGTGATCGCGTTGCTTGCGCTGATTGCCGCCAACTACGCGCGCGATCTGGCCTATCTGGTCAATGCGCTGACCGTGGCGCTTGTCGCGGCTGGCCTGTTTATCTGGACATTGCGGAAGACCGATGAACCGGTTCCCGCGGTGGACCTGTCCGGCGAATACATGGACGGGGTTGTACGCGCCGGGGTGATCGCCACGGCGCTTTGGGGCGTCGTGGGCTTCCTTGCCGGCACGTTCATCGCCTTTCAGCTGGCCTTTCCGATGCTCAACTTCGACTGGGCACAGGGCTATCTGAACTTCGGGCGTCTGCGTCCCCTTCACACCAGCGCGGTGATTTTCGCATTCGGCGGCAACGCCCTGATCGCGACCTCGTTCTACGTGGTTCAGCGGACATCGGCAGCGCGGCTCTGGGGCGGCAACCTGGCATGGTTCGTCTTCTGGGGGTATCAGCTGGTCATCGTGCTGGCGGCGACCGGCTATCTGCTGGGCGCGACCCAGTCCAAGGAATACGCCGAGCCCGAGTGGTATGTCGACTGGTGGCTGACAATCGTCTGGGTGGCCTATCTGGCCGTGTTCCTGGGCACGATCGTGCGGCGCAAGGAGCGCCACATCTACGTGGCCAACTGGTTCTACCTGAGCTTCATCCTGACGGTCGCGATGCTGCATATCGTGAACAACCTCAGCATTCCGGTGTCGGTCTTCGGGTCGAAATCGGTGCAGGTGTTCAGCGGTGTTCAGGATGCCATGGTACAATGGTGGTATGGCCATAACGCCGTGGGCTTCTTCCTGACCGCGGGCTTCCTGGGGATGATGTACTACTTCGTGCCCAAGCAGGCCGAACGCCCGATCTACAGCTACAAGCTGTCCATCGTTCACTTCTGGGCGCTGATCTTCATCTATATCTGGGCCGGTCCGCACCACCTGCACTACACGGCGCTGCCCGACTGGGCCTCGACGCTGGGCATGGTGTTCTCGATCGTGCTGTGGATGCCCTCCTGGGGTGGGATGATCAACGGTTTGATGACCCTGTCGGGTGCATGGGACAAGCTGCGCACCGATCCGATCATCCGGATGATGGTGATTTCCGTGGGCTTCTACGGGATGTCCACCTTCGAAGGTCCGATGATGTCGATCCGCGCGGTGAACTCTTTGTCGCACTATACCGACTGGACCATCGGTCACGTCCACTCCGGCGCGCTTGGCTGGAACGGCATGATCACCTTCGGGGCGCTCTACTTCCTGGTGCCGCGTCTGTGGAACCGTGAACGGCTCTATTCGCTCTCGATGGTCAGCTGGCACTTCTGGCTCGCCACCATCGGCATCATCCTCTACGCCGCATCCATGTGGGTGACCGGTATCATGGAGGGCCTGATGTGGCGCGAAGTGGATGCCAACGGTTTCCTCGTGAACGCCTTTGCCGACACAGTGGCCGCCAAATTCCCGATGTATGTCGTGCGGGGTCTTGGTGGGGTGCTCTACATCGCTGGCGCAGTCATAATGTGCTACAACCTGTTCATGACCGTCAAACGGAGCCCGGCTGTCGAAGCCAGCAACTCCGTTGTCCCGGCCGAATAAGAAAGGGACCGACTCAATGTCCATTCTTGAAAAACACAAGATCCTCGAGAAGAACATCACGCTTCTGTCGATCTTTGCCTTTCTGGTGGTCACGATTGGCGGCATCGTTCAGATCGCACCGCTGTTCTGGCTGGAAAACACCATCGAGGATGTAGAGGGCATGCGCCCCTACACCCCGCTGGAGCTGACCGGTCGCGACATCTATGTGCGTGAGGGCTGCTATGTCTGCCACAGCCAGATGGTCCGCCCCATGCGCGACGAGGTCGAACGCTATGGCCACTACAGCCTTGCAGCGGAATCGCAGTATGACCACCCGTTCCAGTGGGGCTCCAAGCGGACAGGGCCGGACCTTGCCCGCGTCGGTGGCCGCTATTCGGACGAGTGGCATGTGGACCACATGCGCGATCCGCAATCCGTGGTGCCGGAATCGGTCATGCCGAAATACGGTTTCCTGGAAAACCGGATGATCGAGCCGACCTATATCGCGGATCTTCTCAAGACCCACAGTCTGATCGGTGTGCCCTATACCGAGGAGATGATCGAGAACGCGGCGGCCGATTTCGAGGCGCAGATCGACCCGTTCGGCGACTATGACGGGCTGATCGAGCGTTACGGCGAGAAGGTCAACGTGCGCAACTTCGACGGGCAGCCGGGTATCTCGGAAGCCGACGCGCTGATCGCCTATCTGCAGATGCTGGGCACGCTGGTCGATTTCTCGACATTCACGCCCGTGGCGAGCCGGTAAGGGAGGACAAGATGGAAACCTATACCTTTCTTCGCGCATTTGCCGATAGCTGGATGCTGCTGTTTCTGTTCGTGTTCTTCATCGGGGTGGTGATCTGGGTCCTTCGGCCCGGATCCACCAAGACCTACGAGGAACCGTCCAGCATCCCGTTCCGGCATGAAGACAAACCCGCTCCGCGCGGTGAAGCCGACGCCAAGGAGGCGTGACTGACATGGCAAGACAACCCAAGAAGAAGAACGAGGTCGAAACGACCGGCCACGAATGGGACGGGATCGAAGAGTATAACAATCCCCTCCCGCGCTGGTGGCTCTGGATCTTTTACGCCTGTATCGTATGGGGTATCTGGTACACGATCGCCTACCCGGCCTGGCCGATGGTTCAGGGCGCGACACAGGGCTACCTGGGCTGGTCCACACGGGCCAACGTGGCCGAGGAGATCGCCACGGCCGAGGCCGCCAATTCCGAGATCAACGAGCGGCTCGCTTCGGTCGAACTGACCGCGATCGCCGACGATCCCGAACTGGCCGGTTATGCCCGTTCCGCGGGCGAGGCCGTGTTCAAGACCTGGTGCGCCCAGTGTCATGGCTCGGGCGCGGCGGGGGCCAAGGGCTATCCCAACCTTCAGGATGACGCATGGCTCTGGGGTGGTACGATGGAAGACATCCATTATTCCATCGCCCACGGGATCCGGAACGAGGACGACCCGGATGCGCGTTATTCCGAGATGCCCGCCTTCGGCGATATCCTGGAAGAGCCGCAGATCGAACAGGTCGTGAACTACGTCATGTCGATGTCGCCGGCCTATGAACCACAGGACGCATCGCTGGTATCCGCGGGGGAGGAAGTCTACCTCGACAATTGCGCGGCGTGCCATGGCGACGACGGCAAGGGCGACATCTTTCAGGGGGCGCCCAACCTGACCGACGCGATCTGGCTTTATGGCGGGGATTACGAGACCGTCAAGGAGACGGTGATGAACTCGCGCTTTGGTGTGATGCCGCCGATGGGTGGCGCGCAACTGACCGAAGCCAAGATCCGCGCCGTGACCACCTATGTCCATCAGCTTGGCGGTGGCGAGTGATCGCACGACCGGCATAAGAACACCCGCGGGCGGCTTGCCGTCCGCGGGTCAGGCACTGGCTCTTCCGTCCTGTTCGCGCGTTTCCTGGGAGAGCCGGTGCCACCTATCTAACGCCGGGCGGCCCGGTCTGTCCACCCGCGTTTCCCGACCTTCCCGACATCTGCTTTCGAACGTCAAGCATGCAGCGGCGCCGCCCGCTGCTGTTTTGCGTTCGCCCGAGGCCGGGATCAGTCCCGGCGGCGGGCTTCGCTATGAGCCTCGAGCTCGGCGCGGGCGCGGTTGTCGAACCGCTCGCCCGGGGACCAGTGGCTGGGTGTCTCGCGGCGTGGCGCGAGGCTGCTCCGGGTTGCAGTCATGAAAGATTTTGCGAATACGCTGAACATGGCGATCTCCTGTGAGTGACGTTTCATGCTTTGAATATGGGGAAAAACCTGCCACCCTGCGACTCAGGAATGTTTGAAACGTGTAAGTTTGGATTACATGATGGATTGGCTTTCCATGCCGCCCCTGACCGCGCTGCGGGCCTTTGCGGCCCTGGCTGATACCGGCTCGGCCAGCGCGGCGGGGGCGGCGCTCAATGTCAGCCACGCGGCGATCAGCCAACAGGTCAAGTCTCTCGAGGCGCATATGGGCGTATCGCTGGTGGACCGCACGGGGCGCGTATTGCGGTTGACCGATGCCGGGCGCAGTCTTGCCGATTCCCTCAGCGCGGGCTTTGGCAGCATCGCGCGCACGATCGATGCGCTGACCGGCGCGGATGCCGACCGCCCGCTTCAGATATCGACCACGCCGGGCTTTGCCGCACAATGGCTGATGCCCCGGCTGCTGGATTTCCGCAACCGTCACCCGGATGTGGACGTGATGATCAACCCCACCCCCGACCGTGTCCCGCTGGAGCCGGGCGGAATCGACATCGCGATCCGCCACGGGCTGGGCGATTGGCCGGGGGTCGAGGCCGAGTGTCTGTTCGTTTCGCCGCTGGTGGTCGTCGCGGCGCCAAGCCTGGTAGCGGGGCGCAAGATAACGGCCCCCGCCGATCTTCTGGACCTGCCATGGGTGCAGGAATACGGCACATCGGAATCGACCGACTGGCTCAGGCGCAAGGGGCTGGCTTCGGTACGCATCGGGGGTTTGACGCAGGTGCCGGGCAACCTTTCGCTGGAGGGGGTCCGCCAGGGGCAGGGCGTGTCGCTGACGGTGCGCCAATGGGTCGAGGACGATATTTCGGCGGGGCGGCTGTGCCTGTTGTTTGAAGAGCCCGAAGACACGGCCTATTTCATTGTCACAGCCCCCGGCCCGCTACGCCCCAAGGCGAAGGCATTTATCGGCTGGTTGCGGCGGCAGGCCGCGGCGACAGCCCTTGTAAATTGATCAGTTTCAGAGTCAGAATTTGATGCAAATCAAGGCTCTTTCCGGCGGTGCCTGAAACAACAGCCTTGTCAATGAACGCGAATACCGGAGTGATTCCGTTGTCTCAATCCCAGCCAGATGCTGCCCCCAGCCTCTATGCCGCCCGAGAACCTGTCTTTCCCAAGAAGGTTTATGGAAGATTCAGAAACCTGAAATGGGTGATCATGCTCGTCACCCTGGGGATTTATTACGTCACGCCCTGGATTCGCTGGGACCGTGGGCCGAACCTGCCCGATCAGGCGGTGCTGCTTGATCTTGGCAGCCGCCGGTTTTTCTTTTTCTGGATCGAAATCTGGCCGCATGAATTCTATTTCATCGCGGGTCTTCTGGTGATGGCGGGGCTTGGGTTGTTCCTGTTCACCTCGGCGCTTGGCCGGGTGTGGTGCGGCTATGCCTGCCCGCAGACGGTGTGGACGGATCTCTTCGTGCTGGTGGAGCGCTGGATCGAGGGCGACCGCAACGCGCGCCTGCGCCTGCACCGCCAGAAGAAGCTGGATTTCCGCAAGGTCCGCCTGCGCGTGACGAAGTGGATCACCTGGCTGTTGATCGCCGCCGCGACGGGTGGCGCCTGGGTGTTTTATTTCACCGATGCGCCGACGCTTCTGGTGGATCTCTTCACGCTCAATGCGCATCCGATTGCCTATACCACCATCGGCGTGCTGACGGCCACGACCTTCGCCTTCGGCGGCTTTGCGCGCGAGCAGATCTGCATCTATGCCTGCCCCTGGCCGCGCATCCAGGCCGCGATGATGGACGAGGACACGCTGACCGTCGCCTATCGCGAGTGGCGCGGCGAGCCGCGCAAGAACTCGGACGAGGTGAAAGCCGGGGCCGAGCAGGGCGATTGCATCGACTGCATGGCCTGCGTCAATGTCTGCCCGGTGGGGATCGACATCCGCGAGGGCCAGCAGCTGGAATGCATCACCTGCGCGCTGTGCATCGATGCCTGCGACGACATCATGGACAAGATCGGCAAGCCGCGTGGGTTGATCGACTACATGGCGCTGACGGATGAGGTTTCCGAACGCGCCGGGGAAGAGCCCAAGCCGATCATCAAGCACGTCCTGCGCCCGCGCACGATGCTTTATACCGCGCTTTGGGCGCTGGTCGGCATCGGCCTGATCTTTGCGCTGTTCATCCGGCCCGAGATCGACATGACGGTCGCGCCGGTGCGCAACCCGACCTTTGTCACCATGTCGGACGGTTCGATCCGCAATGTCTATGAGGTGCGCCTGCGCAACAAGCATGGCGAGGAACGCCCGTTCCGCATGTCGGTCAATGGCGATCCGGCCATCCGCCTGCAGGTTGAAGGCACGCCATATGCCACGATCGACGTGCCCGCCGACACTTCGCAACTGGCGCGGGTCTATCTGGTGGCGCCGCCCCGATCGGAACCGGCAAATGCTGAGCGCACCGAGGTGCGGCTTTGGGTCGAGGATATCTCGACGGGCGAGCGGACCTATACTGATACGGTCTTCAATGGACGGGGGAACTGATGAGCAGCGAACGCAAACTGACCGGCAAGCATGTGTTGATGATATTCGTGGGGGCTTTCGGGGTCATCATCAGCGTCAACCTCGTGCTGGCCTATTCGGCGGTCAAGACCTTCCCGGGACTCGAGGTCAAGAACTCCTATGTCGCCAGTCAGACGTTCAACGAACGCAAGGCGGCGCAGGAGGCGCTGGGCTGGAATGTGGAAGCCCGTCACAGTGACGGGCGGCTGGAGCTGGCGATCACCAACCGCTTCGGCGACCCTGTCGAGGTCGGGACGCTTGACGCCACCGTGGGGCGCGCCACCCATATCGCCGATGATGTGCGCCCGGATTTCCGTTTCGACGGCACCGCCTATGTGGCCGAGGTGCCGTTGGGCGATGGCAACTGGAACATCCGCATGGACGCTCGGGCTGCCGATGGCACGGCCTTCACCCAGCGTGTCGTTCTGATCAAGGATTGAACCGATGAGCGGCAATATGCGCCCGACGCCCTCGGCCTGCCCGGCCTGTGCCGCCGCGCCTTCGGCTGAGCGGTTGGCGCAAGAGGCCGCCGCGCATATGCCGGCGCAGATCGCGCTGTCGCTCCCGACGATCCATTGCTCTGCCTGTATCTCGAAGGTCGAAAAGGCGCTGAACGGTTATCCCGGGGTCAAATCCGCCCGTGTGAACCTGACCCTCAAGCGCGCCAGTATCGAGGCCGACTCCGATATCACCGCAGGGGATATGAAGGAGGTGGTCGAGCATCTGGGCTATGAGGCGCATGAGCTCGATCCCGGCACGCTCAATGCCACGGCGAATGACCGCGCGGGGCGTGAGCTTCTGATGCGGCTGGCGGTGGCCGGTTTCGCCAGCATGAACGTGATGCTGTTGTCGGTCTCGGTCTGGTCGGGCGCGACGGATGCCACGCGCGACCTTTTTCATTGGGTCTCGGCGGCGATCGCCCTGCCCACGATCGCCTTTTCGGGTCAGCCGTTTTTCCGCAATGCCTGGGCGGCGCTCAGCAACCGCCAGCTCAACATGGATGTGCCGATCACGCTGGCGATTGTGCTGGCTGTGGTGACCTCGCTCTGGGAAACCGCGCTTTCGGGCGCGCATGCCTATTTCGACGCGGCGCTGGCGCTGACATTCTTCCTGCTGGCGGGGCGTTACCTCGATCACCGGACGCGCTCGATCGCGCGGTCCGCAGCAGAGGAACTGACCGCGCTGGAAGTCCCCCGCGCGATCCGGCTGCACGACGGTGAGGAGGAAACCGTCAATATCGCGGAGCTCGCGGTGGGCGATCTGGTGCTGGTGCGCCCCGGTGGGCGCATGCCGGTCGATGGCGAGATCGTCGCGGGCACGTCCGAGATCGACCGTTCGCTGCTGACCGGCGAGACCCTGCCGGTCTTTGCCGGCGAAGGCCAGGGGGTCTCGGCGGGTGAGGTCAACCTGACCGGGCCGCTGACGATCCGCGCCAGCGCGGTGGGGGCGGATACATCGCTGCACCGCATGGCCGATCTGGTGGCGATCGCCGAATCCGGGCGCTCGCGTTACACCTCGCTCGCGGACAAGGCCGCCAAGCTTTATGCGCCGGGGGTGCATATCCTGTCGGCCTTGGCGTTTGTCGGCTGGTATCTCTACACGTTCGATATGCGCACGGCGCTCAATATCGCGGCGGCGGTGCTGATCATCACCTGCCCCTGCGCTCTGGGCCTTGCGGTGCCCGCAGTCACCACCGCCGCCAGCGGGCGGCTCTTTCGTCGGGGCATGCTGATCAAGCATGAAACCGCGCTCGAGCGGTTGGCGCAGGTCGATACGGTTGTGTTCGACAAGACCGGGACGCTGACGGCGGGAACACCGGAGCTGACCAATATGGGCGAAATGCCGCGGCGCGACATCGAACTTGCGCTGGCGCTGGCCGAAGGCTCCTCGCACCCGCTGGCGCAGGCGATCACCCGCGCCGCACGCGAGGCGGGCTTCGCCCCCGCCCGCGTCAGCGACGTGACCGAGATGCCGGGTTTCGGCACCAAGGCAATGCATGAGGGCCAGGAGGTACGCCTTGGGCGCGCCAGCTGGACCGGAGGGCAGGGTCTGGCCGAGACTGCCACGTTCCTCAGCCGCGGCGCGGGTGCGCCAAAGGCGTTCATCTTTGCCGACCGGCTGCGCGAGGGTGCCGCCGAGGCTGTGGACTCCCTCAAGCAGGCGGGCAAGACGGTTTACCTCATGTCGGGCGACACCACGCCGGCGGTCGAGGCGCTGGCCGGGCGGCTTGGCATCGAACGCTGGATGGCCGAGGCGCTGCCCGCCGACAAGGCCGAGCGCATCGAGGCGATGAGCGCCGAGGGCGCAAAGGTGCTGATGGTGGGTGACGGGCTCAACGACACGGCGGCGCTGGCGGCGGCGCATGTCTCGATCTCACCCGCCAGCGCGCTCGATGCGGCGCGGGTCGCTTCCGATATCGTGCTTCTTGGTGGTGATCTCTCGCCGATTGCCGCCGCCTGCGATACCGCGCGGTCCGCGATCCGCCGCATCCGCGAGAATTTCAACATCGCCACGGTTTATAACGTGGTCGCCGTGCCTCTGGCGATCGCCGGCTTCGCAACCCCTCTGATTGCGGCCTTGGCCATGTCCGCAAGTTCCATTACTGTGTCGCTGAACGCTTTGAGGCTCAGGTGACATCATGACCATTCTCGCCTATCTGATACCGATCTCGCTCTTCCTTGGGGGCTTGGGGCTGGCGTTTTTCGTCTATACGGTCAAGACCAACCAATATGACGATCCCGAAGGCGATTCACGCCGCATCCTGAGCGACGAATACGACGATCACCCCAAACCCTGAACCTGCGCTTGTCGCAGGCAGGGCAGGGGGCCTTGCCCCCTCGGCCTTCGGCCTCACCCCCAGGATATTTTCAAACAGAAGAAGTAAGGGTTCGTGAACCTTTTCGCGGCATCATGGCCGGGCGGTACAGGCGGGGACGCCGATGACCGCAACAGGAGAAGGCCGGCACTGCCGGTCAGGGGCGGGCTGGTCCAATCCCGCCCCTTCTTTTGTTCAGAAATATCCCGGGGGAGTCGCCGCTAGCGGCGACGGGGGCAGGGCCCCCGATTCCGTGGCTTGCCTCAGGCGCCGCCGCCCGGCTCGATCATGAAGCAGGTGACCTTCTTGGCCTGCAGTCGCCGACAGGCCAGGTCCGCAGTCTCGCGGTTCATGCCCATGAAATTGGCATCGAACCCGGTGGGGCGCTTGACCACCTTGCGCAGCGATCCGTCAAGCGTGCTGATCTCGTTGAGCGCGGTTTGCAGCAGGATCTTGCGGGCCTTGTATTCGCTGGGATAGCGCCCGACATTGATCCCCCAGTTGCGCCCGCCCGATGTGGAGACGCGGGTCACGACCTCCTGGATTGGGTCGCGGGCCGGTTCCTGCACGCTTGCCAGCACGAGGTCCGATGGGCGCGGTTCGGGATTGACGCGGGGCAGGCCTGCCGTGTTGGTTGCTGGCGCCGCCGCCGCCCCTTGGGCGATCTGTGCTTCGGCGTCGGGCGCGGGCCTGGCGGCGGGTGTGATCGCCGGAGCGGCCTTTTGCGCGGCCAGCACCGCCTGTTCGATATCGTCCTTCGCAGCCAGCAGCACCGGGGCCTCTTTGGCCACGCGGCGGGCTTGCGGGCGCAGGCTGCGTTTGACGGCGGCGGCCGTCACGAGGCGCACCGTCCTGCCGTAAGCGCCGGGCGCGCCATTGCCGATCTTGCCCATATAGGCGGGGGGGCGGGGCCGGTGCAGCGCCACGCGGCTTGGAACGCGGTTGAAACCGAGATCCAGAAGCTCCGCCACCTTGGCATTGCGCGAGGCTGTCGAGCGACCGCCGAACACTGTCGCGATGACCCGCTTGCCGCCGCGCTCGGCGCTGGCGACCAGGTTGAAACCGGCGGCGCGGGTATAGCCCGTCTTGATACCGTCAGCGCCACGGTAGCTGCGCAGCAGCTTGCGGTTGGTGTGATAGACCGTGCGCCCGCCCGCATCTGCGGTGATGCGCGAAAACAGGTTGTAATAGTCGGGGTAGTCGTAAAACACGTGCCGCCCCAGGATCGTCATGTCCCGCGCGGTCGACAGGTGGCCGCTTTCGGTCAGGCCGTGGGCGTTCTTGAAGCTGGTGCGGGTCATCCCCATCGCCTTGGCGGTGCGGTTCATTCGGCGCGCAAAGCTCGCCTCGGAGCCCTCGATCGCCTCGCCAAGTGCGGTTGCGGCGTCATTGGCCGATTTCACCGCCGCCGCGCGAATGAGATAGCGCAGCCGGATCTTCTGGCCCGCGCGCAAGCCCAGCTTGCTGGGCGGTTCGCTGGCGGCGTGTTTCGAGATGGTGACCATCGTATCAAGGCCGATCTCACCGTTCTCGACCGCCTCGAACACCACGTAAAGTGTCATCATCTTGGTCAGGGAAGCGGGGTGCAGGCGGGTGTCGGCGTTGCGGGAATGAACCACCTCGCCGGATCGCGCATCCATCACCATCGCGGCATAGGGGGCGGCGGCCGCACTCAGCGGAACCACGACCAGCATCCAGAATGTCGCGAATGCCATCAGACCCCAGCGGATCTGCTGCTTGCTCCAAGCCTTCATGGAACTACTCTTTTCTGCCTCTCGTGCCGCCGGTTTTCCGACTGGCTTCTTTATCCTGTGACAGGGAGTTTAGCACAGGGACCGTTTTTAGGAAAGTGCCCATTTTACAATGGGTTTCGCCGCGTTCTTCAACATCTCGCGGTTGTATTCGCCCTGACCGCAAGATCGGCCATTGTGGCGGAAATGAGGCAACGCGGAATCGAAAGACCGGCTGAACGCGAAGCGGGGCGCCAACATGGTCGCGCCCCGCTTCAGGAGTTTGCGTCAGGTGCCGGTCCCGATCAGTTCAGCGCCTTGTCGGTGATCGCATGCGTCCAGGCGGCATCGCCCGGATGCTCGGTGATCACCGGGCTCTCGCCACCCGACAGGAGCGATTCCACCGTGCGCTCGAAATCGGCCGGGTCGAGCGCGCCGTTGGAGCCTGCGGTCAGCTTGGCGACCTCGCTCATCATGCGGATCTGGTGCTTTTCGGTCTGCGCGCCGGTGGCGTCATTGTCGAGCACGATCATCGCCGCCTCTTCGGGGTTCTCCTCGGCCCATTTCCAGCCCTTCATCGAGGCCCGCACGAAGCGCGCCAGCTTGTCCACCTCGGCGGGGTCGTCCAGTTTCTCTTCCAGCACGTACAGCCCGTCTTCCAGCGTGGCGACGCCCTGGTTCTCGTATTTGAAGGTGATCAGCTCTTCGGGGGTGATGCCCGCGTCGATCACCTGCCAGTACTCGTTATAGGTCATGGTCGAGATGCAATCGGCCTGGCCCTGCAGCAGTGGATCGACATTGAACCCCTGCTTGAGCACCGTCACGCCGTCATCGCCACCTTCGGTGGAGATGCCAAGCTGGCTCATCCAGCTGAGAAAGGGGAATTCATTGCCGAAGAACCAGACGCCCAAGGTGCGGCCCGGGAAATCCTCGGGGCCGGTGACGCCGGTGCTCTTGAGGCAGGTCAGCATCATGCCCGAGCTTTTGAAGGGCTGGGCGATATTGACCAGTGGCAGGCCCTTTTCGCGCGCCGAAAGTGCCGCGGGCATCCATTCCACGGTCACATCCGCGCCGCCACCGGCGATCACCTGGGTCGGGGCGATGTCGGGGCCGCCCGGCTTGATCGTGACGTTCAGGTCTTCTTCTTCGTAAAACCCCTTGTCCTGGGCGACGTAATAGCCTGCGAATTGCGCCTGCGTGACCCATTTCAGCTGCAGCGTCAGGTCGTCGGCGGCCTGCGCCATCCCGGCGCAAAGCCCCGCCACGGCAAGGCCGATGGTTGTTGCAAATGTCTTCATCTCATTTCTCCCGTGTTGTGTTTGGTTTTTGTGGTTCTTCTCATGAGCGGCCCCGTTGCGATGGGTGCCAGAATGTCACCGCTTTCTCCAGCAGGGCAACCCCGCCGTAGAATGCCGAGCCCGCGATCGCGGCGACGACGATCTCGGCCCAGACCAGATCGAGCGCGAGCTGCCCCACCGAGGTGGAGATGCGAAACCCCATGCCCTTGATGGGCGAGCCGAAGAATTCGGCCACGATGGCCCCGATCAGGGCCAGTGTCGAGGCGATCTTGAGCCCGTTGAAGATGAACGGCATGGCCGCCGGCAGCCTCAGCTTGAGCAGCGTGGTCCAGTAGCCCGCGCCGTAGGTGCGCATGAGATCACGCTGCATGGCACTGGTGTCCTGAAGGCCCTGCACGGTGTTCACCAGCATCGGAAAAAACACCATGACCACCACAACCGCCGCCTTGGATTGCCAGTCAAAGCCGAACCACATCACCAGGATCGGCGCCATGCCGATGATCGGCAGCGCGGCCACGAAATTGCCCACCGGCAGAAGCCCGCGTTGCAGGAACGGAAAGCGGTCGATCGCCACCGCGATCAGGAAGGCCGCGCCGCAGCCCAGAATATAGCCGGTCAGCGCGCCCTTGATGACGGTCTGCACGAAATCCTCCCACAGGATGTGGGTCTTGGCGGCGAAGGTCGCGGCGATCTGCGTGGGCGGGGGCAAGAGCACCGGCGAAATCTCGAGTCCCCGTACCAGCGATTCCCAGATTACAACGATGCTCAGCCCGAAGATCACCGGCACCGCCAGACGCGTCAGCCGCGTGGCGGGCCGGTGCGACAGCACATGGTTCAGCCACCAGCCGCCGAGCCACGCCCCCAATCCAATCGCCAGCCAGCCCATCACGCCATCCCCATCCGCTTGAGAACGATCCTCTGGATCACCCCGATCAGCCCGACCAGAACCGCCGCCAGCGTCGCGGCCATGATGAGCGCGCTCCAGATCTGGATGGTCTGGCCGTAATAGCTTCCGGCCAGAAGCCGCGCGCCAAGGCCGGCCACCGCGCCGGTCGGCAATTCGCCGACGATGGCGCCCACGAGGCTCGCGGCCATGCCGATCTTGAGCGAGGTGAAGAGGTAAGGCATCGAGGAGGGCAGCCGCAGCTTCCAGAAGGTCTGCGCGGGTGTGGCGTTCCAGGTGCGCATCTGGTCCAGCTGCATGTGCGCGGGGCTGCGCAGCCCCTTGACCATGCCCACCACGACCGGGAAGAACGACAGATACATCGAGATCATCGCCTTGGGCAGAAGCCCCGATATGCCCACCGCATTGAGCACCACGATAATCATCGGCGCGATGGCCAGGATCGGGATCGTCTGGCTGGCGATGACCCAGGGCATGACGCTCATGTCCATGGTGCGATTATAGACGATGCCGATCGCCAGCGCGATCCCGAGCCCGGTGCCCAGCACAAAGCCAAGCGCCGTGGCGCTGAACGTGACCCAGGAGTGAAAGATCAGCGAGCGCTTGGAAAATCCGCGCCCCGAGGCCACCATCGCGCCGGTCGTGTTCCAGATCTCGGCGCCCACCTGATGGGGCGCGGGCAGCTTGGGTTTATCCTGGCTCCAGGTGTCGGCCACCAGCTCGGTGAATTCCAGCGTGGTCCCGGCCCGTTCGGCCTTGTTATGGGCCCAGGGCGCATTCAGCCACACGGCGGCAGCATACCAGATCGCGAAGATGGCGCAGACAACGGTCAGAACGGGCACAAGGTTGCGCATCATGCCCCCCCTGCCTTCACTGTTCCAGAAATACTCGATCGCAGCGCCGGAATTTCGCTGTGACTTTTGAGTATTTTAAGAACGATGAAAGGATTACGTGGTTTCCTTATGACACGGTACAGGCTGGAGAGCCGATGACCGTGAACGGTGAAAGTCCCTCGCCCCGTCATAGGGGCGGGGGCATCGCGTTCGGGGTGGGGTTCACACCTCATCGCCATGCCCCGCGCGCAGCCCGTCGCGAACGCGATGGGCGATTTCGATGAATTCGGGCGTATCGCGGATTTCCAGCGGGCGCTCGCGGGGAAGGGGGCTTTCGATCACGTCGGTGATGCGGCCCGGTCGCGGGCTCATGACCACGATCCTTGTGCTCAGATAAACCGCCTCGGGGATCGAATGGGTGACAAAGCAGATCGTCTTGTGGGTTCTTTCCCACAGGCTCAGAAGCTGCTCGTTGAGGTGGTCGCGCACGATCTCGTCCAGCGCGCCAAAGGGCTCGTCCATCAGCAGGATATCGGCATCGAAGGCAAGCGCGCGCGCGATGCTGGCGCGTTGCTGCATGCCACCAGACAATTGCCAGGGGAATTTCTTCTCGAACCCGGCCAGGTCGACCAGTTCCAGCACCTCCCGGATCCGCCGGTCCTGTTCGGATTTGCTGTAGCCCATGATCTCAAGCGGCAGGCGGATATTGCCGCCGATGCTGCGCCAGGGATAAAGCCCTGCCGCCTGGAACACATACCCATAGGCGCGCGCCCTGCGTGCTTCCTGTGCGCTGACGCCGTTGACGGTGATGCTGCCGCCGGTGGGATGTTCAAGATCCGCCATGCAGCGCAGGAAGGTGGTCTTGCCACAGCCCGAGGGGCCGATGAAACTGACGAAATCGCCCTTCTCGACGTCCAGTGTCACATCCTTGAGCGCATGGACCGGCCCGTCATTGGTCTGGAATGTCAGTGACAGGTCCTGGGCGCTGATCACTCGGTCGCTGGTCAATCAATAGTCCCCCGCTTGCATCGCCGCCATTGCGCCGTGCTGGCTTTCATCTGTCAATGGCCGCGCCTGCCAAGTGACGGGCGCGGCGTGATTTTTTTCAGATCCCTGCCGGAATATTCATCGGATCGCGATGGATCTGCTTGGGCGAGGTCAGCTCCTTCCAGCGGCTCAGCGCCGTGTGCGCCGAAGGGAAGGCCGGGCGTGGCACGAAGCGGCCGCGACCAGGCTGTGGCTGGCTGTTCTGTCCCCAGGCCCAGATCACTTCGCCGCGGCTGATCGTGTAGCGCGCCTGCGCGCTCACCTCGAATCCCTCGAAGACGTTGTAATCTAGAATCGAGTGGTGGTTGCCCGCGCTGATCGTCTTGCTGATCTTGGGATCCCACACCACGATATCGGCATCCGCGCCCTCCACGATGGCGCCCTTCTTGGGATAGATGTTCAGGATCTTGGCAACATTGGTCGAGGTCGCGGCGACGAATTCATTGGGTGTCAGCCGCCCGGTCTCGACGCCCTGCGTCCAGAGCACGGCAAGGCGCTCCTCAAGCCCGTTCGAGCCGTTGGGGATCTTGGTGAAATCATCCACCCCCATGCGCTTCTGCTCGGTCGAGAAAGCGGCGTGATCGGTCGCCACGACCTGCAGGCTGCCCGCCTGAAGTCCGGCCCAAAGCCCGTCCTGATGCGCCTTGGAGCGGAACGGCGGGCTCATGACGCGGCGCGCGGCGTGATCCCAGTCCTTGTTGAAATACTCGCTCTCATCAAGCGTCAGGAACTGGATGAGCGGTTCGCCATAAACCCGCATCCCCTTCTGGCGCGCGCGCCGGATCGCTTCATGCGCCTGCTCGCAGCTCACATGCACGATATAAAGCGGCACGCCGGCGGCGTCGGCGATGGTGATCGCGCGGTTGGCCGCCTCGCCCTCGACTTCGGGGGGGCGCGAATAGGCGTGTCCCTCCGGGCCGGTGATTCCGCGTTCCAGCATCTGCTGCTGCAGATCGGCCACGATGTCGCCATTCTCGGCATGGACCATGGGCAGCGCGCCCAATTCCTTGCAGCGCTTGAAGCTGGCGAACATCTCGTCATCCTCGATCATCAGCGCGCCCTTGTAGGCCATGAAATGCTTGAACGAATTGACGCCCATCTCGACGGCATCCTTCATCTCGTCGAAGACGGTCTCGTTCCAGCCGGTGATCGCCATGTGATAGCCGATATCGCTGCAGATCTGAGGCGCCGATTTGCGGTGCCATTCGTTGATCGCGTTCTTGATCGACCCATCCGCCCCGGGCAGGCAGAAATCCACCAGCATCGTCGTGCCGCCACAGGCCGCGGCCCATGTGCCGGTCTCGAATGTCTCGGCTGCGGTGGTGCCCATGAAGGGCATTTCCAGATGGGTATGCGGGTCGATCCCGCCGGGGATCACATAGGCGCCCTCGGCGTCGATATATTCATCCCCCTTGAGGTCCTCGCCGATCTGCTTGATCTTCTCATCCTCGATCAGAACATCGGCCTTCCATGTGCGGTCCGCCGTGCAGACGGTGCCGTTCTTGATGACTTTGGTGGTCATGTCATGTCTCCCTGTCTTTCTTTGCGGCCCCGGCGCTTCTTCTGTTTCGAAATATCCCGGGGGAGTCGCCGCTTGCGGCGACGGGGGCAGCGCCCCCCCTAGTCCACGATCCCGGCGGTCTCGACCACCGCATGCATCAAAACATCCGCTCCGGCGGTCGCCCAGTCCTGGCTGATCTCCTCGGCCTCGTTATGGCTCAGCCCGTCGACGCAGGGGCACATCACCATCGCCGTGGGGGCGACGCGGTTGATCCAGCAGGCGTCATGCCCTGCGCCCGACACCAGGTTGCGATGCGAATAGCCAAGCCGCTCGGCGGCATTGCGCACCGCCTCGACGCAGCCTGCGTCGAATTCAACCGGGTCGAATCCGCCGGCTTTCTCGAACTCCACCTCGCAGCCCATATCGGCGCAGATCGTCTCTGCGGCCTCTTTCATGCGCGCGACCATGTCCTCGATCACCGGCAGTTTGGGCGAGCGGAAATCGACGGTGAAGACGGCCTTGCCGGGGATCACGTTGCGCGAATTGGGGTAGATGTCGATATGGCCTGCCGCGCCCACCGCGTCGGGGGCATGGCTCAAGGCGATCTCCTCGACCTTTTCCAGCACCCTCGCCATGGCCAGACCGGCATTGCGGCGCATCGGCATCGGGGTCGAACCGGTGTGGCTGTCCTTGCCGGTGATCGTCACCTGGGTCCAGCTCAGCCCCTGGCCATGGGTGACCACGCCGACATCCTTGCCCTCGGCCTCGAGGATCGGGCCCTGTTCGATATGCAGCTCGAAAAAGGCATGCATCTTGCGCGCGCCGACGGGTTCCTCGCCGCGCCAGCCGATCCGGTCCAGTTCGTCGCCAAAGCGTTTCCCTTCGGCATCCTCGCGCGATTCGGCCCAATCCTGCTCATGCATACCCGCGAACACCCCCGAGGCCAGCATCGCCGGGGCAAAGCGCGTGCCTTCCTCGTTGGTCCAGTTGGTCACGACGATCGGGTGGCGTGTCTTGATCCCGAGATCATTGAGCGTGCGCACGATCTCGAGCCCGCTCAGCACGCCCAGCACGCCGTCGTATTTCCCGCCCGTTGGCTGGGTATCCAGATGACTGCCCACATAGACCGGCAGCGCGTCGGGGTCGGTGCCCTCGCGGCGCGCGAACATGTTGCCCAGCTGATCTAGCCCCATCGTGCAGCCCGCCGCCACGCACCAGTCCTGAAACAGGGCGCGCCCTTCGGCATCGGCATCGGTCAGGGTCTGGCGGTTGTTGCCGCCCGCGACGCCGGGTCCGATCCTGGCCATCTCCATCAGGCTGTCCCACAGCCGGTCGCCATTGATCCTGAGGTTCTCGCCGGGTGCGGCCATCGTCCTTGTCTCCCTGTTGTCGTCGCTTTGGCGGGCCGGTGTTTTCCGGGCCTCTTGCCAACGGTCTTATCCTGACCGTATGGTCAAGATGATGGCACCACACGTTGACCAACCGGTCAAGAAATTTCTGAACAGGTTTCGCGATGACCCAGGAGACCCGGCCCCTCAGCAAAAAGGATATCCGCCGCGAGAATGAAAAGCTCATTCTTGAGGCAGCGGAAAAAGTCTTTGCAGAAGCAGGGTTTGGCGGCGCCACGATGCAGTTGATCGCCGATCTGGCGGGGTTGCCCAAGGCCAATCTGCATTATTATTTCCCAACCAAGGAATCGCTCTATCGCCGTGTGGTGCAGACGATTTTCCACGATTGGCTCAAGGCCGCCGACATTTTCGACAACGCCCCCGGCCCGGTCGAGGGAATCGGCGCCTATATCGACGCCAAGATGGAAATCAGCCGCCGGCACCCGGCCGGGTCCAAGGTCTGGGCCTCCGAGGTCATGCATCGCGCTCCGGTGATACAGGACTATCTTGAAACCACCCTTGTGGAATGGACGGAAGGACGCATGGCGATCATCCAGCGCTGGATCGACGAGGGCAAGATGAACCCGGTCGACCCGCGCCACCTGCTATACATGCTTTGGGCCACCACCCAGCATTACGCCGATTTCGGCCACCAGATCGAAACCCTGAACGGCAACGCGCCCCTCTCGGATGCGCAGTGGGAGGCAGCCAAGGGCTCGGTCAAGACCATCATCCTGACCGGCATCGGTGCGATTCCCTCGCTCTGAGCGGGCGCAACGCTCTTCCACGCGGCGCGAAAATGGCCCAATCTGGGGGCTGACCCCGGCACCCGGAGCCCCGCATGACCGAACTCACGCCCGCGAAGAAACCAACGCGTATCCAGATACGCAACCGCAAGCGCATCCTCGAAGCCGCGCTCGAAGTCTTTGCGCAGCATGGGTATCGCGGCGCGACGCTCGATCAGATCGCCGAGGCGTCGGGTCTCTCCAAGCCCAATATCCTTTACTATTTCACCGGCAAGGAAGAGATCCACGTCACCTTGCTCAATCAATTGATGGATGCCTGGCTTGCGCCTCTGCACAAGGTTGATGCCGATGGCGATCCGCTGGCCGAAATCCTGACCTATGTGCATCGCAAGCTGGAAATGAGCCGTGAATTTCCCCGCGAAAGCCGCCTGTTCGCCAACGAGATCCTGCAAGGCGCGCCGCGCATCGCGCCGCATCTTGATGCCGTGCTGCGCCCACTGGTCGCCGACAAGGCGGCGCTGATCCAGGGCTGGGTCGATGCGGGCAGGCTGGCGCCGGTCGATCCGCATCACCTGATCTTTTCGATCTGGGCGACGACCCAGCATTACGCGGATTTCGACGCGCAGGTGCGGGTGCTGATGGGCGATGCGCCCGTATTCGAGACCGCCGAGGCGTTTCTCGACACGCTTTACCGACGGCTGCTGGAGCCACGCCGGGATTGATGCAGCAAGATCACGGCGCGAAGGCTTCGGTGCTTGCGGCGTGTCGCCAAAGTTTCATTCGCGCGCGCTATCGCGTTAGCTAAGCGCGCGAACAAGGGACGGACACGCCATCTTGAGACATCTACCCACTTGCATTGCGATCTGCTTTGCTCTGCTCATCTCGGCCATGCCTTTGCGGGCAGACGACAAGCCCGCACAGGACGATATCCTGCAAGAGATGGGCATCCCTGTCAGCCAGGGCGCTGCGGCGGGCTATGTGCCTGACCAGGTCTGCGCCGAATGCCACGCCGACAAGGCCGAGAGTTTCGCCGAAATGGGCATGGCACGCAGCTTTTACAGCCCCTCGCCCGACAATGTGATCGAGGATTTCGCCCAAAGCCCCTATTTCCATGAACCGAGCCAGCGTTACTATGAAATGGAGCTGCGCGGCGACGAATATTGGTTCACGCGCTATGGTCTGGCCGGTGATGGCAGCCGGATGGATGTCTTCTCGGTCAAGGTGGATTGGGTGCTGGGGTCGGGCAACCATTCGCGCATCTATCTCTACCAGACCCCGGATGGCGCGCTGTTTCAGTTGCCGCTGTCCTGGTACACGCAGGGCGGCAACTGGGCGATGGCACCCGGCTATGAATTTCCCGAGCATGAGGGCGTCATGCGCGCGGTCTCGACACGCTGCATGGCCTGTCACAATTCCTACGCCGCCTATTCCGAGAACGCGGGCAAGGCGGGGCATCCGATGCTGTTCCCCGAGGACCTGCCCGAAGGCATCAGTTGCCAGCGCTGTCATGGCCCCGGCGCGGACCATGTCAGCAAGGCCTATTCGGGCGAGACCGACGTTGCCGCGCTGCATTCGGCCATCGTCAATCCCGGCAAGCTGGCGAACGAGGAGCTCTACAGCATCTGCTATGGTTGCCACATGCAGCCCACAGCCACCGTCAATGGCCAGCTGCGACTTGGCCGCGAGGAGTTTTCCTTTCGCCCAGGCCAGTCGCTTGGAGATTTCATCGTCAAGATGGATATCGAGGATGCGCAGATCGCCCATGGCGACCGCTTCGAGATCAATCACCACCCCTACCGGATGGAACAAAGCGCCTGTTTCATCGAGAGCGAGGGGCAGCTCGGTTGCCTCTCCTGCCATGACCCTCACGTCAAGATCAAACCCGAGGAACGGGCCGCGCATTACCGGACAGCTTGCCTTGCCTGTCACGAGACGGATGATGCGGGCCTGCCCGAAATGGCGGCTGCCGGGGCAACGCACCCGATGATCGGCGCAAGCGACGATTGCACCACCTGCCACATGCCCGAACGGCGCACGCAGGACGTGGTTGAAGTGACCATGACCGACCACAAGATTATCCGTGATCCGGGGCCGGAATCCGAACGTCTGGCGCCGATCACCAGCGAAAGGGTCGAGGTCGAGCGCATCATGCTCGCCGATCCCGACCAGCCCCTGCCCGAGGGCGAAAAGGCGGCGCTCGCGCTGATGTCGGTGCTGGAATACAGCGCATATGCCAACGTCACCGCCGCGCGCGACCTTCATCAGGTGCTGGTGCAGGGCAAGGTCGATCATTACGAACCCTGGCTCATGCTGCTTGAGGCCTATGTTACGCAGCAGAATTTTTCTGCGGCGCGTCAGATCGCGGGAAAGGCCCTGTCACTCGCACCCGAGAACCCCAAGGCGATCACGGCCGTCGCCGTGCTGCTTTACCGCACCGGCGATCCGGCGCAGGCGATCTCGATCCTGCGCCGGCTGATCGACAGCCAGCCAGAGAATATCGAGCCCCGCGTGCATCTGGTGCGGTTCCTGGCGGATCAGGGGCAGGTGCCCGAGGCGCTGGCCCATGCCGAGCGGGTGGTCGAGCTGCGCCCCAACCATTGGCAAAGCTGGACCATGCTGGCCAATCTCAAGCGTGTGATGGGCGAGAACGAACGCGCGATCGAGGCCTATCTTTCGGCGCTCGATATCCGCCCCGAATCCACGGGCGTGCGGCGTGCCACCATCGAGATGCTGGATGCGGCGGGTCGCAAGGATGACGCCGCCCGGCACCGCACACGCCTCGGCGAATAGGGAAACCGGGCAGCAGGGCGGGCCCATCGCGCGGCGCAGCGCCGGGGAGGGGCCGCCCCGCGCCGCGCAAATGGCCCTATTCGGCGGCGCAGCGCATCGGGTTGTTGGGATGCGTTGTCCAGTTGGCGTAATCGTCGCTGACCGTCGTGCCGGTGCGCGGATCGACCTCGCCCGCGGGCAGGCGCTCCATGGTGATGCAACCCTCGACCGGGCAGACATTGACGCACAGGTTGCAGGCGACGCATTCGGCGTCGATCACTTCGAAGACGCGGTCCTCCGACATGGAAATCGCCTGGTGGCTGGTATCCTCGCAGGCCGCATAGCAGCGCCCACATTTGATGCAGGCATCCTGGTCGATCCGCGCCTTGCTGATGTAGTTGAGGTTCAGATCCTGCCAGTTCACCACATTGGGCACCGCCCGCCCGACCAGTTCATCGACCGAGGCCATTCCCTTCTCGTCCAGATATTGCGACAGGCCCGAGATCATCTCCTGCACGATCTTGAAGCCATAGGTCATCGCCGCCGTGCAGACCTGCACATTGCCCGCGCCAAGGGCGATGAACTCGGCCGCGTCGCGCCATGTGGTGACGCCGCCGATCCCCGAGATCGGCAGGCCCGCCAAATCGGGGGAGCGTGAAATCTCGGCCACCATGTTCAATGCGATGGGTTTCACCGCCGGTCCGCAATAGCCGCCATGCGCGCCCTTGCCGTCGATCATCGGCTCGGGCGAGAACATGTCCAGATCGACCGAGGTGATCGAATTGATCGTGTTGATCAGGCTGACCGCATCGGCGCCGCCATCCTTGGCCGCTTGCGCCGGTTTGCGGATATCCGCGATATTGGGCGTCAGTTTCACGATCACCGGCAAATCCGAGTGTTTCTTGCACCATTCGGTGACCTGCTGGACATATTCGGGCACCTGCCCGACGGCACTGCCCATGCCGCGTTCGCTCATGCCATGCGGGCAGCCGAAATTCAGCTCGACACCGTCGCAGCCGGTCTCGATCACGCGGGCCAGAATGGATTTCCAGCTATCCTCGTTGACCGGCACCATCAGGCTGGCGATCAGCGCGTGGTCGGGATAGTCGCGCTTGACGCGGGTCATCTCGTCAAGATTGGTCTGCAGCGGGCGGTCGGTGATCAACTCGATATTGTTGAGCCCCAGAAGCCGCCGGTCGGCGCCCCAGATCGCGCCATAACGCGGCCCGTTCACATTGACCACGGGCGGGCCTTCCTCGCCCAGCGTCTTCCAGACCACGCCGCCCCAGCCTGCCTCGAAGGCGCGGCGGACGTTGTATTCCTTGTCCGTCGGCGGCGCCGAGGCCAGCCAGAACGGGTTGGGCGATCTGATACCGATGAAGTTCGTTTCGAGATTGGCCATGTCGCTGATCTCCTTGCGTGCTGGCGCGCTCAGCCCATCAGGCTGGCGTGGATGTCTTCGGCCGCGTCGCGGCCCTCGGCGACGGCGGTCACCGTCAGGTCATCGCCCCCCGTGGCGCAATCGCCCCCGGCCCAGATGCCGTTGCTCTCGGTGCGCCCGGCGCCGGTGACGCGGATCTTGCGCCCCTCGAGGGCGGGCAGGGCGGAGGCGGCGTCCAGCGTCTGGCCGATGGCCTTGAACACCTGGTCAGCGGCCAGCCGGAAGGTCTGGCCGGTGGGCGTGAGGCTGTCGTCGGTATATTCGAACTCGACCTCGCGCACCGCGCCATTGCCGTGGATCGCCACGGGTTGCGCGTTGGTGATGATGCGCACGCCCTTGGATGCGGCCAGATCCTGTTCATAGGCGCTGGCGTTCATCCGCTCGCGGCCCCGCCGGTAAACCAGGCTCACGTTCAGGGCGCCCAGCAGCTTGGCCTGCACCGCGGCGTCCACCGCCGTCATGCCGCCACCGATCACCACCACGTCGCGCCCGATGGGCAGCGCCTTGAGGTCGCTGGCCTGGCGCAGCTCGGCGATGAAATCGACCGCATCACGGATGCCGTCCTTGTCCTCGCCGTCCATCGAAAGCGCGTTCACGCCGCCAAGCCCGATGCCAAGGAACACCGCGTCATGAGCGCCCGCCAGCTCGGCCAGCGTCATCTCGCGGCCCAGCCGCTTGCCGGTCTCGATGCTGATGCCGCCGATCTTGAGCAGCCAGTCGACCTCGCGCTCGGCAAAGCTGTCCACCGCCTTGTAAGCGGCGATGCCGTATTCGTTCAGCCCGCCAGGCTTGTCGTGGCCATCAAAAATCGTCACCTCGTGGCCCTTCATCGCCAGGCGATGCGCACAGGCCAGCCCGGCAGGCCCGGCGCCGACCACGGCGACGTGCTTGCCGGTGGGCGCCGCGCGGCTGAAGGGATGCGTGCCCGCGTCCATCAGCGTGTCGGTGGCATAGCGTTGCAATTGTCCGATCAACACCGGCTTGCCCTCGGCGGCCTCGCGCACGCAGGCTTCTTCGCACAGCGTTTCGGTGGGGCAGACGCGGGCGCACATGCCGCCCAGAATGTTCTGCTCCAGGATCGTCTCGGCCGCAGCCTCGGGCGTGCCGGTGGCGATCTGGCGGATGAACAGCGGGATATCTATCGCGGTCGGGCAGGCTGTGATGCAGGGCGCGTCATGGCAGAAATAGCAGCGATCGGCGGCGACAAGCGCCTCGTGCTCGTCCAGGCGCGGATGCAGATCACCGAAGTTCTCGTCATAGGCCGGGGCGTCAAGCCGTCCGGCGACGATGCCTGGGGTCAATGCGGTCTCACTCACGGGGGCCTCCAGAATTTGTCATTGCGGGGTTCAGTATTCCACGATTCTATTTTTTATCAAATGGTAAAATTAAGGCGAAAAAATAATTGCAATCCCAAGGCCTTGGCCCTGGCAAGGCCGCGCGCGCATCATTGCGGCGCGTTTTTGCATCCATTTGAAAGGGTGTGGGAAAGCGGGGTCAGCGCGACTTTTCGTGGTCGAAACGCTGGCGGGCGATGGCCTCGTTGCGCTCGGCTTTCTTTTGGTCGTTCAGCGATGTCTCGACATAGTTCAGATGCGCCGTGACGGCTGCGCGCGCGCCTTCGGCGTCGCGGGCCTGAAGGGCGATGTTGATGGCGCGGTGCTGGTCCAGAAGCGCGCCGCGCGTGGTGCGCTGCTTGAACATGATTTGCCGGTTGTAGAACACGCCTTCCTGCAAGAGCTGGAACATCGAACGCATCATGTGCAGCATCACGACATTATGGCTGGCCTCGATGATGCCCATGTGGAATTCCGCATCAAGGCGCGCCTCGTCCTGCGGGTTGGGCTTTTCATGGGCGGCTTCCATCTTGTCGAAGACCGCCTGAATCACCTGAAGATCGGTGTCAGAGGCCAGCCGCGCGGCGCGTTCCGCTGCCAGCCCCTCAAGATCGCGGCGAAAGGCGATATAGTCGAAAACCGCCTCGTTGTGATCGGCAAAAAGCCGGATCAGCGCGGGCGAAAAGGCGCTGCCCAGAACATCGGCCACGAAGATCCCCGCGCCCGCCCGCGTGCTGAGAAGGCCCTTGTCCTGCAATTCGGCCACCGCCTCGCGCAGCGAGGGGCGCGACACGCCCAGCCGGTCCGCCAGTTCGCGCTCGGATGGCAGGCGCTCGCCGGGGCGCAGGATGCCGCGCAGAATCAGCTTCTCGACCTGTCGCGTGACGGCGGTCGACAGCTTTTCGGGGGTCACTCTTTCAAATGGCATGGCAGGATCCTGCGTGAACTGGTCAGATCATATGACCGCCGCGCCACAGCGGCAAGCGCCCCTTTGGTCAGCTTTCCGACAGGCGCCAGCGCCCGGACTGGCGCGGCAGAAAGGCCTCGATCGCGGCGGTGGCGACAACCTGGGTTTCGCCGCTGGCCGGGTCGCTCACATTCTGGCCGCCGGCAACAGCGCGCACCTCGGCGCGCCCGCGCGGCAGGGCCTCGGCCAATGCGGCGGTGTCAAGCGCATCGGGCGCCTGCACGCCTACCGTGACCTGCACGCGCATCTCCTTGTGATCGACGCCCAGAGCGCCAAAGATCGGCAGGGTCGAGCGCCGCATCGCGTCCTCGATCGCGCGGCGCGCGGCCTTCTGGTAATCCATGCCATGCAGGTCGTTGCCCATACCCATTTCGATGATGATGCGCTGTTCACCCATTGGCTTGCTCCATCTCGAAACTGACGGAAATCGCCGCGTTGGCCATCACCGTGGGGTTGCCCGTGCCCTCGGGGCGCGCGATATCCAGCCCGCCATGATGCGCAGTGACGCTGACCTGGCCATAGGGAAAGACCCCGGCCACCGCCGCGCAATCCACCGCTTCGGGGGCCTGCACGGCGATCTCCACGTCGATGATCATCGCCGCTTTGTCGAAGCCGAACAGCTCGGCCATGTTGATCGAGTTGCGCCACAGCGCATCCTTGACGGCACGGGTCGCGGCTTCGGTGTAGTCCTGCCGCCTGAGCGAGGTGCCAAGGCCGAATTCGGTCAATACGCGGTGCTTGGGCATGTTCAGAACTCCACCCCGATCTGCGCCTTGATCCCGGAGCGGAACGGGTGCTTGACCAGCTCCATTTCGGTCACGAGGTCGGCGATTTCGATCAGCTCGTCCTTGGCGTTGCGCCCGGTCAGGACCACATGGGTCATATGCGGCTTTTCCTCGGCCAAGAACTGCACCACCTCGTTGATATCAAGGTAATCGTAGCGCAGCGCGATGTTGATCTCGTCGAGCAGGATCATCCGGTTGGACTCGTCGCGGATCAGCGCCTTGGCCTTTTCCCAGGCCGCCTGCGCCATCTCTATGTCGCGGTCGCGGTCCTGGGTCTCCCATGTGAACCCCTCGCCCATGGTGTGAAAGGCGCAGGTATCGCTGAATTTCGACAGGATCAGGTCGCGCTCGCCGGTGGACATGCCGCCCTTGATGAACTGCACCACGGCGCATTTCATGTCATGCGCGATGCAGCGGAAGATCATCCCGAACCCGGCGCTGGATTTGCCCTTGCCCTTGCCGGTATGGACGATGATCAGGCCCTTTTCATCGGTCTTGGTGGCCATGATCTTGTCGCGGGCAGCCTTTTTCTTGGCCATCTTGGTGGCGTGGCGGTCGCTGTCATCACTCATCTGGCGCGTGTCTCCCTATTGGAACAGGGCCAAGACATAAGGCGCAATGAGGGCGGTTAGCAAGGCATTGAACCCCATGCCGATCCCCGCGAAGGCGCCCGCGGTCTGGTTGACCTGAAACGCCCGCGCGGTGCCGATCCCATGCGCCGCCGTGCCCACCGCAAAGCCGCGCGCGCGCCAGTCGGTGATGCGCAGCGCGTTCATCAGCGGCGTTACCACGACCGCGCCGATGATACCCGTCAGGATCACCAGCGTCGCGGTCAGCGTCGGCAGCCCGCCCAGTTGCTCGGCGATGCCGATCGCCACCGGGGCGGTGGTGGATTTGGGCGCAAGCGACGCCAGCGTCGCACCCCCGACGCCCATCGCATCGGCGATCCAGAGCGCCGACAGGATCGCCGTCCCCGACCCTACCAGCAGCGCCCCGGCCATCGGGATCAGCGTGCGGCGCATATGGTGCAGGTTGCTGTAAAGCGGCCCCGCCAGCGCCACGGTGGCCGGCCCCAGCATGAAATGCACGAACTGCGCGCCCTCGAAATAAGTGCCATAAGGGGTGCTTGTCACCCAAAGCAGGGCGGCCAGCAGCAGCATCGCCACCAGCACCGGATTGACCAGCGGGTTATCGCGGCTCAGGCGATAGGCCGCATCGCCGATCAGGTAGGCGACCAGCGTCGCGGTCAGCCACAAGAGCGGCCCCTCGCGCAGGTAAGACCAGATTTCCGGCAATTCGGTCATGCGCTGTCCTCCCCGTCATTTCCGGTCAGCCTGGCCAGCGCCACGAAGGTCAGCGCCCCCGCCGCCAGCGCCAGCACCGTGCTGGCGACCAGCGCCAGCAGCAGGGCCGGCCCGGATTGCCCCAGTGCTTCGGCATGGCTGATCACACCCACGCCCGCGGGCACGAACAAGAGCGACAGATGCTGCAGGACTCCCCTCGCGGTGGGCAGGACGCGCTCGGCCAATGCGGGCCGAAGCAGGAAAGCGCCCAGCAGCAGCGCCATGCCGATCACCGGACCCGGCACCGGCAGGGCCAGTGCGCGCGCGATCACCTCTCCGGCCAGTTGAAAGCCCAGAATGACGGCGATGTTCAGGATCATGACGCGCCTCCCCCTTGCGGTCCCGCGCCGATCATACGCCGCGCGCGCCGCAGGCAAAAGGGCCGCGCATTGCCGGCGCGGCCCTTCATGTCAGTTGGTCGGATTTTGCGCGCTCAGGCGGCGCCGACCGGCTGACCGGGGGTGGAGCCGCGCGGCGAGAAATGCTTGCGATTGAGGCGCAGCACCAGCGCGATCATGGCGAATTGCGCCAGCAGGGCGATTGATGTCAGCCCCCAATAGGGCAGGCCGAACTTGGCGATGACACCGGCCCCGACCAGCCCCTTGTTGATGAAGAAATGCATCAGCACCGCAAAGGCCACGCCCGGACAGATCAGCGTATAGGACCCGGCCGAGGCGCGCTCGCCGCTGATGTAGGTGCGCCAGTAACCCTGCCGCTTCAGCACCAGAAGGCCCAGCGCCAGGAACAGCAGCTCGATGGCGATCAGGCGCGACAGGAAAATCAGCGTCTCACCCGCGCCGCCATGCACATCGAAGGTCACATGCAACCCGTGATCCTGACGCATGAACATGATGCCCAGCACCGTCACGATGGGCACCACCACCATCAGGGTCGGCGCTGATTCACTGGCGGTGCCGTGATGCAGCATCGAATTCATCCCGGTGATCGCAGCGAACAGCGTGTAGATGATCGCGGTGACACCGAAAAACGTGCTCAGCACAAGGCTTGCGCCCACTGTCACCGTGCCGGTGCTCATCGCTGCCGGGGCGGCCAGCCCGACCCCGACCATGGCGATGGCGAAGGCGGGCAGAAGCTGCGCGAAGGAATTATGCGCGGTCATGTCATAGACGCCGCCCTCGCTCAGCACCCGCCCCAGGAAATGCCCCAGCAACCGGAACGCCCAGATCCCGATCAAGAGGAACGCGACCAGCGCCATGGGAAACAGGTATTCGACAATCCCCCACAGCCCCGGCACGAAAACCAGCCCCAGGATGAAGCCCACATTGACCGTCATCGCCGCCGCCAGCGGCGCCGCCAGAAGCGCGGTCTCGCCATTGGTGCGGCGCAGTTCGCTATAGGCTTCGCTTTGCTGGAAGCGGCGCAGCGCGGCGATATTCCAGACCAGCGACTTGATGTTTAAAAACGCCATGGCGGCGATCCCGATCAGGGCCACCATGATCGCAAACCTGAGCGCGACGCCGCCCGTGGCAAGCCCCGCCGCCACATCCTCGAATACCGGCACGGGGCGGCCCGGATGGGGCAGCCAGAACATCAGATACATGAAAAAGGTCACCGTCAGACCCCCGGCCCCCAGCGAGGCGAGGAAATATAGCGGCGTATAGCTGTCGGCAGGACGCGCGGCAGGGCTGGACATATTGTTACTCCCAATGATCACATTTCGGCTTTGAGGATTCATAACATTCCGAAAACGGAATGTGTCTGGGGCAGAGTGTCGCTGCCGGCATGTGCGGTTGGAAAGGATTTGTTAACCAAGTGCAGGGCAGGCTGGGGCATGACCCGCACACCGCTCCATTTACTGCACCTTGTCGCCGCGCTGCTTTTGTTGGCCGGGTGCAACACGCCCGGCCCCGGCTTTCGCGGGCTCGATCCGCAGCGCGTCAGCATCGGCAAAAGCACCTTCGATGTGCGTGTCGATACCCAGGCGCGGCGCGCGCAGGCGATCCGCGTCAATTCCGAATGGGCGCCGGGGCGCAGATCGGTCCAACAGCGCGCCGCGACCGCTATCGCACAGGTCAGCGGTTGTCGCATCTCTCGGCTCGAAGGGGATCAGGTGGTGATCGTCGCGCGGCTCGATTGCGGGAAAGGCGATGCGCGGCGCGCGCAGCGGCGCGCGTCCGTGCCTCAGGCCCTGGAATATGATTGCCAGGTCGCACACCATGGCGCGGGGCGGGCCAGAATGACCTGCACGCCGCTCAACTGACCCGCGCCGCC